>TARA_B110000908_G_scaffold139087_1_pt1 | contig 16433 bp, 10 predicted proteins | sample TARA_B110000908 | Tara Oceans TARA_B110000908 (sample SAMEA4398067) | marine metagenome | biome: Polar Biome; feature: [DCM] deep chlorophyll maximum layer (ENVO:01000326); material: water (ENVO:00002006), including particulate matter (ENVO:01000060) such as... | depth 36 m
ATGAATTACCTTCTACTGGGATCGCTCTGGGAGGTTTGGGTTCGGCTAGTGTCGCTTGCTCACTTTCTACCAGTGGGATCGCTTTGGGTGGTTTTGGAGCGGGATTTTCAGCAGGTCGATTTTTACTTTCTGAAATATTTGGATTTCGCAAGGGCTTAATAATTCTAGGCTTCTTAACGATAGTGCTAGCTTCCTGTTCACCATATTTGGGTGGTGGGTTCTTGCGCATTTTGATTTCTACACGACGATTAATTGCTTGAGCATCTTGGTCACCCGACTGCACGACGGGTTGTGACTCTCCTAGTCCTCTGACAAACAGACGATCTTCAGGGATTTTCATGGAGTGGACGAGCCAGTGCTTGACTGCTTCTGCTCTTTTGAGTGACAGCTTTGCATTGGCTTCATCAGTCCCGATGAGGTCTGTGTGGCCCTCGATCCAACATTTCATTTTAGGGTTTTTATCGATGATAAGCACCACTTTGAGCAGGCTATTTTTGGCGCTATCACGCAGGATTGCTTTGTTGAAGTCATAGAGCAGATCTGAGCCTATCATCCCTTTGGCTGTCTCAAGGTCAGACTGCGAAAGACGCGTCATTTCTGCCAGTGGTGTGAAGCCTTCAATCACTCCTTCACGCGTATCACCACCCGCACCTTTGGCTAATTCTGTATTAAATTTATCTGGATCAAACTCGTCTGCAGTCTGCTTACCGGGATCGATGGTGATCTGTCCTACAGCTGGCACAAGGAAATTATCTGTACTACCGAGATCCTCGATATTCTCGCTAAATTCTAGCCCACTGGTGAGATCCTCGGCGCTGGCATCTAGATCACCAGCCATGGCTGGTGATTCCATGGGGACGAACATTTCTGGCTCTTCTACGGTCGGTGATAAATCTATCTCCATATCCTCTGGAGCTTCTTCAAGCATTTCTAGTTCTTCGAGAAGGTTTTTAGCTGTTTCTGTCGGCTCTGTTATTTCTTTTATTGGCTTCTCTTTAGCTGGCTCAATATACTCTCTCTCTATGACATTACGCACCACGACACTCTGAGTAATGATTTCATCTGGGCCAGAATTATTAAAGAAAATCGGCATCTTCTTCATTGCTACCAAGACAACGATGTGACAAGCGATGGCTAGGATAACAGCAATAAGAATCCACCGTGTCAGGCTATCTGATTGCGACGCCTGACTACCAGAGCCGAAGCGCACATTTTTCCAGCTATAACTATTATCAGACATGTTATGGAGGCCGGGCTAATAAGTAGCATTACTTTTCACCACGTTTTTATTAATAACTGCTAATGAATGTTTTTCAACTAGATAGCGAAATATTTGTTTTATCTGCGGTTCTGAGTTTAGGCTTGAGTGACGTATAGCTTCGATTTGGACTGAGAATGCTCCCATTATCCTCTAACTTGATTCACTACTTTAGAATAATATCATCTTCATTGTCGAAGATACGATCGGGACCTGCGGACTGGAGGTCGAAGCCATCGTCCTCAGTGTGGTAAACTCCTGGGAAAGTGTAGCGGATGGGAGTATCCCACGAATCAACAATTCTTTCATCTGCATCAAGATAGGAACCTTTACCTGACTCTCCTGCTACAATTTCAGGCATTTTAGTTTTAGCTCCGTCATCAATGTTACCATCACCATCAAAATCACCTGATATATAGAATACTAGCTTCTCACTACTACTTATAGTATTATCACCATCTGGAAAAGTACGCCCAGTTGTAATACCTAAGGCAGTACGCTGGGTAGAAGAAATATCCACGGATCTAGAGTCCATTGCTGATGATACTGCCTTGAGAATAACCCTTGTCTCATTTTCTTTGGCAGTTTTGTTTACACTGAGGAAAACACCGAAGCCGATGCCAGAGAGAGATGCGACGATAGCCATGACAACAAGAACCTCAATAAGAGTGAAGCCCTTCACTGATTCTCTTGATAAGATTAGTCTTTTATTTTTCGTGGGTAATTTCATATGAATAAGTGAGTTGCACGGAAGTGGATAATCCCCAACCGCAAATTTAATATAACTGATTCCGCATGAATTGCGAATTTAAACCGGTCGCTATAGAGACTAGTTTAGTGCATCTGAATCCATCATCTTGATAAGTGGTAAGAACATCGCGATAACGATAGTTCCCACGATAACCGCGAGGATGATAATCATGAGAGGTTCAATGATCGAGGTCAGCGCAGATACTGCGTTGTCCACTTCGTCATCATAGACATCTGCCACCTTGAGTAACATGTCGGGAAGCTTACCAGTTTCTTCACCAACGTCCACCATACTGATGACCATAGGTGGGAATACTTTGCTTGCTGTCATTGGGGTAACGATGGATTCACCTTCTTTCACTGCCCCGTGAATATTATTGATAGCCTTTGACACGACCACATTTCCCGCGGTGTCACTGGTAATGTTTAGAGCTTGGAGGATCGGCACACCAGATGTGACGAGTGTTCCGAGAGTTCGGCTGAATCTGGAGATAGCACTTTTCCGTTGTAAGTCGCCAAGTAGCGGCATTTTTAGCTTAAACGCATCTACTTTTTCTCTGCCTGATACTGTTCCTGCCCATTTATTAAATAAGGTTATTAGAACCATCGCACCTAGGACTAGCCACACCACAACCGGCATGAAGAGGAAGTTTGACATCAATGAGTCAGAGAAACCGAATACGAATTCTGAGATCTTAGGAAGTTCTTGATCCATATCATCAAACATTTTCTTGAACTGAGGAACCACGACAACCATGAGAAAAATCAAAATAGCAACCGCAATGAACATCACAATAAATGGATAAACCATCGCTGCAACGATCTTATTTTTCAGTTTATTCGCTTTTTCCATGTACTCTGCCAGACGTGTGAGAACGACTTCGAGAACACCACCGAGCTCACCAGCCTTGACCATATTGACATAGAGCTTATTGAAGAGATTAGGATGTTGTGCTAGGCTTTCAGAAAATGTGGAACCACTCTGGATCGAGTCCGCGATACTGTTGATCGTAGATTTGAGCACAGGGTTTGGCTCCTGCTTGGCTAATACGTTTAAACCTTTGAGAAGTGGCAGACCTGAGTCAATCAAAGTCGCAAGCTGGCGGGTAAAGATCATCATTACCTTTGGCTTCACTTTGCCACCAGATATCCTTTTGACCTTCGTCTTACCTTTCGCTTTCCTGCCTGCGGATGACCTACCTTTCGCAGACGCGGCATTGAGACTACCTTTACCTTGCTCCACTACCTGAGTAGGGTAGAGTCCTTGTGCTCTGATCTGGGTGATCGCTTCAGCTTCTGTTCCCGTTTCAATTGAGCCAGTTATTTGTTCGCCTTTAGCATCTAGTGCTATATATTGGAAATGCGCCATGAGTGTAATGTGAGTTAGATTAGTATTAACCTTTTAAAGTGGTGTATGGGAAGCCCAAAGATGATCAATTTTAGATCGCCTTTAATTAGTTGGATAATTTATGTGTATTTTAGAACTTCTTCAATGGAAGTAGAGCCGGTGTAAATGTTACGTAATCCGTCCTCTCGGAGCGTCTGCATACCTAGTTCAATTGCTTTCTGCTTAATAACCACGGACGGTGAACGTTTAGTGATGAGTTCGCGGATAGGATCAGTGACATCGAGCAATTCAAATAGCCCCTGCCTGCCTTTGTAGCCATTGCCACATTTGTCACAACCTTGACCAGTATAAAATTCCTTGTCACCTAGCTCATGCGGCGATAGCCCTAATTGATTGATCAGCGCTTCGCTTGGCTCGTAGGGTGCGCGGCATTCCTTGCAGATGGTCCTGACAAGTCGCTGAGCCAAGACTCCCTCAAGCGATGCCGCCACGAGGAATGGCTCCACGCCCATATCTACCAGACGCGTAACAGCCCCCGCAGCATCATTTGTATGAAGCGTGGAGAGCACTAAGTGGCCAGTGAGTGATGCCTGAATCGAGATTTGAGCCGTTTCCTTATCACGAATCTCCCCCACTAAAATACGGTCAGGATCTTGACGCAAGAACGCTCTCAAGATACGTGAGAAGTCGAGTCCGATGGCATCATTGACAGGAATCTGGATGATTCCATCGATATCATATTCCACTGGATCTTCCGCAGTGAGAAGCTTAGCATCAATCGTGTTAATCTTTCTCAGTGCCGCATAGAGCGTGGTGGTTTTACCCGCTCCAGTAGGACCTGTAACGATGAAAATTCCGTTTGGCTTGTGAATGGTATCGATAACGTAATCGAACATTTCTTCTGGCAGACCGAGTATTTCTAGATCTAAATTCACGTTACTTCTGTCCAAAATACGCAGCACGACGCTCTCACCATGCTGGGTAGGAAGCGAGGAAACACGCATATCGACCTGCTTGTCTCCAATGGTTTTGACAATTCGACCATCTTGCGGGACTCGTGTCTCTGCAATGTTCATATTGGACATCACCTTGAGTCTGGAAATGATCGCACGTGCGAGATTCATCGGTGGTGGTGACATTTCAAATAATGAACCATCCACTCGGTAACGGATCTTAAATTCTTTTTCAAAGGGCTCAAAATGGATATCTGAGGCCTGCTCATTAATCGCCTGATACATCACTAGATCAACATACCGGATGATGGGTGCGGAGTTTGCTTCTGATTCTAGATCTTCTGCTGAAAGATCACCCATGCCTTGACCATCTAACTGGCTGAGGAGATCTCCCATATTGTCACCGCCACGATAGTATTCTGAGATTTTCTTCTCGATCAGATAGTCTGGGGCTACAACCACGATGATTTCTTTTCCTAGAGCAAACTGGAGATCTTCTACTGTCTGAGGATTCAGTGGATCTACAAGAGCTACGCAGAGCCCTTCCGCTCCCACATTGACTGGAAATGCGCCATGTAGACGTGCCATTCCAGCTGGTATCTGCCCAAGTAGCTCCTCGGGCGGTACAAATTGAGTCAGATCTACCATCTCCACTCCCATTTCGGTGGCGATCACTGGCCATATATCATCTTTATCCGATATGATCTCGAAATCTGCCAGTGTCTCAGCGATAGACTTCCCATTGGTCTCAATCGAGGTGAACATGTCTTCTGCCAAATACTTATCTACTAAGCCCCTTGACATAAAGAGGTCGATGACTTGTTGATTATCCATTATTATTTTCTAAACTCTAAAATTAGTTACTAAATTAAATCTTGCGATCTATCTTGATATAAAATGACTACATGCCATCTGCCATCGTTACTCCTATTACTTCCTCTGCGGAGGTCATGCCAGAAAGCACTTTCCTGATACCGTCCTCTCTAAGTGTTCTCATTCCTAACTCTCGAGCGCGTTTTCTGAGCTGTGGGGAGGAAAGATTGTCGTTGATCATGTGGCTAACTTCGTCATCGATCTTGAAGATCTCAAACAATCCCATACGCCCTTTATAACCATTAGTTCTACATGCCTCACAGCCAACAGAACCGAAGATGGAACTATCTTTCATCTGTGCACCATCGATATTAAGCATTCTCAATTCTCGCTCAGAGAGATCTACAGGTGTCTTACAAGCTGGACAGAGTTTCCTCACTAGTCGCTGAGCAATGATCGCTCTGATTGCTGATGCGATGAGGAATTTCTTCACACCGATATCCGCCAGACGTGCCACCGCACTCGGTGCGTCATTGGTGTGGAGGGTTGAGAATACTAAGTGACCAGTCAGCGCGGCGTTGATGGCGATGTTTGCCGTCTCTTCATCTCGAATCTCACCGATCATGATGATATTAGGTGCTTGCCTCAGCATCGCACGTAGTGCAGCGCCAAATGTCATCCCTATCTCAGTTCTCACCATAACCTGATTTATCCCTGGCATTTCGTATTCCACAGGGTCTTCCACTGTAATGATCTTTTTATCGGGGCGGTTGATCACGTTCAGACACGCATAGAGTGTAGTAGTTTTACCACTACCAGTTGGCCCAGTCACTAAAATGATACCATCTGGAAGACCGATCATCTCCTTGAATGTATCTTGATCATCCGAGAGAAAACCTAGCTCAGGAAGGCCTAGAAGAAGTGAAGTTTTGTCAAGAATACGCATCACGATACTCTCTCCATGATTACTGGGGACACATGAAACACGGAGATCCACATCTTTACCAGCTACTTGAATTTGAATTCTGCCATCTTGTGGCATACGTTTCTCGGCGATACTCATCGATCCACTCATCACTTTCAGTCGCGCTACGATGGCTGGCAGCAGTTTTCTAGGGTGGTTATCCATTTCGATGAGTTTACCATCGACTCGGTATCTAACTCGCAATGATTTCTCTAGCGGTTCGATGTGGATATCACTCGCTCGCATCTTGAATGCTTCTACTAAAATATGAGACACTAGCTTAATGATCGGCGCATCATTTGCATCCGTATCATCCTCGCCTCCCCAACTCAGACCTTCCTTAGTCTCATCTATCTCGTCATCGCCAGATCCATAGTTGTGCTTGATAGTCTGCTCAATAGCGCTTGGCGTCGCACAGACAGGAGTGATTTCTCTCCCTATGATATGACGGAGCGAATCGAGCACCTCGAAATTCAGCGGGTCAGCAAGAGCCACTACGAGATAACCTCCACTGTCAGCAACAGGCACAGCCTTAAATCTTCTCACAATATCCTCAGGAATAGCATTAAATATGTCTGGCGCGATGGGCGTGTGAGCAAGGTCAATGAAATCAACACTAGAGCTCTCAGCACACACTTGTGCTACTTGCTCCTCGGTGAGTTTATTTTCCTGTATCATTAGCTCTATCACACCCTGGCCACCAGCCAGGTTACTGCGATAAATGTTAATATCATCAAGTGTGATCAGCCCATGCTCGGTGATCAATTCTAAGAGGTAGTCTTCGTTGGAATACACGGTGAAATTATAAATGATTAGAGATTAATTTTTAAGCTTCCAGTGCATCTCTATCGAATGCGCTTTTGCTATTCTAACACATTGGACAACTCACACCGCCACGTCAAGCTTCCTGATTAAATTTTATCCGCCCTTAACAACCTATTATCAGGCAGTCAGTTCTAGCATTATAACCTGGACAAATCAGTCACTCTCATCACCTCATCACTATTTTTACGTAGATGCCAGACTGCTATAAATTCATTGGCTAAATGAGGATCATTCAGCGGACAACTTATTTTAGAAGTCATCTTTGTTGAACCATCCTGTAAACCACACTCCAAATTATCACGCTCTAGTAGCTCAAGCCATTGCTCAATATCCCCAAGCTTCGATTTACGTAATATCTGGAAGAACCCGGCACCAGCAAATCCAAAATTCTTAAGTAACTCTAATGCCACCCGACCCATTGTCATCCGTGGGTTCACCTCCACCACTTTCCTTAATTTTAATCCATCTTCACCTAAATACACCATCGCATCCACTCCGAAGTTACCTCGGAAACCTTCATCTAACAAATCTAATAATAGCTTAGGAATTTCATCCTTATATAACTGGATCACACCAGCCTCTCTAAACAGAAACTCCGTGAGCTCTGGCTCCAGCCCGCTCGTCCACTTATGATGAACGAATGTTCCCAAATATCTTCCCGCATCATCATTTACCACCCTAGTCATCCCCACTAGTTTGACGCCCTCCTTGCTAACCTCATATTGCGCGGAAAAGTCTAGCACCCTTTTTAGCCACGGCTCCACCACCACGCCGCCCTGCTGAACGATCACCTTCTCTAGCCATGCTCTGGAAGCTGCCGTCCACTCGCCTCCTAATAAGCGCAGATGCCCCCTACCCGCGCTCGACCACGGCGCTTTTAATAGCACATCACTATTCTCAGCTATAATAGCGAACTCTTTAACAGAATCTAAAACCTCGTCCACGGACGCACACCACAAACCTATTTCCTCATCTAACAGCTCTGCTAAATTTAACCCACAACGCTTAGAAAACAACTCCGCATCCTTAGCACCCCAGTCCATCCATTTCAAATCCACCGCCTCAGCCACGCCCGGATTATATCGACTCATTAGCTTACTCGCCACGGGCCCCCACGCCCAGGGCTTAAGACCTCCTATCTTCCTCTCTAACAGTTCCTCGTCTGCTCCTATTTTCATCAGTTCAGGAATAATGAAACCATTTCTCTTCAACCTCAAAACATGTTCCCTACATGGCATTTCATCCACCAGCACCACATCATCCTTACGTGCCCATGCCAGAGGAAGCATCGCCAGATCTTTCTCTAACATCAAATGCGCCCGCTTCGGCTGAAATCTAGCTCCCTCCTTAGCCGCCATAGCCAGCTCCTCATTCGGATTAAACCAATGCACCACTGGAGTACGCCCTCTACTCTGCTCGATCACCTCCAGCGAATCCACCCACTCCGCATCAATCCCAGCCAGCCTCCGTCCATCTCTATCAAAAGGAGCCATCCCCTTTGCCCTAGCCAGAGTCAGTGGGAAATGCAGCTGTTTCTTAAATGCGGCCCAGTCCGTCACCCCCTCCTCTTTCCATTTTCTAAACCATTTTAAACCATGCCCCACATGCCCTATCTCATCCTGATAAATTTTATCCAACACCGCCGCCGTCCCCGTGTCTCCCACCTCGCGGAAAAGCTTCCCGTAATGTAACGAATAATCCAGGTTTGCCTGTTCAAACACCAGACTCAGTCTGCTTACAAAATCCATCGGACACTCCATTGGTGCCACCATTCGCCAGAAATAATCATTCACCGGCAGCTCGCCAAACTCCATCCCACACTCTTTCATCCGCCGCATGTACATCAGCGTGTGAGCCTGTTCCTCCCGCATCGTCTCATACACTCCCTGCCTGAACTCAGTCGGAGCATTTGGAAACTTCAACAACACTAAAGCCATCAATTCAGTAGCCAATAGCTCATGGTTCGCCAGGAAATGCAGCATCTTCCCCCTCTCCGCTGTCTCATCCATCCTATTCACTTTGGGGAAGCTTGACACGGTAGAACCTCCAGCATTCACCCCACGCTCAGAAATCATCAGTTCACTCGGCCTCCCGGGGAGATCAGGCATCGAGACCCCACACTCACGCACCACATCCGTCACCACACGGGGCGCCGTCCCCTTATGCTTCCCTACCGATAACTTCTCATCCAGATTCACCCCAAACAAAACCCTCTCAGCCACCTCTCGTATCTCCCTGCTCATCAAAAAAGAAATTACCCTCTCCCCCCCACCAGTCAACCTTAGATACTCGGCAGAATGCTTATCACTAGTTATTGTATTATTTGCGAGGGGCGTAAGACAAAAATAATTCAACTTCATCTATCACTTGTAATAAGATTTTCTATCTCACTATGAAATTTCTTCCTTTTCAGATCACTCACCCGCACTATAAATGAGCACCAGTAAGACATCACTATGCCAGAAATCGAAGACATCATGGAAACGACAGAGAGAGCTCCCCTGCTATTAGGATGGCAGTGGCTGCTACTAACGTTCCTATGCATCCTAATAATCTGCGCCATCCTCGCGTATAGAAAATACAAGAAAGATCCACTTACCACGGTAAACAATCTCAAGGATGCGCTGATCCGATTGAAAAAAATTGAACAATCCGCCAATAAGTCTAATCAAGATAGCAATCAACTCACCATCGAACTTTCCCTCCTCACTAGGGAATACCTGCAAGGTCAGTTCCTAAATGAATCGATCTTTCAAACTCATCAAGAATTCATCGCAGACCATCACGATCTAGAAAAACTTCCAGAATCCGCACGTGAAAAACTCTCTACCTACCTCACCGCCCTCGCCGAGCATAAATATTCACCGGACCAGAACCTTCCCGCTGAGAAAAACAAACTGATCCAGCTTACAGAGTCGCTTCTCAGAGGAATTGACTCCACCGCTCCCAAGAACCTCTAAGCCGCACCCATTTTATCATCGACGCTTTCTTTCATAACCTCAGTTTTGCTCAACCATGGTGGTTTCTACTCCTCTTGGCGATCCCACCATTGCTCATGCTCAGAGGCAAACTCGGCACCCCCGCCAGCATCACCTTTTCCTCACTCTCTATCATCGGTTCACTGGGGAACAAGCCAAGGGATATTGCCGGCGCACTGAAACTCACCTCGCTGATCTTCTGCATCGCCGCAGCCTCCATCGCACTCGCCAGGCCACAGGCCAAGACACTCTATAGCGATAAGAAAGCTAGCGGGGTGGACATCATGATAGCCATTGATATTTCACTCTCCATGGAAGCTAAGGAAGCTCAGTATGGTGGAGATTCAAGGATGCGCACGGCCAAGGAAACGATCAAGAATTTCATCCTCGCCCGACCCTATGATCGTATCGGCATCGTATCCTTTGCAGGCCGTTCCTATCTTGAAGCAGCCGTCACACTCGATCACGCATTTCTCATAGAGAAACTACAAACAATAGAACCAGATAGAGGGCTAGACGATGGCACAGCGATTGGCTCTGCCATATCCAGCGCAGCAACCCGACTACTAGAATACGAGGACACAAAATCCCGCATCATCATCCTCATCACTGATGGCTCCGACAACTCCAGCACCATCACCCCAACAGAAGCAGCCAAGGCGGTAGAATTGCAAAACATCAAGATCCACACCGTGGCGATAGGCTCCAAGGAGGGCAGACTATCACGCAGCATCCAGCGCTACCCTGTGCAAGAATTTGACACCGAAACACTGAAGAGAATAGCCTCCGTTACTAACGGTCAGTATTACCGAGCAATCAGCACAGAAGAACTCAACAATGCCCTTAACAGTATTGACACTCTAGAAAAAACAATTCGCAAACAGCGAGTATTCAGCCACAAGAAAGAACACCACATCTGGTTTACTTCCGCCGCGTTCCTCTTCGCCCTTCTACACGTTTTCCTCACTACTATCTCCCCACCACCCGCACCGGGTTCCTAATTAATAGCCATGTCATTTCTCTATCCAGCCTGGTTCGCTACCCTGATCATTATCCCGCTCTTCATTCTCGCGGTCATCATCATGCGCCGAAATAGAGCCAAGATCTGGTCCGCATTTGTCTCTAGCCAGCATAAATCAGAACTCGTGAAGCAGAACAAACCACTGCGATTCTGGATCGCATTTGCCTGCTCACTACTCGGACTAATCTGCCTCATCATCGCCATCAGCAGGCCCTATTCTGGAAATTCTGTTAGTAGGGATAAGATTCAATCGCGTAATATTCTCATCGCCATGGACACCTCGCTCTCCATGCTCTGCGAGGACGTCCAGCCAAACAGACTCAGTAGTGGTGTCGCTTTCGCCGTTAACCTCATCGGAGCGCTCCCAGACGACCACATCGGCATCATGGCCTTCGCCGGCAGCCCCAATGTCATCACCTCTCTTAGCATCGACCACCCATCCATCATCGAAGAACTAGGTCACCTCGGCCCGGGCTCAGCCCACATCGCCGGCTCTAATCTCAAAGACGCACTCTACGAGGGCATCAACACCCTCAAGCGCGCCGGCAAGCAAGCAAATGCCCTCATTCTGATTACCGACGGCACAGAAACCCTCGATGAAATTGACGAAATTACCGGTATTGCCAAAGAGTCTTATGTCCAGATATTCACCATTGGGGTAGGAACCTCAGCAGGTGGCACTATTCCGGTAAATGGCAAGCCACATCGCGATATTCAACGAAAAGTAGTCCTCACTAAGTTGCAAGATAAAGTATTACGGCAACTTGCCAGAGACACCGCAGGAGTCTATACTCATATTAGCACCCAACCAGAAAAAGCCATCGCAGATGCGATCCAAAGTATGACGAAATATGAGCAACAAGGCAGAGAAGTTCAGATTCCCAGAGAGCTATATCGATGGTTCCTAGCCCCCGGGGTGCTATTTCTATTAGCCAGCGCCTTGCTGACCACACGGTTTAAATCCAGCTTTCCCGCACTCATCATCGCTGGCCTTTTCACCACCCTCACTGAAAGCCATGCGGACGAGACATCATGGACCGACGAGATTTCCACCAAGTATTTAGACCGCCCCACTCAGATCCAGGCTGGCTACACTGCTCTGGGTAAAAAAGATTATTCAGTGGCAATCAAGTATTTAAATCAGGCAAGGGAAGGGACCGATGGAGACACCTATGCAAAGCTCTCACTCGCCATCGCCCAAGCCGCCTATCGCCTCCGAGACTACCCGCTAGCAACTCAAGAATACAGCCAGGCCCTCGTCACCAGCCAGCCAAAGATTCAGCATATTTCTCAATATAACCTCGCCAACACACTCTTCAAACAACACACCGCAGCACTAGATGTCCCCGCTGAGCAAAACCTCAAAAGCTACCTCGAAGACAAAATTCGTAGCGGAACCCTCAAGGATGACTCACTAGACGGCATGGAAAATGGACTGAAAAATGCCCTCACCCACTACGGTGATTTACTAAAATCAAAACCACAGCACACCTCCGCAGAATCTAACAGAAAAGCGACAGAGCAAGTCATCCAGACAATCAAGGAAGCGCGTAAAACAATCGCAGAAGAAAAAAAACAGCAACAAGAACAGCAGCAAAAGGAGCCGCCTAAAGAGGAAGCACAAAAGAAGCCAGAACCAGAGGACAAACCAGAGGACAAACCAGGAGAAGAGCCAAAGCCAGAAGGAGAACCTAATGGTGAAGGTGAAACTAAAGGTGAAGGAAAGCCTAAACCAGAAGGTGAAGGGAAAGGTGAGGGAAAGGGTGAGGGAGAACCTAAACCCGAAGGTGAAACTAAAAATCAGGATGACTCTAATGCGGAAGGAGATCCTAAGCCCGATCCTGCAGAGGGTGAGAGTGAGCAATCTCAGCAAGAAACCGATCCAAAAGACCCTGAAAATAAATCTGCTAACACCGACAAATCTGTGAAATTTAATAATAAAAAAGAAGCCTTAGACTTTCTCAAGAAACACTCAGACACACGCAAGAAACCCCTAACAAATCGCGGGAGATTCTCTAATCGCCCTGCTGTAGATTGGTAACCCATGAGATCTTTTTTTTCCATTGTCTGCCTCACACTTACATGGCTAGCGAGCGCTATCGCTCACGCCAAAGTACACAGCATGACCTCGTCAAAAAATCTCATCACTGGCGAGAACGGCTACGTCACATTCGTGATCGAATCTCCCACCTCAGCACCTAAACCAACACAAATAGTGGTGGAAAATGCGTTTTTCCAGCTTTATGACACTGATGTCATCGCACAGCAAGGTAAGCGGTATTACCTGATGATTTATCGGTTTAACTCACCGAATGCGGGGACATTCACCATCCCAGCCACAGCATTCTCCGCGACAAGCCCCGAGGATACCTCTGAGCCTGTCACTCTCATCGTAAGAGATAAATCCTCTCTCAAAAAACACACGGTTGACTCATTGTCAGTGAAAGATCCTGATGGGCCAACAAGAAAAACTTACCCCTACTATACTCAGTTAATCGCTGAAAAAACGTCTCTTTTCCCAAGCGAAGCAACCCGACTAGAATACAAAATTTATCTCCCTAAACCCATCAAAGTAGTACAATGGGGGCTCCCCACTGGAGAGAGAAAAAATGTCACTGCTTGGAGATTTGAAACTCCAAATCCACTAGTGCGTAATGGCGATGTAGTCATCGATGGAATCAACTACCAGGCAGGAAGATTTCACACCACCATCTCTGGCATCAAACCTGGAAAGGCCGCGCTCGGGCCCTTCAAAGCTCGCGTAATCCACCAGATATCGATGATCAACAGAATGGGATCATTCACAGAAACTCAAGAAATTTTCCCGCTCTCAGAAATGCTAGAGTTAGAGATCCTAGCACTCCCACCGAACCCACCAGCAGACTTCAAGGGCGATGTGGGTAATTTCCAAATGAGCGTCAACATAGAGAGCAAGGCCAAGCTGAAAACCACCGAGTCCATCAAAGCCGAAGTCACTCTCATAGGTACAGGTAAGTTTTCTGAGATCACTCCCCCATCGCTCACCAATGACGAACACTGGAAACTAATCTCCGAGAGTAAACGCGATCTAGGAGAGCAGCGCAAGAACATCGATGGCTACGCCGAGTTCAGCTACCTCATCCAACCCGAAAACTCTGGCCCAGCAGGAGCCACTACCACCCCAGGATTCAGCTTTAGCTATCTCGATCCAGAGCTCAAAGCCTACCGCACCCTAAGCCATCCCGGAGTGCCAGTGAGTATCATACTCTCTTCTAACACAAGCACAGCAAATCTCACCAAATCAGCCGATCAAATATTAGCCATCACTGAGGGGACTAAATTCAGCCAAAAGCCTTGGTATAGAAGCTTGCCTCTGTCGTTCATCCACATCATCCCCGGAGCGCTTTGCGTGCTACTGCTCCTCAGATACGCGCAACAGAGACGCCAAGCCTTCCTGCTCAACCAGTCCCATAAGATCATCCAGCGCAAATCACTCACCGAGCTAGAGCAGAAAGACGGCGAGTCCTTCCTCAAGTCAGCAAGCAACTTCATCCAGCGCTGGGTTGACACGGAGAAGCATCCAGAACTACAAGATATCCCGCAACTCCGCGATGACCATTGTTACAAGCCACAGGAGCCAATCAAGCTCTCTGAGAAACGTAAGATTGCTATCATTAATGCACTGAAGAAGCTCACCATCCTGCTATTCTTTATCAGCCCTCAGCTAAGTGATGCCAGCGCTGAGAGCGCATGGAACAAGGGGGAATATGGTAAGGCTCTCACCCAGTATCAAGCGCTACTAAAACTACCCACTGAGTCGGCTGACCTACTTTACAATATTGGCAACTGCCATCAAAAGCTTAACCAACCAGCACACGCCTCTGTTTTTTACCATCGCGCACTGCTATTAGACCCTTACCACAACCGAGCGAAACACAATCTATCACTCTTACAAAAACAGAATAACAGCATTATTTTTAAGTCATCCATCACAAGCGGATCACTACAGGACTGGCTCAGCATACTCTCACTCACCACCTATTACATCATATTCAGCCTCTCGCTCTGGCTCATTCTACTCACCTATTTGTGGGTGAAAATTCTCAAGCCTAAGAAAAACACCAGTCTTATCATCACACTCGTAATGCTCACCTTCTTCTCTGCCACGTTAAGTGGCTTCGGGTATTTTAAGCACCCAGATAAAGAAAAAATCACTGGCTTACCTTTCGCCGTGATTACTAAATCAAGTATTCTAACAGAACAGCCCATCACAGATAGTAAGCGCTTGACCATAGCCACCACCGCATCTGAATGCCTCATATTAGGCTCCAGAGGAACATACTCCTACATCGAACTAGCAAATGAATCCAAGACCCGCGGCTGGCTTCGCACTGAGGATTTATTACGCGTGGTGCATTAATCTCTGCTCCTCGCTGGGGCGCAAGACGATCACTATTCGTTAAGAAACTTCATGCATTCTGACCAGCGATCTTTGAAGGGTGGACTAGACTTAATTAAGTTCACCGCAGCACTTCTCGCTTTGCTTCTTTCTCCACCCAGCCATGCATAAGCGATAGCTTGTTCAAGTCTGAGATTCTTTTCAAATTCACTCAAATCACCACTGTTGACACTAATATTATGGAGGTCTAATACGCTACTGGTCGCTATTTCCCCCCATAACACTTTACGCGAACCTTCCGTAGCCTTTACAGTCACCCCTTTAGAATCGATGCCTGAAAACCTACTGAAAATCTTACCATCCTTGAGTTTAACTTCGGATTTAATAACCCCTTTACTCAGTGTCTCACTGAGTGTGCCAATGAAGCCAGATGCTTTCTCGCAGAGGTAAATCATCTGTTCTTTTTTATGATTCGTTTTCTCTTCTTTAAATGACCGTAATTTTAACTTCTCACTCACAAATAAAAATTTTGATGTCGCCAAGTCCTTTTCTAGTCCTTTGTAAAATTGATTCCACTCATCCGCAGACTGAGGGGTATTATTGGCTTGCTTCTCTGCTTCTCGATCCGCAGCTAGCTTGCTCTCGTAAGCTAATCTATTTTTATGAAGATCGAGCTGGATCAACCATTCTTCAAAATTTTCAACTACCCTTCCCTTGGTCTTGATTTGGAGCTTTGCTAAATTTAGTTTCGCCCTTCGCCTATCGATGTCTGCATTAGTTGACGGGGAATACGCTTCTTCAAATGGCTTCATCAACTCCACGTCACTTTGATAACTTGAAATCAATGAAACATAAACCTTAAACTCTTCAGATAGTTCAGCACCTTGCTCTGCGGCAAAGCGTCCTACATTGTCTAACAGTTGAAGCGTGTCGCTGGTGTATCCCTCTTCCCAGTCTTTTAATGCTGAGGCATACACTAGCATAGCATCCACCTCTGTCCGAACCTGAGAGATACTCTTGGCACTAATCCGTTCCACTTTTAAAAGAGATGGTATAGAAGTAGCTAGACCATTAGTCAGTTCGTTAGCCTCACCTAATTGATTGCTTTTTTGGGCGTCTAGATAGCGTTTATTGATCTTTCGTAA
>TARA_B110000908_G_C10268197_1_pt1 | contig 16404 bp, 10 predicted proteins | sample TARA_B110000908 | Tara Oceans TARA_B110000908 (sample SAMEA4398067) | marine metagenome | biome: Polar Biome; feature: [DCM] deep chlorophyll maximum layer (ENVO:01000326); material: water (ENVO:00002006), including particulate matter (ENVO:01000060) such as... | depth 36 m
GGCGATCCATCAAAATCCGCGAATAATGCACGCACTCGAGTGACATTGGCGCCTTTGATGTCTTTACCGTCAGTCTCGTTGATAGTGACAAATATGTGATATCCGCTGCGATTAAGGCTAGTCAGCTCATGATAACGATCCTTGAGTTTGCCTCGAAAAGACCTGGCGTCATCTCGCTTGATAGCCCTCCAGTCATACTCTTGATCGACTCCGTTCAACAATGAAAAGAACGGTGATAGATTTAAAATACCTGCTGTTGAATCGGGGTTTAAACATTTGTTTTGTTGCATGTTGTACTCTCTTTTAAAAAGAGCAAACGACCCCTCTTTACTCAAAAAAGGGAGTGAGTCATTCTGACTCAGTTGGGACTAGACGTGATCCAATCTTATCTAGGTGGTGGCTATCGATGTGGGGGCCGTACACATTAACTTGCCCATCGTTATCTAATATTTAATGGTCTAGCTTGATATTCTGATTCATATTTAGTCGGGGACGGCAATAAGTTCCTTTTGCTGACACAGTAACAATACCCTATGTATTATATAGCGCAACCCAAGACCGCAAAATATAATGTATTTTTTGGTAATAGAAGGATCCTTTAGGTTCGAAGCCGATACAAGGTTCCAAAGCTAAATTCGAAAGCAAGGTTCCGGATTAATAAAAGGGGGAAGGTGGGCCTTCTCATCGGGGTGGGGTAGATATATTGAGCGGTAAGTAAATCACGAAAAATTTCTGCAAAAATTTGACTTACAGATAGCGATCTAGAGCCGCTTGATATGTCAGCCTGGTCTTTTCATCCAAAACGCACATCAACGTATCGTAAAACGTGCTCGTTAACAGTGCTTTTCTTGCAATATCGGCGGCTAATTTCAATGGACGTATCAAAAGTTATCTGTTGCCGCGAGAACTAGAGAGTGCGGACAGCTTCACAAAATGAGGCTACATTTATGCAGCTTGAAGCGATCTGTGTATAGATCATTATGTCTCTGTAGTACAATTGGAAGACTTTAAACTGAGCCTCTTTCATGACTAACACAACCAATAATCCAAGTCATTTACAGCACCTTTTAGCGAGTTGGTATCCTCAAAAGGACGATTGTTCATGGGTGCTTGGTACTGTTTATAAAACCGAAGGTCCGTGTTATCGAAAGCCTGGAGCAATGATGCTTTTTAATAGCATAGGGCAGCAATTTGGACTGTTGAGTGGAGGATGCCTAGAGGCCAATATTCAACAGCGTGCCGCTCAAGTTATGAGTACAAAGAAGTCTATGACACTGTGCTATGACGGTGCTGATGAAGATGATATTTCATTTCAGTTAGGCATTGGTTGTGGCGGTGTGGTGCATATTATTCTACAAGCGGTTTTACCTGAAAATGATTATTTGGATCTGGCTGCTGTTTACGAAAATATGTGCATTCGCAAGCAGGGCTATTACTGGCAGACAATAGAAAATGGCACAGTGGCAGCAGCTTCATGGAAGAATGTTAAAGACCATCAACAAGAGTTAAGTGACGATGGCCTTTCAGGCTCGAATAAAAGAGCGTGCCTAATTGATATGCAGAGTCAAAATTGGCTTGTCAGCTATCTAACCCCAGTCCCACATATACTCGTGATTGGCGGTGGTGTTGATGCCCGGCCTCTGGTTGAAATGGCCAAGGTTATGGGTTGGATGGTGACGGTATGGGACTCTCGTCCAGCTAATGCCCGACGGGAGTACTTTCCTGCTGCCGATCAAATAATACGCTGTCCCGCTAACATTATTCAGGATCAGTCAGAAGTACAGTTAGTGGATGCAGTCATCATCATGAGTCATAACATAGTCATGGATGCCCAAGCCTTAAACAGCTCACAGTCACTGGATCTCGCCTATATCGGACTTCTAGGCCCAGTTCATCGTCGAGCGGAGGTGATAGAAAAAGCCGGGCTGACCGAAGATACATTGCGAACTGACGTGTCAGGACCTGCCGGTATTAACATTGAGGGCGAGTTGCCCGAAGAAATAGCACTCTCCATTCTCACCGAGTGTCACATTGCGCTCTATAAACGACGAGAATTAGACTGTGCTGAATTGGGCAAGACTTAAATCAAGATGTTGTAATTCTTGCTGCTGGTGCTCCCTAAAGATGGGGCTCCTCCAAGTAGCGGGCTAGGATTAAATCAAAGTTCCTAATTTAGCGACCCTGTAGCTCACCACTAGAGGTTGATCTATGAGAAATCGAAGTTCTCTGGGTCACCACGTCTGACAAGTTCGTAAAACTGGTCGGTTGACCAGGGCATGTTGGTAACGACCCGTCCGTGATGATTAAAGAAATAGCCGTCGCCACCGTTTTCACGGGTCCAAAGCATCTTTGTCATTGCTGCATCTAAATCCGCATTATATTTTTCGAACGCTTCTTGTTTGGGTTCTACCGTAGATTTTCCGCTTTCGAGCATGCTGACCACCAACTCAGTGACATAACGAGTAGTGACCTCCGCCCATGAGTGGAAGCTGCCGCCACGGACCTGACTAGTAGGGCCATAGAACATGAAGAAATTTGGGAACTTTGGCATAGAGATGCTTAAGTACGCTCGCGCACCGTCCTCACTCCAGAGATCTGCAAGTGTGGTACTGTCACGACCCACATAATTTACTGGCCATAAATATTCGGATACTTTAAAGCCCGCTCCAAGAATAATCATGTCCACCTCTATTTTCTCACCGGCTGTGGTTACAATGCCGGTTTCAGTGATTTCCTGGATACCTTCCGTCACTAGATCAACATTGTCCCGAGTCAGTGCTTTGTACCAACCGTTGTCGATGACTAGCCGTCGTCCCATTGGTGGGTAGTCGGGCACCAGTTTTTCATAAAGATCATCGCGGTCACCAACTTGGTTGCGAATATATTTCTTAAGCGTGTCAGCCATTGCTGTGTTTTTCGCATTAACTTGACCCCCTTTTGCAACCCATTCAGGATCAATTGTTTGGACATTCTGAACCTGCATGCTGCCTATATAGTTGGAGTATATAAACCAATTCCAATATCCCGGCATGTTGTCGAGCAGCCAGTGCTTTTCTTCGCTTACTGTGTCGTGATAACCATGGATTGGCATCACCCAGTTTGGCGTGCGCTGAAAAATTGTAAACTGGCCAGCTTTCAAAGCGATTTGTGGCGCTAGTTGAGCGCCAGTAGAACCCGTGCCGATGAGCGCCACACGCTTACCTGTATAGTCCTGGCTATGATCCCATTGAGTAGTATGGAACATTGAGCCCTTAAACTTCTCTATGCCCGTTATGTCTGGGATATTCGGCTTGTTAAAAAGCCCCGATGCGCTAAAAACTACATTGCTTCTAATTGTTTCAGCGTTGCCCTGCGGGCCCACGAGGTCTAGTATCCATTTTTTCTCGTCTTCGTCCCATCGAGCCTGCTCAAGCGATGTATTAAGTGAAATATTTTTTCTCACATCGAATTTATCTACAACGAAGTCAATGTACTCCTTAAGTTCATCGCGAGGTGCGAAATAACTTTTCCATTTGTAATTTTTTACAAATTTGAACTGGTACAGGAAGTTGCTAATATCAACTCGAGCTTCGGGGTAATCGTTGGTCTCCCAAGTTCCGCCAATGCCGCTTAAACGATCTATAATTCGATATTTGATGCCGAGGCGATCGAGCTGTATACCTGCGGAAATACCACTAAAACCCGCGCCGATTATAGTCACTTCAAAATCGTCAAGCACATCTTGAGGTGGTTTATTGTGCCAGAGGGCTTCGCGTGGAAACTCGTCTACTGCGAGATCCCCATAACCGAATTCCACTTCCCCTGGTGTTGGCGTTACTCCGGTAAACAACTCCATCAGCTCAGCCGCTTCTTCAATTTTGGGTAGCGGTTTTGGTTTTACATTGCTCATTAAAAAGGCGAAGGCTTTGTCGCGGATTTCTTCACGATGCTCACGCGCCACAGCGTAAGCAGTTAAGGCCCCACCCTGTACTGGTAAGTGATCAACTTTCATCGCCGCTAAGCTAGGGTCACGAGTTTGATGGTAGAGGGCAATACGCAACGCATTATGATTAGATACCTTCAGCGCACGCCGGATATATTCTTCGCTTGGCAGTGGGACATTTCCCGCATTTCCTTGTGCATTGATAGCCATTTTTTTCCTCGTCGATCTGTCTATTTAAGGGCCGTTTATGGCGCAGGCCATTAACTATTTGAATTCTGACACAGTAACGAAACGGTTAATAATTCATGCTGGAATGGACAATAATTCACAGCGCTAATGTGCGACATTATCTTTTTTTAATCATGCCAGATCACCCCACTTATCAATGGGTAAGAAGATCAATATCTAGAGCGTCATGATCGTTGGGCTAATATGGAAAAGGGTTTTTATTGGCGAGGCGGGCCCCTATAGCTCCCTCCGTCAATAGTCAGCATGCATAGTTTGGATGGCTTGCTGCTCTCCTGCCATTGACCTAGACGTACTGCTATCTTGATAATGGCAACGATAAAATGTTGGCAAAAAAAACGAGGGTGCAGCGTGACAAAAACATTGTTAGTAACAGGTACGTCTTCTGGGTTGGGCATAAGCATTGCGATTCAAGCTGCTCTAGCAGGGTATAAGGTTTACGCCAGTATGCGCAACCTCGATAAACGTGTCAGTCTCGATCGTGCTGCTGCCGATGCTGGTGTGTCATTGCAAGTGATAGCGCTGGATGTTGAGGACGTAAAATCGATTGATTCCGTCGTCCAAACCATTGTCGATACCGATGGTGGCATAGACGTCTTGGTTAATAATGCCGGCGTTGGTTTTGTTCGTTCAACTGAGCAGGCCAGTGACGCTGAGATGCAATGGGTGGTGGGCGTTAACCTAATGGGAGTGATGCGCTGTACCAAGGCCGTTTTGCCCCACATGCGAGCCGCTGGAAAAGGTCATGTCGTTGCCATATCTTCGGTTGGTGGTTTGGTTGGTCAGCCGTTTAATGAAGTTTATTGTGCTACAAAATTTGCGGTAGAAGGCTATATCGAATCATTGGCTAGTTACGTTGGGCCGGCATTTGGGTTACATTTTTCGGTGATAGAGCCGGGAGGTATTGTTTCCGAATTTGCCAATAATGCTTTGAAACAGATGGCCAGTACTGGTGGAGTCTTAGAAGATGCCTATAAGCCTATTATTGAGAAATATATGGCGGGTGCGCAAGCGCGAGGACAATCTGCCTTTCAGGCCAGCGCTGTTGTCGCAAAGGTAGTGATGGACTGTATTCAGGCGGATCAACCCCCGGTGCGAGTAAGAACGTCAGCCTGGGCCGAAGAGCTCTGTTTACTCAAAACGGCAGGCGATCCGGATGGTCGATTGTTGCAGAAAAAAGTCCTAGATATGTTCCTCGGCGAGCTTGGCTAACTAATAAAAGACACTAAAACTATCCTCCAGAAGATACTAATCACGGAGAACTAAATGCGTTCCAATCGATATTTTCTACTCGCTATGTTGACAAGTGTGGGCATTTTAAATTTTTTTGATCGCCAGATTCTATCTATTTTACTTCAAGCGATTAAAGAAGACTTATTATTTTCGGATCTTCAGTTGGGATTGTTGTCAGGCACTTTATTTGCTGTATTTTACTCAATAGTTGGCATCCCGGTCGCTCGCTTAGCCGATCGTTGGGATCGAGGAAAAATCGTTTCAATTGCACTATTTGTATGGTCAGCGATGACCATGCTCTCCGGGTTGGCGGCCTCGTTTTTCCACCTGGCCCTTGCTCGAATTGGTGTCGCGGTTGGTGAATCAGGTGTTGCGCCTGCGTCACATTCATTAATTGCTGATCGGTTCCCTACTGATCGGGCAACCGCGCTGTCTGTGTACTCCATAGGCGGTATCTTCGGTGCTTTTCTGGCACTCAGTGTTGGTGGTTGGATTAGCGATAATCATGGATGGCGTATTGCATTTTTTGCTGCTGGATTGCCTGGTGTATTGCTGGCATTTGCTGCTGCATTTTTAATAAAAGACTTTCGAGAGTCGCAAGCGTTTTCGAAAGACACGTTTATGACTGAGCCTGGTAAACCAACCTTGCTACAAGGTGTAAAGCTATTATGGGCTATCAAAGCATGGCGTTATGCTGCCATCGCGACGGCATATACGCATATCGCATCCCTAGCTATAGGGACTTTTTTAGCTTCATTTATGATTCGCTCGTTTGAGCTGAGTGCAGCTGACACTGGTCTTATTATGGCTGTTGTGATCGGCAGTTGCGCTACCACTGGCTCTTTGGGTGGGGGCATTATTGCCGACAAACTATCCTCGAAATGGGGTGTTCAGTGGATGTCATGGACCCTAACGTTTGCCTTTGTCGCCGGGGGGATACTTACGCCGCTGCTATTCATGTCTACTGATCTAAGGCTATTTGTCGTGCTATTAGCGCCGTATTTTTTATTCATCTCGGCATCGGGCGGCGTACAATTCGCCATTGCGCAGTCGCTCGTTGGGTCTAGTATGCGAGCAACATCATCAGCTGCCCTCATCCTGATGATCAATTTGTTTGGACTTGGTATCGGGCCTGTTTTACTGGGTTTTATCAGTGACCAAATTGGCGGTGCAGATTCTCTTCGTTACGCTATGTTGTGTATGACGCCATTCACCCTAGTCGGAGCATACTATTATTATAAGGCGGGTGTAGAGTTACCAACTGATACCTTAAACGCTAGAAATAGAGCGCATTGAATCTTCTGATGTTGAAGGTAAATGCTTTAGAGCCTATCTACGATATAGATAAATTATATCTAGGTTATGCGCTGTCTCCTAACCGATGATTTAGTTAGCCTTGCAGTAGGTGTTAAATAGATTCAAGCGCTTTTGAAATCGCCTGAAATTAATATTTCTCCATCTTAAATGAGATGGTCCTCGAGACCATTTAGTCTTTCTGGTTTCTCGGTGGATAAGATGTTACATGTCGAGGGGGGCAATTTGATTACACATACGAGTTCTATTGATGAGACTTTGTTAGCCTTTGTGGATGAGCAGAGCAAAGCTAACGATGAAATCCGCTCTGCTGGAGCAAAGCTGCCAGAGGCTGGATATCTGACGTCTGATCAGATTCGAAAATTCCGTCTGTACAATCAGGACGGCAGTTTCAAACCAAAGCTTCTAGAGCAGGGGTACGATGATTCGATAATGGCGGGCTCTCAGTCTCTGCCAACTAGAGTTTTTCCTGTAGCGCACCCGCGTGGTATTTATCTCCACTTCCATGGCGGTGGCTTCACCCTAGGATCTATTCATGAGCAAGACTCGCTACTTTGGGAGTGTGCTTGTGAAACCCAGCTTACGGTTATCAGTATCGGCTATCCATTAGCCCCTGAATCATTACTGCCCAATACCTTAGACGTTACAGCTTCAGCGGCGAATGCATTAATGGATGCATATCCGGACATGCCATTTTGTTTTGGGGGTGAATCAGCAGGTGCGAACGTGATGCTAAACACTCTGCTGAGATTATCGAAAAATAAACAATTATTGAATCGAATTAAAGCAGTTAACGCATGTTATGGCCCTTATGATCTCTCAATGACACCCTCACAGCGCTCCTGGGGAGATGAGTTTGTCAATTTGTCTACGCCATTCCTAGAGTGGTTTTATAGCCTGTGTATGCCGGGTAGCACGGCGGAAGAACGGCGCGACGCGTCGGTATCACCATTATATGCTGACCTTCAAGGCCTCCCGCCGGCCATCTTTAGTGTCGGCAACCTAGATCCATTGTTTGATGACTCATTATTTATGAGTACCAAATGGTTCAGCGCAGGTAATGAGGGAGAACTCAGAATTTACCCAGAGGCACCACATGGATTCAATAGCCTCCCTACCCAGATGGGTATTGCCTGTAATAAGCAGATTTATAAATTTTTAAAACAAAACGTTACCTAGCCTGCGCTCTGAGGCTCAGTACAAACTAAATATTTTAGTTGTGGAGACGTCAACTATGACATCAACAATAAGAACTGTGTTATTACATATCCTGTTCATCGGGCTTTGGACCAACGCTCATTCAAGCGAACTTTTAGTCAAAAAAAGAGATATGTCTGACCTAGCTGTGGTTGCGCCAAACGCCTTCCTCGAGAAAAGTTTAGAGAACCAGGAAAAGATGGTGAAGGCCAACGCAAATCTAGATCAGTGGCCTACTCCCGGAGGCGACTTCGGTGAGAATCGGTTTTCACCGCTGACACAGATAAACGATTCTAACGCAACCAAGTTGGGTTTCGCCTGGGAGTACGACACAAAGACTAATCGTGGATTAGAAGCGACCCCAGTAGTCGTTGATGGAGTAATGTATACCAGTGGCACATGGGGCAAGGTCTATGCTGTGGACGCTAAGACAGGTACCGAAATTTGGGTTTTCGATCCGCAAGTACCGGGGCAGGTGATTCGCGACGGATGCTGTGGGCCAGTCAATCGCGGTGTCGCTGTTTGGGCTGATCGAGTTTATGTTGCAGCGCTTGACGGGCGTCTATTTTCACTTGATGCCAGAACCGGCAACGTTTTATGGGAGGTAGATACTATTAATGACCATGGACGTAGCTACACCAGTACTGGAGCCCCTCGCATTGCAGGTAATGTAGTCGTCATCGGCAACGCTGGTGCAGACTATGATGCCCGTGGCTACGTTAGCGCTTTTGACCTGGAGTCTGGAGATCTGAAGTGGCGTTTTTTCACTGTTCCGGGCTCGCCGGAAAAGGCTTATGAACATCCAGAATTAGAGGTTGCGGCTGCAACTTGGGATCCCAAGAGCCTTTGGGAAGTCGGCGGCGGAGGTACCGTCTGGGATAGCATGGTCTATGATCCGGTGTTGAATCTACTCTACGTGGGTACTGGAAACTCTGCAGTGTATCTTTTGAAAGCGCGGAGCCCGAGTGGTGGTGATAATTTGTATCTTTCGTCGATTTTGGCGATTAATCCCGACAACGGTGAGCTGGCTTGGCACTATCAGACCACGCCGGGTGATAGCTGGGACTATACGGCGACACAGAATATGGTGCTAGCAGACATTGAGATTAAAGGCCAAACTCGTGACGTTATTATGCAGGCACCCAAAAATGGATTTTTTTACGTACTTGACCGTAAAACGGGGGAGCTGCTGTCGGCTAACAACTATGCGCCGGTAAATTGGGCGTCGCATGTAGACATGGAAACGGGCAAGCCAGTTTTAACTCAAGACTCCCAATATTATGATGAACCCAAAGTCATCTGGCCGGCGCAAGTTGGCGGACATGGTTGGCGACCTATGGCGTACAATAAGGTTACCCGTTTAGTCTATATTCCTGTGTATGAAGCTGCGCAAATGCGCGTGAATTTATTTCCTGAAGGTTACAAATACACTCCTGATAGGCCATCGTCTGGCGTGGTGGGTTTTGCGCCAATTGGTCCCTATGTGGATTTTTATGCCTCGGTATTGCCAGCCAAGTACAGTACCGACCGTCTTAAAGAGATAATTAGTGGATATGATGTGCCTAAAACCAGAGGCGTTCTCAAAGCGTGGGATCCTGTTACTCAAAAGATGGTCTGGGAGGCGGATGCTGGTGGTGAGCGAAACGATGGCGGCATATTGACCACCGCAGGAAATTTGGTTATTTACGGAAAGTCATCAGGACAACTGATTGTGCGCGATGCTACTACGGGTGAGCTGTTGCATGAGATCCATTTAGGCACTGGCATTATGGCCGCCCCAACGACGTACTCGATAGACGGCGAACAGTATGTAGCGGTAATGGCAGGCTTAGGAGGCGGCGGTTTTTTCCGCTACCCGCCTTATTCCGCAGCCTATAAACGCTCCAACAAAGGCAGACTAATTGCCTTCAAATTAGGTGGTGGAGAAACTACTATGGCCGAGATTGAGCCTGAGCTTAATTTCCCACAACCACCAGAGCGCACCGGCACGCCTGAAACCATTGCGCGAGGCAATGAACAATTCCTTTGGTACTGCGCCGCCTGCCATAACAACGCCGGCCGCGGGACCGTGCCAGATCTACGTTATTTGGGCGCTGGTAAGCACCTCATCTTCGATCAAATAGTGCGTGGAGGGATACTGTCCTCACAGGGCATGCCGCAGTTTGCAGATGTTCTTAGCAAAAAAGATACCGATGCCATTCAGTCGTTCTTAATTGACCAGGCGTTGAAATCCTACAACCGCCAAGAGGGTGAAAAAGAGAATTTGCCGAGTATCTCGACTCACTAAAGCTTGCCTGTAACTCAGATAGGGTGAAAGCCAAAACTTCACTGCTGAGTTACCAATTTAGGTTTTGATTCCCCTATGTTGAGAACTTAGCTAGCTGGGCTATCAGTTGTTGTGTTGGCCTAGTTAAGGGTTGCGCGTTTAGCTCTGTACTCGCCAGCGCGATGCGATAGATCGTTTGTGTGAGTGCAAGTTGTTAGTATTGTTTAGGCACTTGGGAGGGGACGAAACCGTCCCAATAAAAATGGACTTAAGTGGATTGGATCTGTTACTCATGAGGTTCAACGGTATTGCGATACTGTCTTTATTCAAAACATACCAGTAGAGCGTTGCCGATTGACTGGATCAGGTTTTACTACCTCACTCACAACACAGCAGATTAACCGCTGTGTTGTGAGTTTTATCTAGTCGAAGCGTTTGTGTTCTTTAATGATATTTTTGGTCCGTCAGGATAAGTATTTTGGGCTACGAAATTTCGTAGGTGCCATCATATTTAGAAACGGGTAGATCGCGGATACGCTTTCCTGTCGCCGCAAAAATAGCGTTGGTTACTGCAGGCGCGATTGGCGGTGTGCCAGGTTCTCCGCCACCACCTAATGACTCGCCACTGTTGATAATTTCCACCTCAATGTCAGGAGAGTTATTCATTCGCACCATTTTGTAATTGTGAAAATTACTCTCGACAACGGCGCCTTTCTCCAGCGTTATCTCGCCGTATAATACGGCCGTGAGCCCGAACACAATTCCGCTTTCCATCTGCGCAATAAACCCATCTGGACTAATGACAAAGCCGGCATCTGCAGCACAAAAAACTTTATCAACACGAGGTGTTCCGCTGGTCATATCGACGTCAACAACCTGCGCTACTATGGTGTTAAAAGAGCTGTGTACCGCAATACCTTGACCCCATCCCGCTGGCATCGCTTTCCCCCAATCCGCCATTTTTGCCGCAGTATCTAGAACCTTGCGAATGCGCGGCTCTCCAGCCAAGAGATCGCGACGGTATTGATAGGGATCCTTTCCGGCCGCCGCAGCCAATTCGTCAATAAACGATTCAGTAAAGAAGGCATGTTGTGAATGATCCACACTGCGCCAAGCCCCAAAGGGGACATGTGTTGGGCTACTGGTAAAGTGAATAAATTGATTATTAATCGCGTAGGGGATGTAAGGTGCTTCCTCAGGCTCATGTTTATCGACAAACTGGTTTTCCCAGGTTATTGGCATGCCTGATGCATCCAGGGCTGCTTTAAACCTACTCATCACTGCCTGGCGATAGTGATCCCGTCGTACATCTTCTTCACGAGACCAGATCATTTTTACTGGAATACCTGGCAGGGCAGTGGCTAGCTGGACGCCTTGCTGTGGGTAGTCAGGCCGAGCTCGTCGACCAAAGCCACCGCCTAGGTAGACGTTATGAACATTGACCTTTTCAGTCTCATAACCAAATTTATCTGCAATAAAATCACGCGTCCCAAGAGGATTCTGTAGACCTGCCCAGAGCTCAACCTGACCATCATGCACCCACGCGGTACAGTTCATAGGTTCCATAGTGGTATGGGCCAAAAATGGTACTCTGTATTCAGCTTCAATTATGTTATTGGATTGGGCTAAGGTGCCGCGTGCATCACCTTTGGCAAAGTCTTCTTGCTCTTCGCCATTGGCAACTGCTACATCCATATCGTGCCTGAATTGATCAAACATGCCGGCAGTGCTTAAGTTATTGGCTTCGCTTGCCGTGTAGGTTACGAGCACTTTTTGCAGTGCTTTCGTAGCTTGCCAGTAGCTGTCTGCGATAACGCCAACGCCGGTATCCAGGTTGACTATCTTAATGACGCCTTTCATTTTTTCAGCTGCCGCAGAATCTATTGAGACCACCGTACTACCAAACACCGGAGCCGCTTTTACGGCTGCGTATTTCATGCCAGGCAAATCGATATCAGTACCAAACAAAGCACTGCCGTCAACCTTCGACGGAATATCCAGCCGTTCGACAGATTGCCCCATGATTTTGAACTGATCTGGCGTCTTCAAAGTGGGTTGCTCGGGGCCTTTTAGAGACGCAGCAACTTTTGCGAAAGCGGCAAAAGGCTCTGAACGCATAGACGCGTCATGGTGCAAATAGCTATTTTCTGCGCGTATTTCAGATGCCGGAACCTGCCATTCTTCAGCAGCACCGCTGATTAACATTTCTCGTGCCGCGGCACCGGCAGTGCGCATTCCAAGTTGCCCGGTAGAGCGTACTGAATAACTGCCACCGGTGATTTGCAGGGACATGCTTTCTGATACTTTCAGGAAAACACCGGTTAACGTATCTTCCACCATGCCAGGCACCTTGCCGGGCAGGACAACATGCCGTGCAAGATGAAAATTAGCATATGCTTGATGCGCGGGCGCCTGTTCCATAGAAACAGTCGACCAGTCCGCGTCCATCTCATCGGCTAACATCATTGGCAGGGCAGTATGAACACCCTGCCCCATTTCCGAGTGCGGGACTATGACCTTAATGCTGTTATCCGGGAGAATCTTGACCCAGGCATTTACCAGTACCTCGTCACCAGCTTCGACGAGTTTTGCCAGTTCCGGTGTACGATGCCCCGGGCGAATTGCTACGCCAACACCAACACCGACTAACAGGCCACCACCCACTAATGTACCGCTGGCAATAAAGGCTCTACGTGTCCACTTACCCATTGTTCTTCTCCTCTACGTTTGAGTCACTTCGTGCCGCGATTGCCTCAGGTTGATACATTTTTACCTGATCTGACGCAGACTTAATGGCAGTCTTGATGCGTCCATACATCCCGCAGCGGCAGACATTGCCAGACATTGCGGCATCAATATCGCTATCGCTCGGTGCTGGGTTATTTTGTAGCAGGGCAACCGCTGACATTATTTGCCCCGACTGGCAGTAACCACACTGTGGCACCTGTTGATCGATCCAAGCCTGCTGTACCGGATGCAATTCGGTTCCTGTTGCTGAACCACCAATGCCTTCGATGGTGGTGATGTTTTTACCGTCAACCGAGGAAACTGGAGTCACGCAGGACCGTATTGGCACGCCGTCGACATGAACCGTGCAGGCACCACATTGCGCTATCCCACAACCGAACTTAGTGCCCATGAGCTTAAGTTCATCGCGCACTACCCAAAGTAGGGGAGTGTTTGGTTCGACGTCTATCTTTTGTAGTACATTATTGACGGTAAGCTCTAGCATTTGAGGGGTCCTCTTAATCAGGGTTTTGTTCCAATGTTTTGGAAAGTACTTCAATGTACTGTAGTTTTATCAATACATACTTCTATTTATTAGCCTGCAAATCTGGATCTCCATTGCGACCGCTGCACGGATAATAGCAGCAAGTAATTCTGATCTGCACAAGATTACTCAAGCTATATCGCTTTTGGTAAGCGATAGTATTGATAGACAGTATCCATGCGGTCAATGACTCACCTACGTAATCATTCCTTGCTTGCAACAGGGTCGAGTCGAAATGTACTGAAGCAAATAAGATCTACCCCAAGAGTCCATATTTTGGCGCGGGTTGCGAACCTTAGGTTTCACCCCTATTGACGCATCGAATTAGGCTTAATTCTTTTTCAATTTTCCTATTAGCCATATATTTAAGACTCTAATTATCTATGGGGTCTGTGAGGTACCCCGCTTATTCTAGGGCTTTTACAGTTCCGATAAGACCTTTCCTCGCCTGTGGTCTAGCATGTGGTTGTTTGCGTTCACTGCGTAACAAACAGTATATTAACGCCGTGAATAGTGTTGTTGGTGACCTTAGAAGCTCAGTGATCCGATCAATATCTATGTCAAAGACGTATCTACCTGCTGAGACATTGCTATGACGAGACCATTAAATTTACGAAATATCGATCTTAATCTTTTACCTATTCTCGATGCGTTACTGATAGAAGAATGTGTCACGCGGGCGAGCAAGCGTGTGCATCTCTCACAATCTGCAACTAGCTCTGCACTGAAACGTCTGCGGGATACCTTTGATGACCCAATCTTGGTTCGCCATGGCCAGCGCATGAAGCCATCACCTAAGGCTCGAGCTATACGCGAAGAATTACGTAAAAACCTTGACTCTCTTGCATCGGTGATCGGTTCAATGGCGGCATCTGATCTGGCTGAATCTGGTGCTGAGATATCACTTAGTGCGCCTGAGTATGTTCTTAATACAATGTCAAAATTGGTGCGTGGAGTGCTTCGTAATAAAGCCCGTAGTGTAAAGTTGAATGTCATCAAGTTTAGCCGTAGTACCGTCCGAGACCAACTTGATAGTGGTGATGTTGAGTTTGCCATTGGTGCTTTTGGCCGACTGAATTCAAGCTTTAGTCGACAGCCTCTATACCGTGAAGAGATAGCGGTTTTTATGCGTGCTGATCATCCAGCGTTAAAGACTGCTCAACAGGGCAGAATTACCATTAAAGATTTTACGAAATATTCTCATCTGGTCATTTCTGAAGATGATGTGCTTGAAGATGTGTGGATTTCAAAGTTCCTAAATATTCGAGGAATTCAGCGCAATGTGGATGCGGTGATACCGAATCAATCGATCAGCCCCATGGTGCTCTGTAGCACTGATTTGATTTGTGTCGGCACCAAACGCTCAGCTGAATTTCTTGCTAACAAGAATGAGCTTGCCATATTGGCACCGCCACCTGAGCTTGGGGTAGAAGACTATGTTGTTGAATTAGTCTGGAGTAATCACCTAAATGATGACCCATTGTTAACCTGGGTGCGTGAAGAGATTATCGCCGCTGCAAAAGGAATATAAATCATCTTTGCGATGAGGGGGCGATTTCTTCAGGCGACCTTATCTATCAATAGTCAGAATAAATGTTATCCATAATCTTAATTTCTAAGCATATCCGGTTGTGCCATACAATGCCGCCCTAAGGGGTTTTCCAGAGGTCTAGCAGATCAACTTGATTCCTCATTTTTTAAATAAAACTTTTAAATGAATTGTTCGAGGAATATTCGATGAGGCTTAAAGATAAGATTGCGATCGTCGTTGGTGGGGGCCAAACACCAGGTGAGACTATCGGCAATGGACGAGCTGCGGCAATACTGTTTGCGCGCGAAGGCGCCAGCGTCCTTGTAGTTGATCGAGATCTGGCGTCGGCGGAAGAGACGGTGGCTATGATCATCGAAGAAGGCGGTACGGCTAGCACTTTTCAGGCCAACATTTGCAATGAAGCTGAATGCAAGGGCTTTGCTAGTGCATGCGTAGAGCGCTATGGGCGCATTGATATTCTCCAAAATAACGTGGGTATAGGCACTGGAGACAGAGGCCCAATGTCACTTGATGCTGAAATCTGGGATAACATCATGGAAGTCAATCTCAAAGGAACGTTTCTCAGCTGTAAACATGTTTTGCCCTATATGCGAGAGCGCAAGAGCGGAGCTATTGTGAATGTGTCCTCCGGTGCTGCTGTAATGTCGGTTGGTATTGTTGGCTATAAAGTGTCTAAGGCAGGCGTCAACGCACTGACTCATGCTATCGCTATGGGTAATGCCAATCACGGCATTCGCGCGAATGTTGTGATGCCCGGTTTACTCGACACGCCAATGGCAATTGAGAGTCATTCATCGGCGCGTGGTATGGATCGAGAGCACTTGCGCAATGAACGTAACGCCGCAGTACCATTGAATAAAAAAATGGGTACGGCCTGGGATACTGCACACGCATCTCTATTTCTCGCCTCAGACGAGGCTGGTTTTATTACCGGGGCGGTACTGCCAGTTGATGGTGGTCAAGCGGCTCGGATCGGTTAGGGAAAAACTATATGCACCCATATATTCACGCTAAAACTGCGCCAGATCGTGCCGCCTACATCATGGTCGAGACCGGTGAGATAGTAACTTATAAACAACTCGATGAGCGCAGCAATCAAGCCGCTCATCTATTTCGAGAAGCTGGATTGCAACGCGGTGACAGCATCGTTTTGTATTTGGAAAACCATGCGCGGTTTTTAGAGCTATGCTGGGCCGCGCAACGTTCTGGCCTGTACTACACGCCTATTAGCTCCCATCTAACTGAATCAGAAGTTGATTACATTATTGCTGATGTGAAGCCTAAATTATTCTTTACGTCGGCCAGATTAGTCGAAACTGCAGCCAGGGTAGAATCTCTCGTAACAGGCCAGATTACCGCCTATCTAGTGGATGATGGCAATCATCGTCGATTCTCGGACTACG
>TARA_B110000908_G_scaffold163043_1_pt1 | contig 16333 bp, 9 predicted proteins | sample TARA_B110000908 | Tara Oceans TARA_B110000908 (sample SAMEA4398067) | marine metagenome | biome: Polar Biome; feature: [DCM] deep chlorophyll maximum layer (ENVO:01000326); material: water (ENVO:00002006), including particulate matter (ENVO:01000060) such as... | depth 36 m
GACCTCCGTCCTTGCCGCTGTGACCACCCTCGGTAGGCACCCACATGTGTTGGTATTTTCGATATTCGAGGGCGCGGTGCATTTGTTGGTTTCCTAACCACCAATTACCGTAGGCGTTATCGAGATCATTTTTTCCATCTTGAAGGTAGACTCGGAGTGGGCGGATTTCTTCTTTGCGGATCAGGGCTGGGTAGACATGCCCACCGCGGATGTTTGCAAACGAACCAATGTGGCTGAGCACTTTGCGAAATAGATCGGGTCGCTCCCAGGCAGCGGTAAAAGCGCAGATTCCTCCGGAGCTGAGACCGCAGATGGCTCGTTGCTCTGGCTTGGTCGTTAGGTTGTATTTTTTGGCTACGGCTGGGAGTATTTCTTTTTCGAGGAACTCAGCGTATTTACCGCCAAGGCTATCGTATTCAACACTGCGGTTGCTTTTGTTTTTGTGCGTTCCCCAGCCTTGGCGACCATCGATTTTATCAACGTGAAGTCCCGGATTGATAAATATTCCGATGGTGACGGGCATTTCCTTTTTTGCGATCAGGTTGTCAAATACGATCGGAGTTCGGAATTGGCCTTTCTCTTCGACATAGGTGTGACCGTCTTGAAATATCATCACTGCGGCAGGCGATTTGCCATCGTACTGAGCAGGAACGTAGATGTAATACTGGCGTAGCGTGCCTTTAAAAACCTGACTCTTTATTTCATACCGAGTCACCTTCCCTTGGGGCACACCGAGCTGCCGCTGGGAGTCATTGGTCCACGGTGGGGGCTCGGCAATAGCAGAAGGCGCTGTAACAGCGGGGAGACTGAGAATCAGGAAGAACAAAAAGCGTTTCATCCACTGACTACGTAATCAGGACGATGATTATTTCTGTTTTGCCCACTCAGTAACCGTTGCCATGTCTTCTGGTGAGTCAAAAGCTTCTTTAGGCACCCAAGTATACGACTTTTTACCATGGTAGAGGATCAGGCCATGTTTAGTGGTGACGGCTTCAAAGAGGTCGGGCCAATTGACTCGGGCTTGTCGGTCTTCTCCATTGATTTCAAGTCCCTCGGGCGAAAAGATGTAGACGACCGTTTGCCCGTAGCCTGGGAGTTTGCGTAGGTTGCGGCCATGCATGATTTTCCAAATCATGGGTCGTAATAGAGCAAAGGTGCCGACCATTAACATGAGGACTGGCATAGGATTGGGGCCGCGACTCATTAAGAGGATGATTCCTGCTAGGATGAGAGCCACGCTGAGAAATGTGCGCGCCATCAACCAGGTTCGGTAACGGTGCCACATGTGTAAACGAAAGGCCCCGAGGTGGGACCTTTCATCAAAAACCATTTTGGCTTTTATAGAGTCTTGCATATTTAGGAAATCGCGGGGAGTGACGCTGCAGCTACGGCTTGCCCGTGACGCTTCATCTTCTCATCCGGCTGGGTAATGTTGATCTGCTCTGACAAAGCAGGGAACTCAGCTTGGAGCACTTCCTTGGCGGAGTCGATCATGATTTGTCCGCCAGGGCCTGAGGTAGCCCGACCCATGATAATCAATGTTCCGATTTCATAGAAGTCTGCGTAGTGCGCGATGGCGTATCCAAAGCATGTGCCGATGGTTTGATAGATCTTGGCTGCACGTTCGTCGCCCTCGGCCATGGCATTTTGGACTTCGATAAGTTGCTCTGGGAATGGCATGTCACCGAAGTCGAATCCCGCGGCGGGTGCGAGACGAGCGACACCTTGCTGACAGAAAAACTGAACACCACATCCTTCATCACCCGACCATTCGTCGATAGGGCCATTTTCACGGTAGTCGACAGGGGCAAATGCAAGCTCGTTGATTTGTGCAGTGACGTTTCCTTGTGGGTCGACCCAGCCAGCGGCCTCCGAGGTTCCCATGGCGACACCTAGCACGGCATTGGTATCGAGGCTGATTGACCCGGCGAGTGCGGTGACTTCGCCATCGTTGATCACATCAAATGGGACGCCGGGGAATTCTTTAGCCATGATGTTTTTGAACATCGGACGCACAACGTCTGCAAAGACTTGTTTATCGGTGATGCCACGAAAGAGAGATGCGACCCGAACATCATTGTTAATGTAGATACCTGCGGATGATCCTCCGATGGCATCAACGCTGGGGAGGTGTTCGGCGGCTAGCTTGAGTGAGTGGACGATGCCCTCATACTGATAGTTAGGGTCCGTCTGGAAGTAGGGGTCCCATGGGATTTCCTCTGAAAAGACAACTTCGCCATTGATGACAGCAGCGCATTTTCTATCAGATCCACCGAGGTCAAAACCGATGCGGTTGCCGTCGAGATGGCGACCGAGAGGAGCGGCAGCGTTGTTCTGAGCTGGGATTTCCTCGAGAGTGGTGGCAATCACCTTGATGTATTCACCGAACATGCCGTTGCCGATGATTTCCCAATCAAATTTGTGGCTGCCATGTTCAGAATACATTTCTGCGAGAGCGGCTGCGATGGCATCATTACCTGCGATAAAGATCTGGCTACCACCCTGGGCCCACAACATGAACTTGATGAGGCGTTCGACATATTTGATGTTGAGGGCAACGTTTTCTCCTTCGTGGGAAAGAACGCGGACGGAACGACGGAAAACCGTGCCATCTGTGCGGCCTAGTGCGATTTCAACGTCGTGCGCCCCTGGGGCTGAAGTAACTTTTTGCTCGAAGGCCCTGTTCCAAAGCACTGCGGGAACGAATTGGGGATCGAGAACCGGTGTGATTTTAGCATTTGTGGTGATCATAAGTCGTTTGAGTGTCAGTTTTCAAGGTGTTTTCAATGCTGATACTTAGCGGGTATCATCTCACTGAAAAGGAAAATAAGGCTCAAATTGCTTGATTTACGGGGAATAACCCCTTAATAGGAGAATAAAAACTCTTTAATTGAAGATTCTTATTGCAACAGAGTCTCAATTGCGCTTTATTGTGCGTGAAGATGATTTCCGACATCGCCAGCGACCTTAAAGTAGACAGCGCCATGACCCTTAGTAAGGCGAGGGCAGGCTGTAAGCTGCGTATCCGCCAGCTTGATGGCGTTGAGTGCCAGAGACTTCGTGAAATCGGATTCTGTGAAGAGTTGGAAATTAGTAAGCTCTCTAATGGTCGCAACATGATCTGTTCTGTCTGCGGCACTCGTCTAGCTCTTAGTCGTAAGCTGGGTGATCAGGTTCTTGTCGAAATAGTTTAACTTCTCGTTAGGAAGATAACCTGCCAACCGATTCTAATACCCGATACTGTTTTTATGGAAACCATTGCTCTTGTCGGTAATCCAAACAGTGGAAAGACGACTCTGTTTAATGCCGTTACTGGCGCTAACCAAAAAACGGGGAATTATCCAGGAGTCACCGTGACTCGGGTGTCGGGTGTATTTCATACTCCGCACGGACATAAGTTTGAATTGTTAGATCTTCCTGGCTGTTACTCGCTTAGTCCACAAGCACCGGATGAGCGAATCACCCGCGATGTGCTCTTGGGTGATCAGGAGGGGAGTGAATTACCTTCGGCTGTGGTTTGTGTTGTCGACGCGTCGAATCTTGAACGCCATCTCTACCTGGTTCTTCAGGTGATTGATCTCGGACTGCCGGTTGTTGTCGCTCTCAATAAAGTCGATTTAGCCGAAAAGAGTGGCCTCCGCATCAACGTGGAACTGCTTTCCGAAGAGTTGGGCCTGCCAGTGGTTCCCTGCCAAGCAAACAAAGGAAAAGGTGTTCTTGATCTGAAACATGCTCTCAGACGACCTTTTCCGCAGTCGGCATCGCGTAAGTGGCAGGCTGGAAAACATACAGAGTCGGCCATCAGTCATCTGATATCCAAACTTGAGGAACACGGAACAGGTAATCCCGAGGCTCATGCAATCCACCTGTTAGCAGATACAGAATACCGCACAACTGAGCAACCTGGTATCGACCGAGGCGTCCGTCAAGACGCCATGGACTGTACCGCCAAGTGTATCAGGGCTGGTTCCTCGCCGGAGGAAGAAATTTCGCGTTCTCGTACGAAGTGGGTGCAATCGATCTGTAAAGTGGCTGCACGCCGACAAGGCTCGGACGGTGCAGTAGGTGGACTCACTACGAGCGATAAGATCGATCAGGTCGTCCTCCATCCATTGTGCGGGTGGGTTGTATTTATTGGCCTGATGTTTGCAGTTTTCTGGACTATTTTTAGTCTATCCGAGTATCCGATGGGCTGGGTAGAATTGGCTATCGATGCCGTTAGCCAAAGTGTTTCGAACACGATGCCTGATGGTGACGTCAAAGACCTCGTGGTGGATGGGATTATTGCCGGAGTCGGTAGCGTGGTGATATTCCTGCCTCAAATACTTCTGCTGTTGTTTTTTATCGGTTTAATGGAAACGACGGGTTATATGGCGCGCGCCGCGCTGTTAATGGATGGACTGATGAGCAAGGTCGGTCTAAGCGGTAGGGCATTTCTGCCGCTACTAAGTTCATATGCCTGTGCGATTCCCGGCATCATGGCGACACGTAGTATGAATAATGCCAAGGAGCGGTTATTGACCATTCTCATCGCTCCGTGGATGAGCTGCACAGCGCGGTTACCTGTCTATTCATTGTTGATCGGAATGTTGCTGGCCGGGCAGGGTGCGGTGATACAGGCATTGGTGCTTGGTGGTATTTATGTGTTAGGAACGGCTAGTGCTCTGCTGGCGGCGTGGTTACTTGCTCCCAAAGTGAAAGGCAACGAGGAGGCTTCCCATTTCCTGATGGAGCTGCCATCCTACAGTATTCCCGACATATCGTATATTTTCCGTCACTTGGTGGAGCGTGGCTGGTCGTTTATCCGAAAAGCAGGCACAGTGATTTTAGGGCTCTGCATCTTGCTCTGGGCGTTACAAACTTATCCAAAACCGGCAGAGGGTTCACCTGCTGCCGACGATGCATCTCTTGCTCTCGAGCAAAGTTACATGGGGCAGATGGGACACGCCATTGAGCCAGTGGTTAAACCATTGGGATACGATTGGCGAACCGGCACCGCACTCATCGCAGCCTTTGCAGCTCGTGAAGTGTTTAATGCCAATCTGGCTATTTCCTACTCGGTGGAAGAGGGTGACGATGAAGAAAAATTTCTGGAAAGACTCCGTGGGAAATTAGGAAATGCCACCTGGCCAGATGGGAGCAAAGTCTACACTCCCCTGACGACGCTAAGCCTGCTGATATTCTTTGTCTACGCATTGCAATGCTTACCTACCACCGTGGTAGTTCGGCGTGAGACTGGTTCATGGAAGTGGGCTATTGGCCAGTTAGTCGGGATGACCGTAGTGGCATGGCTGGCAGCTTTTGCCGTGTATCAAATAGGCCGATTAATGGTCTGACTGACTTTCTTTATTTTAAATCGAAGCTACACTGATTAACACATGGACTGGACTAATTGGCAAACCTACGCAGCACCTATTATTGTGCTGGTGGTGGTTGCTGTTTTTATCCGTAGCTGGATAAAGAAACGCGAGGCGAATTGCTGTGGTGGTCGTTGCGGCTGTGGCGTGTCGAAACGAAAAAAGAAGCTGGGCGGACAGTAGACGGGTGACCCCTGACTAATGACTTCCCATATGCGAGCGGTCGAGGATGTCAGTGGCCACACGGGCTGGTTCTACACCTGTTAATTTTTGATCGAGACCCTGAAATTTAAAGTTCAGTTTGTGATGATCCATGCCACAGCGTTCTAGGATGGTCGCATGGAGGTCTCGGACGTGGACTTTCTGATCCGGCGTGATGATATTAAACGAGTATTCGTCTGTTTCTCCGTAGCTCATGCCTCCTTTAACGCCAGCACCTGCCATCCACATGGAGAAGGCACGCGGGTGGTGATCACGACCATAATTGGTTTCGGTCAGTTTGCCTTGAGAGTAAACCGTGCGGCCGAATTCGCCACCGAAGATAACGAGGGTGTCATCGAGCATGCCTCGGCGTTTGAGGTCCTGGATAAGTCCGTAACATGCCTGATCGACGTCCTTGCATTGCGAGGAAAGATCGCGAGGAAGATTGCCGTGCTGATCCCATCCGCGATGGAATATTTGTGTGAACCGAACACCTCGTTCTGCTAGGCGGCGAGCTTGCATAGCGCAGTAGGCGAAGCTGCCGGTTGTTTTGGCATAGGGACCGTAGAGATTGTAGGTTTCCTCAGTTTCCTTGGACATATCGGTCAGCTCGGGCACGGACATTTGCATGCGATAGGCCATTTCGTACTGCTGGATGCGAGTTTGGATCTCGCGGTCACCGACATTATTGAGAGTTTCCTGATTGAGGCTTGATAGTCCGTCTAACATTTGACGACGCATTTTCCGGCTGATGCCTGGCGCGTCTTTGAGAAAGAGAACGGGGTCACCTTGAGTCCTGAGATTCACTCCGGCATGTTTTCCGGGCAAGAAGCCGGAGTTCCAGAAGCTTGACGAAAGGGCTTGAACGTTCGCGGTGGGACTGGAGTGCTGGGCGTGTAATACACAGAAACTAGGTAAATCTTCGTTGAGTGATCCCAAGCCGTAGGATAGCCATGATCCCATAGAGGCTCTGCCGGGGATCATGCTGCCGGTGCACATCAGATGGTTAGCTGGAACGTGATTGATCGCATCGGTATGCATGGATTTGATCACACAAATGTCATCTGCCATTTTACCATGCCACGGTAGGATGTCGGAAATCCAGGTGCCACCTTCTCCATACTGCTTGAAGTCGGTAAATGAACGGGCAACAGGGAAGGCCGACTGTTTAGCGGTCATGCCTGTAAGCCGCTGCCCTGATTCTTCAAGGAACCCCTTGATGTCTTTCTTAAAGTCTTTCTGGACCTGTGGTTTGTAATCGAAGGTCTCAAATTGCGAGGGTGCACCAATGAGTGATATATAGATGACGCGTTTGGCGCGGGCGGGGAAATGGGCTGTGCCTGGTGAGGTTCCTGAGACGGCGCCCATGAGTTCGCGTGGCATCAGAGAGGCTAGAGCCGCGCTACCCAAACCCATCGCGCTCTTGGAGAAAAACTGTCGCCGGTTGATCACGGTATCGTGTAATCCGACGGCTTTGGCTATGTCCTGTTGGTTCATGGGGTTTATTTATTCAGAGCCTCATCCATATTGAGAATCTGGTTAGCGACAATCGTCCAGGCTGCGAGTTCGACTATGGAAAGTTCGGAGTCAGGTGTCGAGCTTCCCACGTTGATGAGTTTTTTTGCTTCTTCTGGGGCGGAGGTGAATTCTTTGAGAGCGCTGTTATAAGTGGCCTGTATGACTTTGAACTCTGTATCCCTCATGGTTCGGGAAAGTAGTAATCGGGCTATGTTATTAATGATTTCTTTAGGTGGATTTGCCTGTTTCATGGCGCGCTGTGCAATATTTCTGGATGCCTCAACGAACTGAGGATCATTCATAATAACAAGCGCCTGTAGCGGGGTGTTTGTTATTTCTCTTTGCACGCAGGTGACGTTTCTAACTGGTGCGTCGAGTATTTCCATGGATGGAGGTGAAGCCGTCCGTTTTATAAAAGTGTAGAGTGAGCGACGGTATAGTTTCTCGCCGACGTCTTGTTTATAAATTTTTGTGTTAGATTTTTTCATAGCGAGAATTGACCAGATTCCCTTTGGTTGATAAGGCTTCACAGGTGGTCCTCCAAGCTGGTTGTGGAGCAAACCTGAAGTATGTAAGGCGAGGTCTCTGATTTGTTCGGCTTCCAGACGGTGACGCGGGGCACGACTTAGCCATGTGTTCTGTGCATCGGTCTCATTTTTTCCCTCGCTGATTTGTGAACTTTGACGGTAAGTGGCTGAGGTGACGATGGTGCGGAGTAGGTGATGGAGGTCCCATTCATGTTCCATGAAATCAGCAGCAAGCCAGTCTAGAAGTTTTGGGTGCGTTGGGCGATTACCCATCACTCCAAAATCGCCGGTTGTGGCGACGATGCCTTTGCCAAAAATATAATACCAGTATCGGTTTACGGTAACACGTGCAGGTAGTGGGTTTTCTGGCATCGTGAGCCATTTGGCGAGTCCGAGTCGGTTACGTGGTAAGTCGCCCATGGAAGGGAGGGTGGCGGGAGTGTCAGGGGTGACCCTCTCCCTTCTCTCTGTGTAGCTGCCGCGCTCGAGAATATGGGCGAAGGGTTCCTGGTCAGTATTCTCCTGCATGACCAAGGTGGAGGGGGAGCGGCCATTGATTTCTTGTCGTTTCTTTTTGAGAGGCTTGAGCTGTTGATTGATAGAGATGCCTCTGGGATCGACCTTGTCGAAGTAGTGCGTGCGGATTAGTGTGAGCTGTCTTGGGCCGGGTTTCGGGAGTTTGAGGAGTTTGCTGATGGTGCTCTCATCCTTAGCCTTGGATGATTTGTGGGCGACCTGTTCTGTTTTAAGCCACTTCTGAAAGGCGCTCTTGTTTGCCTTGTTGTGATCTGCGAGGTGTTTTTCTAACTGAGATATTTGTGGGTTTATTTTTTCGGACTCTAATCGATCCGCCTCATTCATCAGTCTCACATTGGGCGGATGATCCTCTGCATGCTTATCAAGTGCCGACATTGGAGTATTCCTGAAAAATGCTGTGAGCTGATAGTTCTCTTTCGTGGATATGGCATCGAACTTATGGTCATGGCACGCGGCGCATCCAGTAGTCAGGCCTAGCCAAACGGCGGAAGTTGTATTAACGCGGTCTTGTGCATAGAGGACATGGTATTCTTCTGGAATCGAGCCGCCCTCTCCATTGGTCGGCATACATCGACTGAATCCTGTGGCGATGATTTGGTCGAGCTCGGGGCTGGGCATCATGTCTCCGGCGATCTGTTCGCGGGTAAATTGATCGAAGGGCATGTTTTTTCTGAATGCCCCTAAAACCCAATCTCGATAGGGCCAAATTGAGCGGTAGTTGTCCAACTGGTAGCCATGAGTATCCGCATAACGAGCCACATCGAGCCAGTGGCGCGTCCAGTGCTCGGCATAGGCTTGAGTATCAAGAAGACGATCGACCGTTTCGAGGTAAACGATGTCAAACTCGCGGTTGTCGTTTAGCAATTGATCCAGTTCCTCGGGTGCCGGGGGGAGTCCGGTGAGATCGAAGTAGAGGCGACGATAGAGTCGGGACGGCCTCTCCTCTGGATTGGGTGTAAGTCTGGCTTTTTCAAAACGAGCGGCGATAAAGCGGTCGATCGGATTGTCCTTCGCCCAATCGATGTTCGTTACTTCAGGAAGACTCTGCTTTTTCGGTGCAATGTATGCCCAGTGAGGCTCGTATTGAGCCCCCTCTTTGACCCACCTCCGGACGAGTGCAATTTTAGCAGGTTCCAAAATGGCTCCGTGAGGCGACCGCGACGGATGGATGGGCATGACCAAGTCAGGGTCTTTACTCTCCATGAGCTGCACGAGCAGGGAGTTGTCGGGGTCACCGGGGATGATGACGGGCTTGCCGTTCTCGCGTTTCTCAAAGGCATACTTGGCCTGATCGATACGCAGTGGTTTGCCTCCATTCTTAGCGATAGAACCACCTGGTTCACGGCCTCCGGAATCAGGTCCGTGACAGTGGTAGCAAGCCTCGGAGAGAATGGGTTGGATTTGTTGGTTAAAAGAGACCGGTTCCTGAATGGATTCAGGAGGTGCAGAGTCGTTGCTCTGGTGGGAAGCGGGTTGTTTTTTTTCACACGAAATCAGACAGCTCAAGGCTGTAGCGACGGATAGCAGTGTGATAGAAGCTGTGTGTTTCAAAATGAGGAAAAGGCGATGAGTGATCTGATAGATGATTAATGCTTAGCCATGTGGGAGTGGTCGAGGATATCTGTGACTACACGTGCGGGTTCGACGCCTGTGAGTCGGAAGTCGAGGCCTTGATGCTTGAAGGTCAGTTTGTGGTGATTCATGCCGCAACGTTCCAGAATAGTGGCGTGGAGGTCACGGACGTGGACTTTCTGGTCGGGCGTGGTGATATTGAATGAATATTCATCGGTATCCCCATAGGTCATGCCGCCTTTGACACCTGCGCCTGCCATCCAGAGAGAGAACGCGCGCGGGTGGTGGTCTCGGCCGTAGTTGGTTTCCGTTAGGTTTCCCTGGGAGTAGACGGTACGACCAAACTCACCGCCGAAGATGACTAGGGTGTCGTCTAATAATCCACGACGTTTAAGATCCTGAACCAGTGCATAGGCACCCTGATCTACATCCTTGCACTGCGATGCAATATCACGTGGGAGATTGCCGTGTTGGTCCCACCCACGGTGGAAAATCTGGGTAAACCGCACCCCGCGCTCGGCGAGGCGACGTGCCATGAGTGCTGTGTAAGCGAATGTGCCGGGTTTTTTTGAGTCCGGGCCGTAGAGTTCATAGGTTTCCTCCGTCTCCTCTGACATGTCAGTAAGTTCAGGAACAGACATCTGCATGCGATACGCCATTTCGTATTGCTGGATACGGTTCTGGATTTCTGGGTCGCCCACTTCATTCAGCGTTTTTTGGTTGAGTGCTGATAATCCGTCGAGCATCTCGCGGCGGAGCTTGCGGTCGATGCCTGGGGCGTCTTTGAGGTAAAGTACGGGATCGCCTTGTGTACGAAGGTTGACTCCGGCATACTTGCCAGGGAGGAAAGTGGAACCCCAGAGCCGGGCAGATATCGCCTGCACATTTGAATAAGGGCTAGAGTGCTGGGCGTGTAATACGCAGAATGAGGGGAGATCTTGGTTGAGTGATCCAAGACCATAGGAAAGCCAAGATCCCATGGAAGGGCGACCTGCAACCATGCTACCGGTGTACATGAGTTGGTTGGCTGGTTCGTGGTTGATCGCATCTGTGTGCATTGACTTGATCACGCAGATATCGTCCGCCATTTTGCCGGTCCATGGCAGGATGTCGGATACCCATGTGCCGCTCTCACCGTATTGCTTGAATTTTGTGAACGAAGGAGCGACAGGAAACTTGGATTGCTTGGCCGTCATTCCTGTCAGGCGCTGGCCTGATTTGACGAGGAAGTCTTTGATGTCCTTCTTGAACTCCTTCTGCAGGTTTGGCTTATAATCAAATGTTTCAAACTGCGATGGCGCACCGATCAATGAGATGTAAATCACTCGCTTTGCCCGGGCAGGGAAGTGGGATTTACCGGGTGTGCCTTCGGAGATGGCGCCCATGAGTTCTTTTGGCAGCAGCGAAGCAAGTGCAGCACCACCGAGCCCCATGGCATTCTTGCGGAAGAATTGCCGGCGGGTGAACGCGGTATCGTGCAGATCGACGGTTTTGGCGATGTCTGTGTAATTCATGGCGGTGTTACTTGTTCAGGGTTTCGTCCATGTTGAGGATCTGATTGGCAACAATCGACCATGCGGCGAGCTCAGAAGCGGGTAAACTAGGATTTGGCTTGGACTCGCCTACAGTGATAAGTTTCTGCGCGGCCTCTGGGCTAGCGGTAAATCTTTCCATAGCGCGATCAAAAGTGAGTTTGATGACCTTGAACTCGTTATTACTCATTGTGCGTGAGAGTAGTGCCATCGCTATAGCATTGATACGCTCCTCAGGCGTTTTTGCTTTTTGCATGACTCTCTCTGCGAGACGCCGTGAGGCTTCAACGAATTGGGGGTCGTTCATGATGACAAATGCCTGGAGCGGAGTATTTGTTAGCTCTCGGCGGACACATGAAATTTCACGCACTGGAGCGTTGAGGATGTCCATAGCAGGGTGAGGTGCGGTGCGTTTCCAGAATGTGTACATCGACCGACGGTAGAGATTTTCACCTTGGTCAGCCTTGTATAATCGAGTATTTGAACCCTTCATCGCAACAGAAGACCAGATGCCTTTTGGTTGGTAAGGTTTAACGGATGGGCCGCCGATTTTCCCCTCGAGTAAACCCGATGCCTTTAGCGCAAGGTCTCGGATTTGCTCGGCATCGAGGCGGTATCGAGGACCTCGTGAGAGCAGGATGTTCTGCGGGTCAATCTTGAGGTGCTTGGCGGTGATGACGGAGCTCTGCTGGTAGGTTGAGGACGTGACGATGGTGCGCAACAGGCTGTGCAGATCCCATTTGTTTTCGACGAAGTCCACGGCGAGCCAGTCGAGTAATTTGGGATGGGTCGGCCGCGAGCCCATGACACCAAAATCACCCGTGGTTTCCACGATGCCACGGCCGAAGAGGTAATACCAGTAACGGTTTACAGTGATACGGGCGGGGAGCGGATTCTCGGGCTTCGTCAGCCACTGGGCGAGACCGAGACGGTTGCGAGGCAAGTCTCCCATGGGGGGGAGGGAGGCGGGGGTATCCGGTGAGAGTTGTTCCTTTGCTTTGTTGGAGTAATTGCCACGTATGAGGACGTGAGCGAAGGGTTTTTTGTCTGCATTTTCCTTCATCACCAGAGTGATGGGTGCCTTCTTATCGAGGGTATCTTTTTCCTGCTTCAGAGTGGTCAGGTTTTTGCTTAGTGCCTTGTGGTTGGTATCGACAGTGCCGAAGTAGTGATCGCGGATTTTTTGGAGTTGTTTGGCATCAGGTGATTTAAGCGCGATCAGGTTCTTGATGAGCGAGCCGCTGCCGAGGGTGGCACACTCTGCGGGAGTGAGTGTGCGGTTGTAGATCTGGAGTCCGGTGATCTGCATGTAGAGGACGTGAGGTGAGTTCTGGCGACGACCGACGGTGAGGGGTAGATCGTTTTTAATGCTTCCCTTAAGTGTGTCGTTGTCCACTTGGAGAGGTGATGATTTTCCGTTGATATAGATCTTCAATCCCTTGGCTTTGCGACTGCCATCATAAGTGACCATGGCGTGGAACCAGGTTTTGCGCGGGAAAAGCCCCTTGGTGGTTACTTTGATGGTATCATTGGGGAATGTGCTTATTAGGTGGGCCGCGAGCTTGTTGCCATTGAGCCAGAGATCAAATCCACGAAACCCATTGGCTGTTCCCATCTTGGCGATGAGTCCGCCATTTCTACGGTGGGGGAGATTGAGCCATGCACCGTATGAGAATGATTGATCGGCTTCGAAGGAGGGTGAATTCTGAATGGTGATGGCGTTGTCTTCGAGATGAGCTGCCTTTGCCGTGGGGCCGTCAACCCACTTGACGGGTGCTTCTGTTTTGTGGGTGGTGCCCGTAGTGTCTGTGATGCCTTTCTTCGGATCGTTAAGCGGCATGGCAAAGGCCAGTCCCGGAAGTGCTTTGTTTTGTGCTGGGTTGGTTTGCTGCTCCTGATGCCAAGTTTTGAATTGAGCTTCGGCGGACTTGCGGTGGTCGGTGAGTGCTTTCTCAGCACTGGTAATTTGTTCAGCGAGCGAATCGGACTTGGCTTTATCCTCGTCGCGTTGCACCTTGATGTTAGGTGGGTGGGTGGCACTGTTTCGGTCGAGCGCAGCCATCGGTGTATTTCGGAAAAAGGCAGTAAACTGATAGTTTTCCTTGGTGGAAATAGCATCAAATTTGTGGTCGTGGCATGCCGCGCATCCGGTGGTGAGGCCGAGCCAGGCGGCGGAGGTCGTATCTGTGCGGTCTTGCGCGTAGATGGCATTGTATTCGTCAGCAATCGCACCACCTTCTCCTGTGGTGGGTAGGCAGCGATTGAATCCCGTGGCGATGATCTGATCGAGCGTGGCGTTAGGCATCATATCACCTGCTACCTGCTCACGGGTGAATTGGTCGAAGGGCATATTGGCGCGGAAGGAATTGATTACCCAGTCGCGGTAGGGCCAGATTGAGCGGTAATTATCATTATGGATGCCGTGGGTGTCACCATAGCGGGCGACATCGAGCCAGTGGCGTGACCAGTGCTCGGCGTAGGCGTCAGTCTTGAGCAACTGGTCGACCACCTCGGCGTAAATGATATCGAATTCGCGTTTATCAGTGAGCAGCTTCTCAAGTTCTTCGGAGGTGGGAGGGAGGCCTGTCAGATCGAAAAAGAGTCGACGGTAGAGTCGGGCGGGTTTTTCCTGTGGGCTGGGTTCGAGGCCGGATTTTTCAAACTCAACGGCTATGAAACGGTCGATGGGATTCTCCTTGGCCCAATCTTTATTTGCAACTTCGGGGAGCTCTTGTTTTTTAGGTTGAATGTAAGCCCAATGATCCTCGAAGACCGCACCTTCTTTGATCCAGCGGCGGATCAGGGCAATTTCCTCCGGTTCCATGATTTTTCCATGCGGACTTTTATTCGGATGGGGGGGCATGATTTTCTCTTTGTCGTCAGACTCGATCAATTCGATCAGGTAGGATTTGTCTGGGTTGCCTTTGATAATGACAGGTTGACCATTTTCACGCGCTGCGAATACGTCAGCTTCCTTGTCGAGGCGTAGAGGGTTTTTCTCGGGCTGGCGAGATCCACCGTCTGGGCCGTGGCAGTGATAGCAATATTCCGAGAGGATCGGTTGGATGTGTCCGTTGAACGAAACGGGTTGGTTAACCGCGACCAAGGTGAAGTTCTTTGGTTCTGGGTCTATGTCCTGCGCAGGTGTTTCCGCCTCAGGTTGGGTGCTGCTTGAGGGCTGTTTTTTATCACAAGCAACGAGAACCAAGGAAAATAGACCGATGGCGGTGACTGCAACATGTTTTCTGGAAATGCACATGGTAAGCGTAGGGGTAAAAGTAGGCGTAAGGATAGGCTTCAAAATCCTTTGCGCATTGATACGTAAATCTGATGCTGATATTTCATGGAAACATCCTACGTATCAAGGGGAAATCAAGCCCATTACTTGGAGGGAATGGGCTGGGATACGCGGGCTAATCAAATAGCTAATGCTTGGCCATGTGAGAGCGATCAAGAATATCAGTGACCACTCGGGCTGGCTCCACACCTGTGAGGCGGAAATCGAGGCCTTGGTGCTTGAATGTCAGCTTGTGATGATTCATGCCGCAACGTTCGAGAATCGTGGCGTGGAGATCACGGACGTGGACTTTCTGGTCCGGCGTGGTGATGTTGAATGAGTATTCGTCTGTATCGCCATAGGTCATACCGCCTTTGACGCCAGCCCCTGCCATCCACATTGAGAATGCACGTGGATGGTGGTCGCGACCGTAGTTTTTGTCGGTGAGGTTGCCTTGCGAGTAGACAGTACGACCAAACTCGCCACCAAAGATAACGAGCGTGTCATCTAATAAACCGCGACGTTTCAGGTCTTGGATGAGTGCGTAGGCACCTTGATCCACGTCCTTGCATTGTGCGCTGATGTTTTTAGGAAGATTACCATGCTGATCCCATCCACGATGGAATATCTGGGTGAAACGGACACCACGCTCAGCGAGGCGACGTGCCATGAGCGCTGAATAGGCGAATGTGCCCGGCTTTTTTGAGTCGGGGCCATAGAGCTCGTAAGTCTCATCGCTCTCTTCTGACATGTCGGTGAGCTCTGGGACGGACATCTGCATGCGGTATGCCATTTCATACTGTTGGATGCGGGTCTGGATGTCTGGGTCACCGACATTTTCCAGGCTCTTCTGGTTGAGGACGGATAATCCATCGAGCATTTCCCTGCGAAGTTTGCGGTCGATGCCTGGCGCGTCCTTGAGGTAGAGCACGGGGTCGCCCTGAGTACGGAGATTTACACCAGCGTGTTTGCCGGGAAGGAAGGTGGAGCCCCAGAGGCGTGAGGAGATCGCCTGAACGCCTCCGTTACTTGAGTGTTGAGCGTGGAGCACGCAGAAGGTGGGGAGGTCTTTATTGAGCGATCCAAGTCCATACGAGAGCCATGATCCCATCGAGGCGCGACCTGCAACCATGCTTCCGGTGTACATGAGCTGGTTTGCCGGTTCGTGGTTAATGGCATCTGTGTGCATGGATTTGATCACACAGATGTCGTCTGCCATTTTTCCATGATAGGGCAGAAGATCCGAGATGTAGGTGCCACCTTCGCCATATTGCTTGAAATCGACAAACGAGGGGGCGACGGGAAACTTAGTCTGTTTCGAGGTCATGCCTGTGAGCCGTTGTCCGGACTTGACCAAGAAATCCTTGATATCCTTGTTGAACTCTTTTTTTAGGTTCGGCTTGTAATCAAATGTCTCGAACTGGGAAGGCGCGCCGATGAGGGATATGTAGATGACCCTCTTGGCGCGAGCTGGGAAGTGGGAGGTGTCGGTTTTCCCCTCCGAAATGGCACCCATCAGCTCTTGGGGCAGTAACGATGCCAGTGCAGCACCACCTAACCCCATGGCATTATTTCGGAAGAACTGCCGGCGGGTGAGCGCGGTATCGTGCAGATCAAGGGTTTTTCTGAGATCGGTCGGGTTCATGGCAGTATTATTTTTTCAGGGCTTCATCCAGATTGAGGATCTGGTTAGCGATAATCGTCCAGGCGGCGAGTTCGGGTGCGGGTAGGTTTGCGTCAGGTTTGGATTCTCCGACGGTGATGAGTTTTTGCGCCTCTTCCGGTGCAGCGGTGAATTTTTCCTTGGCTCGG
>TARA_B110000908_G_scaffold24260_1_pt1 | contig 16297 bp, 15 predicted proteins | sample TARA_B110000908 | Tara Oceans TARA_B110000908 (sample SAMEA4398067) | marine metagenome | biome: Polar Biome; feature: [DCM] deep chlorophyll maximum layer (ENVO:01000326); material: water (ENVO:00002006), including particulate matter (ENVO:01000060) such as... | depth 36 m
CATGAAAAATCGATTGCAAAATTACTCATTTTTATCAACTATACAAAAGTTTAAAAGAGTTCTATTTCAACCACTTCTTTTAGAAGACACTCACAAACTGGATATATAAACAAAAAGTACAGAAAGAGTTAAGCTACATTTTAAAAACCCAAAATTATTCTACTAAAGCTACTTTAGTAAGGATTTTCGTTCCAATTCGACTTGAAAGTCTTCCATCACAGGTTTTACAGTACTCTCTGGAATGTCTGCAACCTTTATATACATGAGACCATCAACCGCATTATTAAATTTAGGATCTACATTAAACGCAACCAAACGAGCATTTTGTTTGACATATTTTTTTATTAAAACCGGAATTCTTAAAGCACCTGGTTCTATTTCATCAATAAATTTATCAAATTTTTGCATGTCAGCTTTTGTGGCATCAAAAACAAAATCTTTGTCTGCATCCTTCAACTTCACCTTATATTCTTTTTTGGGCTGAATATATTGTGCCACGTAAGGATCATAATAATGCGATTTCATAAACTCAATCATTAAAGATTTTGAAAAATCTGAAAACTGATTACTTATAGAAACACCTCCCATTAAATATTTATGATCTGGGTATCTTAGTGTGATGTGCACAATCCCTTTCCATAACAAAAAAAGCGGCATTGGTTTTTGTTGGTATTCCTGAGTGATAAAAGCGCGTCCCATTTCGATCGTCTTTTCCATCATTTGATGCAGTTCTGGCTCTATTCTAAATAAATTTTGAATGTAAAACCCTTTGATTCCGTATTCTTTATAGATTTCCTTTCCCAAACCCATTCGATAAGCACCCACCAAACACCTTGCTTCTCGATCCCAAAGAAATAGGTGATAATAATACGCATCATATTCATCTAAATCAATCGCTTTATTAGTTCCTTCACCTACAGCTCTAAAAGTAATTTCTCTTAAACGCCCAATCTCTTGTAATAAATTAGGAATGTATTTTGCATTGGCAAAAAAGACTTCATAATTTTTACTTTCTAACAATCGCCCATCAGAGGTTCTAAGCGCATCCACTTCTTCAATAAAAGAAGCTGTGTTATTTTGAGTAATAATTTTTTTTATCGGCTTTTTTATTTTGATTTTCGGAGAAGATAAAATCTTGGTCTTTTTATGAAATGGGTTTGCCAACAGGTATGTTTTCTTCCTTATAAATTGAGAAAACAGTTTAAGATCTACATATTCATCTTGGTCTTTGACAGCGATTGGCTTTCCAATTCTAACTTTGATAACTCTGTTTTTTTGGGATAAAATCTCCGAAGGTAATTTTGCAGTTCTGAGGGTATCACTAATTTTAGATAAGAGATAAAAAAGACGGCTGTTCTTGGCATGAAAATAAATTGGAACAATGGGTACATTGGCTTTTTTAATAAAACGAACAGCGCCCTCTTCCCAAGGTTTATCAACTTTCAATTTCCCTTCTTTTCGAGTAGAGACCTCGCCCGCTGGAAAAACACCCAAAGGTTTTCCAGATCTTACATGAAGTAATGCGGCTTTAATTCCGGGAACACTTGACTTTGCATCCTTTCTGTTTTCAAAAGGATTCACAGGTATTACATAGGGTTTTAAGGGTACAATTTTATGCAATAAAAAATTGGCAATAATTTTATAGTCTGCTCTTTTTTCGGTCAGTAACTTTAATAATAAAACACCATCAATGGCACCTAAAGGATGGTTGGAAATAGTAATAAAAGCGCCTTCTTTTGGAATTCTTTTAAGGTCTTGTTTTGGAATTTCAAATTCAACTTGACAGTCTTTTAAAACACCGTTTAAAAAATCCAGCTTCTTTTTGTTTTTATTTTGATCGTATATTTTATTGAGTTTTGAAATTCGCAAAACATGAAGTACTACCCACCCAACAAAAGTGCCAAAAAAACCCAATTTTTCGATACCAATTACTTTTGAAATCTCTTTCGAAGTTACTAATGCCATAAACTTTAACTAAACGTATTTTCTAAAACCGTAAAAAATAAGGCTATTTAATTTTTCTTTAAAACGATTTGAATGGTTTCTTTATTCGTTTGTGACAATAACGTTTTACCTAGTTTAGTTATTGTGTCTTTTGTTGCAGTATTAAAATGACGTATGGTATATACATCTACTTCTTTCTGAAATTCTATTTTAAATTCGTTTTTCAGTTCTGTGTGAAAAGCATCAAAATTACCAAATTTATTGTCTACACATACAGAAAAACTAATTGCTGAATTTTGAATTAAATTCACCTTCAATTTATAATCATGTAGTTTTTTAAAGATATAACTCAAGTTGTTTTCTACCATAAAAGAAAAATCATTAGCCGATATAGAAACAAATACCTGGTTTTTCTTCACAATAAAACAAGGAATATTGGGTAACAGTCTTGCACCTTTAGAAACTCTTGTACCCGGTGCTGTTGGGTTTAGAAAAGATTTTACATACAACGGAATTTCTTTATTTTGTAAAGGTTGTATTGTTTTTGGATGAATTACTGAAGCGCCATAAAAAGCCATTTCGATGGCTTCTTCATATGAAATATGTTCTAATAAAGTAGTTTCCTCAAAAACCCTTGGATCTGCGTTTAGCACTCCAGGAACATCTTTCCAAATAGTAACGCTTTCTGCGTTTAAGCAATACGCAAAAATTCCTGCGGTATAATCAGAGCCTTCTCTCCCTAAAGTTGTGGTGTTTTCGGTGTCATTTCCTGCCAAAAAACCTTGGGTTACATTTAACTGATGAGTTGCTATTTTTTTGGTAATGATTTGCTGTGTCAGCACCCAATTTACTTTTGCATCTCTATAATTGCTGTCTGTTTTTATATAATTACGAACATCCAACCAATTATTCTCTATTTGTACCGTTTCTAAATAGGCGCTTACAATTCTTGTTGATAAAAGCTCCCCAAAACAAATAATTTGATCGTATACATAATTATATCTTTGCGAAGTGTTTCTCGATAAGAACCAGTCCAACTCTTCAAAAAGAATATCAACTTGTGTGTGTATTTCGTTGTCGCTCTCAAATAAGTCGCCCATCATATTTTTATGATAGTTTTCAACTTGTGCCAACTTTATACGTAAAGTATCCGACTTATAAAAATAGGCATCAACTACTTCTTCGAAAGCATTGGTCATTTTACCCATTGCAGAAATTACTACTAAAGTATTTTCACTTCCTTCCTGCTGCAATACCTTTGTAAGATTCCTTACACCATTTGCATCTTTTACAGAAGCTCCACCAAATTTAAAAATTCTCATTTCTAATTATTTTGTACAAATTTCTCTAAATTCTCTTCTGACATTTGCACTACAGACCAATCACTTAAAATAGTAGCTCCAGTACTTTCATAAAATTCTATGGCATTTGTATTCCAATCGATTACTTCCCAAGACACTCTTTTTACACCAAGGCCATGAGCATGCTTTAAAACCCTAGTGTACAAGGCTTTTCCAACGCCTAATTTTCTTTTTTTCTCGGTGACAATTAAATCTTCCAAATGAACAATCGGTCCTTTCCAAGTAGAATATCTCATATAAATAAGTGCAATTCCAATAATTATTGAGGCTTCTTCTGCAACAAAAATTTTAAATTTTGGGTTGTCAGAAAATCCGTCTTTTTCGATATCGCCAACCGTTATTTCCACAGCAGTTGGTTCTTTCTCAAAAACTGCTAATTCAGTTATTAAATCTAAGACAGCAGATGCATCTTCTTTGTTGGCTTCTCTTATAATAAAACTCATGGTTTGCTATTTGTAAATCAAAGATAATTGATTTGTGTGCAATCAAAAATTAATGCGGAATAATAACTAGAAAAAAAAAATTGTCTAAAATTAAACCCTACTCCTAAAAAAGCTCGAAATCGTTGTAGCGGTTTAAAAAAAACAGCATCTTTGCAAAAGCATAACACATCATATAATGGCTAAAAAAAATCAAACTTTAGGAGAATTTATTATCGAAAATCAAAGTGATTTTCAATATTCTTCCGGAGAACTCTCAAGATTACTAAACTCAATTAGATTGGCTGCCAAAGTCGTAAACCATGAAGTGAACAAAGCGGGATTGGTAGATATTACGGGTGCTGCTGGCGACACAAACATACAAGGTGAAGACCAACAAAAGTTGGATGTGTATGCCAATGATGTTTTCATACAAACCATGACAAACAGAAATATTGTCTGTGGAATTGCGAGTGAAGAAGAAGATGATTTCATTACGATTAATAGCCAAGATGAACTTCATCAAAATAAATATGTTGTACTAATTGACCCGTTAGATGGTTCTTCTAATATTGATGTAAATGTTTCTGTGGGTACTATTTTCTCTATTTTCAGACGCGTTACCCCTGTTGGAGCCCCTGTTGAGTTAAAAGATTTTTTACAAACAGGTGACAAACAAGTTGCCGCCGGCTATGTTGTTTATGGAACTTCTACCATGCTAGTGTATACAACTGGAAATGGTGTCAATGGGTTTACGTTAAATCCTGCTTTAGGGAGTTGGTATCTATCACATCCAAATATGCAATTTCCAGAAGACGGACAAATTTACTCTGTAAATGAAGGGAATTATTTAGATTTCCCAGAAGGCATCAAAAAATACATCAAATATTGTCAAGCAGAAGAAGAAAACAGACCGTATACGAGTAGATACATTGGTTCTTTGGTTTCTGATTTTCATAGAAACATGATAAAAGGAGGAATTTATATGTATCCTAAAAGCACAAAAAGTCCAAATGGAAAACTTCGTTTATTGTATGAATGTAGCCCGATGGCTTTTTTAGCAGAACAAGCAAATGGCGTTGCTTCAGACGGATATAACCGAATCATGGAAATAACACCTACAGAGCTACACCAAAGAGTCCCTTTTATATGCGGGAGCAAAAACATGGTAGAAAAGGCAGAAGAACTTATGCGAAAATTTAAATAATAAGCATCTTCTATTTCACTATAAATTATCAAAAAGTAAACTTCTTGTAGAACCATTTAATTATGATTAAATTTACATGCACAAAGTTATATTAACACTTAAAACATAAAAAATGGCTTTTCAATTACCAGAATTAGGTTATGCGTACGACGCATTAGAACCAAATATTGATGCAAGAACTATGGAAATTCACCATACAAAACATCACAACGGATATACTACAAAATTAAACGGAGCAGTTGCGGGAACTGATTTGGAAGGGAAATCTATTGAAGATATCTTAACAAACTTAGACATGAGCAACGGCGCTGTTAGAAATAATGGTGGAGGTTTTTACAATCATTCATTATTCTGGTCAGTGATGAATCCAAATGACAAGGGAACGCTTTCAGGAGAATTAAAAGACGCTATTGAAGCAGCTTTTGGTTCTGAAGAAGCTTTTATGGATGCTTTTTCTAAAGCTGCTGCAACTCAATTTGGTTCTGGGTGGGCTTGGTTATGTGTTCAAAAAGATGGAAAAGTATCCGTTTGTTCTACACCAAATCAAGACAATTCTTTGATGCCAGGTGTTGGTTGTGGAGGAACTCCAATTTTAGGATTGGATGTTTGGGAACATGCTTATTACTTAAACTACCAAAACAGAAGACCTGACTATATCAGTGCCTTTTTTAATGTAGTAAACTGGAATGAAGTAGCAAAACGTTTTGTGGCTGCAAAGTAATCTCTAGTTTTCTTATTGAAACTTATAAAAAGACCCGAAGCATCGCTTCGGGTTTTTTATTAAAATTGTTTTAGAATTTGAATACGATCTTTAATCGGTGGATGTGTTGCAAACAATCCGTTGAAAAAGGTCACAATTGATTTGCTCTCTTTCTTCTTTGTTGGGTGGTCTATAAATAGTTGTGCAACATCTGCTCTTTTTACCGCTTCAATCCATGGATCTTCAGAAATTTTTCGCAAAGCGTTTGCTAAAGCCAACGGTTTTCTTGTCATTTGGGCAGCACCTGCATCGGCTAAAAACTCTCGTTTTCGCGACAAAGAAAACCTAAAAAAAGAAGACAATAGAAGTCCAACAACACCTAAAAGTAAGATGATAAAAACGGCTCCACCTTCTTTTTTTCCTCGACTCCCTCCTCTTCCATATAGCACGGATCTAAAGGCCAATTCAGTTACAAAAGAAAAAATTCCTACAAAAATAATAGACACAATAAGGAGGCGGACGTCTCGATTGATAATGTGCGTAAGCTCATGCGCAATTACAGCTTCTAACTCATCATCCTCTAACTTATTTATAATTCCACGAGACAACGTTACCGCAAAGGTTTTCTCGCTTAGTCCGCTAGCAAATGCATTTAACGAATCATCTTCGATTACAAAAATCTGAGGCATTTTCATTCCTTGAGAAATACAAAGATTTTCAACCAAATTATACACTCTTTTGTTCTCTTTCCTTGCTAATGATTTTGCACCAGTTGCCTTTCGAATCATTGAGGAATGAGAAAACCATGCTATTAAAAACCAAATAGTAACACCTATTAAAACAAATGGAATCGTAGTTAAAAAGGAATTATTTGTCACTGAAATTGGGAGTACTGCTCCTTCATCTGCTACATAATAAATAGAAATAAAAAAAAAGAGCCAAACCAATCCAAGTAATAATAGTGGAAAAGCAATAAGAAGAGCAATCGATTTATAATTGTTCTTGTTTATTTGAGATTGTAAACCAACATATTTCATGGTTTAAAAACTAATTTTTGGCGCTTCGTCTAATTGCTTTCTTTGTGCAACACCTAGGTCAAACATTGGTTCTTTTTTGAATGAGAACATACCCGCAATCACGTTAGATGGAAAGATTTCTACGGCATTGTTATATTCTTTTGTGGAAGAATTAAAGAATCTTCTCACCGCAGATAATTTATTTTCAATATCAGAAATCTCTTCCTGAAACTGCATAAAATTGCTACTTGCCTTTAAATCTGGATAGGCTTCTACCGCAACATTCAGTCCACTTAAAGCGGAAGTTAATTGATTTTCTGCTGCTATTTTCTCACTGATTGTCGATGCGTTTAAAGCGCCAGACCTTGCAGCTGTAACATTTGTCAAAACTTTTTCTTCATGCTTCATATACCCTTTAACGATTTCTAGTAGCTGAGGTATTAAATCATGACGTTGTTTTAATTGCACATCAATATCTGCAAAAGCGTTTTCTCTGTTATTTCTCAGTTTCACTAATTGGTTGTAAAAGGAAACAAGTAGCAATAAAAAGATAACAACTGATACTATGATAATAATTGTTGTTGACATAGAAATTTATTTTTTTAGTTCCTCAAAGATAACAGTTTCTTAAAAAGCAAACAAATGGTGTTAATAGGCTCTTTTATCATTGCCTTCATAGAAATTAATGAATGCCTGATTCACGACCCGATTTCCTCCTGGTGTTGGATAATCTCCTGTGAAATACCAATCTCCCAAATTGTCTGGACACGCCTTGTGCAAGTTCTCAACAGATTGATAAATAACTTCAATTTCTGCTTTGATATCTTTGGTTTTCAACATTTCTGCAATTTTAGTAGAAATTTCTGCTGGTGTAAAAAGAGCGTAAATTTCTTTCACATAATTGATGATTTCAGCATCTGCTTTTCCATGTTGTGCTTTCGATTTTTTATAAACGGCATCTACAATGCTGTATTGATTGGTGTCTTTCAACAACTCAATAGCGGCTTTAAAAGCGATAAAAGCATCAATTCTAGCCATATCAATTCCGTAGCAATCTGGATAACGAATTTGTGGCGCAGAAGAAACAACGACAATTTTCTTGGGCTCTAGTCTGTCTAATATTTTGATAATACTTTTCTTTAATGTAGTTCCGCGCACAATACTATCATCAATAATTACTAGGTTGTCTGTTGGCTTTACAACTCCATAAGTAACATCATAGACATGTTCTATCAAATCATCTCTACTGCTATCATCAGCAATAAAGGTTCTTAATTTCACATCTTTTATTGCGATCTTTTCAAAACGAGCTCTTTCTGATAAAATTTGGGTTACTCTTTCTGCAGATAATGCTTTTCCTCCCGCTAAAATCTTTGCCGTTTTTTGTTGGTTTAATAAATCTTCTGCTGCTTCTGTCATTCCATAGAATGAAGTTTCTGCAGTATTCGGAATGTATGAAAACACCGTGTTTTCAATATCTGAATCTATCGAGTTTAAAATTTGTGGAAATACTAATTTTCCTAAATTTTTACGTTCTTCATAGATGCTTGCATCACTTCCTCTTGAAAAGTAAATACGTTCAAAAGAACAAGATTTTTTCTCTTTTTGCTCTAAAACAGGTTCAATGGAAGTTTTTCCGTTTTTCTTAATAATTAAAGCATGCCCTCTTTCTAATTCTTTGACATCTTCAATTTTTACATTAAACACCGTTTGAATAACGGGTCTTTCGGATGCAACTACGACAACTTCGTCATCTTCATAGAAAAAAGTAGGTCTAATTCCGTTGGGATCTCTTAAAACAAAAGCATCTCCATGTCCTACTAAACCTGCCATGGCATAACCACCATCCCAGTTTTTTGCAGATCTTTTTAAAACATTTTGTAAGTCTAAATTTTCTTCAATAAAAGGAGAAGCATCTTTTTTACTAAAACCTTGTTCTTTGGCTCTTGCATATAAACTAGCAACTTCATCTTCTAAAAAGTGTCCAATTTTCTCCATCACAGTTACCGTATCTGTAAACTCTTTTGGATGTTGTCCCAATTCAACTAACTCTTCCAACAATTGTGTAGAATTGGTCATGTTAAAGTTTCCTGCTATAATTAAATTTTGATGACGCCAATTACTTTGACGCATAAATGGGTGCACACTTTCAATACTGTTTTTGCCAAAAGTACCGTAGCGAACGTGACCAAGAAACAAATTTCCGATGTAGGGCATGTTTTCTTCTTGCCAAGCAACATCCTCTTTTTTATCAGGGTTTTGTTCTAAAACACCATTGAGGCGATCGTTTATTTGTCCAAAAATATCTTGAATAGGCTGTGATTTATTAGATCGAACTCTACTTACATATCTTGTTCCTGGGGCTACATTAAATTTTACGCTTGCAAATCCGGCACCGTCTTGACCACGATTGTGCTGTTTCTCCATTAATAAATACATTTTATTAATTCCGTAAAAAGCAGATCCGTATTTGTCTTTGTAAAACTGTAAAGGTTTCTTTAATCGAACAAGTGCAATTCCACATTCGTGTTTAATAGCGTCACTCATTGGTAGTTTAGTTTTAGTTGTGTGTTGTTAATCTCTCTGTTGTTGTTGTAAAAAAAAATCCGCAGTCGAAACTGCGGATTAAAATTAAGCTAATTTTATATCAAATTGGGTTAAATCTTTAAAAGCTTGCAAACGTGTTTTAACTTCGTCTGCTGTAAGAGTTTGCATTCGGTCTGTACCAAATTTCTCTACACAGAAAGAAGCTAAATTAGAGCCATAGATAATTGCATTTTTCATATTTTCAAAAGAAATATCTTCTGTTTTGGCTAGATATCCACAAAAACCTCCTGCAAAAGTATCTCCTGCTCCAGTTGGATCAAAAACTTCTGCTAAGGGTAAAGCAGGAGCGTAAAACATTTTTTCCTCATGAAACAACAAAGCACCATGCTCTCCTTTTTTAATTACTACGTATTTTGGACCCATTGAATGAATCTTCTTGGCAGCATTGACCAATGAGTATTCTCCAGAAAGCTGTCTTGCTTCTTCGTCATTAATGGTAATAACATCTACTCTTTTTAAAACGGTATGCAAATCTTCCAAAGCAATATTCATCCAAAAATTCATCGTGTCTAAAACAACTAATTTTGGACTTTCTGTCATTTGATCTAAAACGGATGCTTGTGTTAATGGATGTAAATTACCCAACATTACTATACCAGCATCTTTAAAGTTCTCTGGAACAACGGGTGTAAATGTTTCTAAAACATTTAACTCTGTTATTAAAGTGTCTCGTGAGTTCATATCATTATGATATTTTCCACTCCAGAAAAAAGTTTTTCCTTCTTTTATAACTTCAACACCATCGGTATTGATTCCTTTTGCGTTCATCATTTCTAAATGTGAGGCTGGGAAATCTCCACCAACTACAGAAACAACTCCTGTTTCTACACCAAACTGACTTGCTGACAATCCGATATAAGACCCAGAACCGCCTAAAATTTTATCTGTTTTCCCAAAAGGGGTTTCAATTGCATCAAAAGCGACCGTTCCAACTGCTAATAGTTTGCTCATTTCTTATATTTTATGCGTAATTTTGCAGTGTGCAAAAAACACTTTTTTTAAAGCCGTAAAAATAAGTTTAAAAAATGACTATCAAAGAAATACAAGAAGAAATTATTGGTGAGTTTTCTATGTTTGATGATTGGATGGATCGCTATCAATATATTATAGACTTAGGGAAATCGTTACCTATAATTGAATCTAAATTTAAATTAGATGAAAATTTAATTAAGGGATGCCAATCTAAAGTTTGGTTGTATTCTGAGTTAGAAAATAATATGATAAAATACACTGCAGATAGCGATGCTATTTTAACAAAAGGGATTGCGGCACTACTAATTCGTGTATATTCTGGGCAGAAACCCAGTGATATCTTAACGGCAGAAACTCGTTTTATCGATGAAATTGGACTTAAAGAACATTTAAGCCCTACACGAGCAAATGGCTTGGTTTCGATGATTAAACAAATAAAAATGTATGCAATTGCACAACAAACAAGAATTGCAAATTAATAACTTACAAAATGACAGATAAAGAATTAGAAGAGATTGGAGATAAAATTGTACGTGTTTTAAAGACCATTTACGATCCAGAAATCCCTGTAGATATTTATGAGTTAGGTTTAATTTATGATGTTTTTGTCTCTGAAGAAAACAATGCAAAAATATTAATGACTTTGACCTCTCCAAACTGTCCCGTTGCGGAAAGCTTGCCGGTTGATATTGAAGAGAAAGTAAAATCTCTGGAAGAAATTAATAGTTGTGAAGTAGAAATTACTTTTGATCCTACATGGACTCAAGAAATGATGAGTGAAGAAGCAAAACTAGAATTGGGAATGCTTTAGGTAAATTTTATTCCTAGCAAAACTAAAAAACCGTTAAACCCTTTTGAATAGTCAGGATTCCTTGTCAAATTTTGAAACCTAAAAAAATGGAAAAAGAAATAATTAACCGTGTTGCAAATAGTAAACTGAAAACTTTTGATCTTGAGGAGATTTATCCTGAAGGAAAAAGAGTCTTGTTTGATATTAAAGATTGGTTGTTTGAAGAAATCATTTTAAAAGAAATCGATTTTAGAATTTCCGTTAAAAACCATGATTGGTCTCAATACAAAAACTGTTTTGTTGCAGTTCATAGTTCTGTTGATGCAATAATCCCATCTTGGGCTTTTATGCTTATTGCTGCAGAAATAACTCCGTTTGCAAACAAGGTTGTTATTGGTGATTTAACATTGTTAGAAACCGTAATTTACCAAGAATTATTGGAATTTGTAGATTTTAAGCACTTTGCAGACTCGCCTGTAATTATAAAAGGCTGTGCTGAAAAACCAATTCCCAATAGTGCATTCGCTTTTTTGATTGGTAAATTACAACCGATAGCTACTTCTATTTTATTTGGAGAAGCCTGTTCTACAGTCCCTATTTACAAAGCAAAAAAATAATTTTATTTTCAGGTAAATCATTATTATCATTTTAAAAATGAAAAAAATAATATACGCTCTTTTATTCGTGAGTTGTAGCTTTTCTATGAGCGCACAAACTGCTGCTGAACTCAAAAAAGAACAAGCACCTAAAAAAACACAAATTGCAAAACTAAAAGGGGAGGTCGCTATTTTACAAGCAAAAATAGATGCACTTCCAGGATGGAGAGTTGGTGCTTTCGGAACCATTGGCGGAAGCCTTTCAGGGTTTAAAAATTGGTACTCAAGAACTGCCCCCAATGCTGGTGCGGGGAATATTGGAATCACCATCAATGGATTTGCTAATTTAATTAAAGAAACTTTTTTCTGGAAAAACTCTGGAACTGTAAATTTGGGTTGGGTAAAATTAGATGATAAATCTGTAGATGGAGATGCCGGTTTTGAAACCGCCACAGATGTTTTTACGATCTCGTCTTTATACGGAAAACGAATCAACAAAAAATGGGCAGCTTCTGCTTTGATTGAATATAGAACTTCTCTAATTGATAACTTTAATGATCCTGGCTATTTAGATTTTGGGGGTGGTTTTACCTGGACGCCTATAAATAAATTGGTCGTTGTAGTCCACCCAGGAAACTACAATTTTGTTTTTAGTAAAGGGGAGACTGTTTTTGAATCTTCTTTAGGGGCAAAAGTGGTCGCCGATTACGCAACAAAAATCAAAAAATTAAGTGTAAAATCGAATTTATCAATCTACCAAAGTTATAAATCAAATGACTTGTCTAACTGGGCATTGACGAATGCACTTGGCTATACTTTATTTAAAAAAATTGGGCTTGGTTTTGAACTTGGCTTGCGACAAAACAAACAAGAGGCTTTAAACAACGCATTAATGACTGATACAAATGCGGTATTTAAAACGGTAGCCAATAAGCTACAATCCTATTGGCTGTTAGGAATGAGCTATGCGTTCTAATAAAACAAAAAAACCTCAAATTATCATTTGAGGCTTTTTCGGCAATCGGTATCTTAAATTTATTTCTTATACTTCGCTATTACTCAGTATACTCGTCATATAAAAAATTATTATACGGAAAACGTTCAATGTGAATTCGTTTCACTTCATTATATGTTTTCTCTTTAAAGTCCTCTAAATTGTCTTTATTTAAGGCAGAAATAAAAATACTCTCTACATCATAATCATTCATCCACGTTTTTTGCCAATCTTCTAATGTAAAGTGTTCTTTGGTTTTTTCAGTAATTAAATCGTCTTCATCAATTGTTTCGTACTTGTAGGCATCAATCTTATTAAAAACCATCACAGTGGGTTTGTTGGCACAATTAATATCTGCTAAGACTGAATTTACGGAAGCTATATGATCTTCGAAATTTGGATGCGAAATATCAACCACATGCAATAACAAATCTGCCTCACGAACCTCATCTAGTGTCGATTTAAAAGACTCTATTAACTGTGTTGGTAGTTTTCTAATAAAACCAACAGTGTCCGTCATCAGAAAAGGAATGTTTTTAATTACTACTTTTCGAACCGTGGTATCTAAGGTTGCGAAGAGTTTGTTTTCGGCAAAAACATCACTTTTACTGATTACATTCATCAACGTAGATTTTCCAACATTGGTATAACCAACTAAAGCTACACGCACCATTTTTCCACGGTTTTTTCTTTGAACCGCCATTTGCTTGTCTATGGTTGACAACTTCTTTTTAAGAACGGCTATTTTATCACGAATAATACGCCTGTCTGTTTCAATTTCTGTTTCACCAGGTCCACGCAAACCAATTCCCCCTTTTTGCTTATCTAAATGCGTCCAAAGTCTTGTTAAACGTGGCAATAAATATTGGTGTTGTGCTAATTCTACTTGTGTTTTTGCAGAGCTTGTTTGTGCTCTTTGCGCAAAAATATCTAAGATTAAATTGGTTCTATCTAAAATTTTGCAGTCCAAAACTTTTTCAATATTCCGTATTTGTGCTGGAGAAAGTTCGTCATCAAAAATAGCGGTACCAATTCCTTTTGCTTCAATATAATTTTTAACTTCGTCTAATTTTCCCACTCCTAAAAAAGTTTTAGGGTTTGGTTTTTCCATTTTCTGAACAAAACGTTTTACGGTAACACCTCCGGCAGTTTCCGTTAAAAACTCTAACTCATCTAAGTATTCTGTGGATTTCGATTCATCTTGTTGTTGGGTAATAACACCAATTAAAACGGCTTTTTCTGATATTGCTTCTCTTTGATCTATCATAGGGTACAAAAGTAAAACAAATCTTGTTGTTTCAATAGAAAAAACCCCAATACAAATTGAGGTTTTTGGTATTAATTCAAATTTTACACGTTTACTTTACTTCTTATTACTCATTCGTTTACATAGATAGCAATATCGTAGGGCACATAGATATTGTAACGTTCAAAATGGCAACGGAACTTTAATATTAAAAGAAGAGGTGTTTGTGTTATGTATTGAGGTAAAAAGAACATTAATCACTCCTAAAAAACGCACAAGAACTAAAATATTATTTTTTCCCTTGTTGATTAAAGGCATCTCGCAACTTTTGGTCGTTTAGGATGTATTTCTTGTATTTCCCGTCTTTGTATCTATAATAAATGAAAATTGGCATCAACAGAAATGAGAAATAAAAAATACTTAAACCCATAATGATTTGTGCTTTTTCATGATCAATATGTATCAAATAAATACCAATTGCTACCCAAGTAACAAAAATTATAAACATTATTTTTAAAAGGACTTTCATCCTGCAAAATTACAAAAGTTCTCTCTGAAAACTAGTATTGAAATTCATTTCATTGTTTTTATGTGAGCACTTATTTTAAAGAGATTGCACAAATCCTATTTTGAGATGCAATTTATTACGGTTTTAAGAAAAACCATCTTTTTACGAAGGGGTAACTTCAATGAGTTTATTTCGGTAAGCTGATAGCAGTTTGGACTTCGAAATAAAACCAACATATTTCTCATTTTTAACAACGGGTAAATTCCATGCACCACTGTCTTTAAATTTTTGCATGATTTTCTCTACAGAATCGTTATGAAATATAATTTCGGGTGCAGATTTCATAAAATCGGACACAAAGGTGGTCTCATATTGTGTTTGATCGAACATGATCGAACGGATATCATCTAATAAAACAATCCCTAAAAACCTTTTTTCTTCGTCTAATACAGGAAAAATATTTCTTTTTGATTTTGCTACTGATTTCTTTAGCATTTCTCCCAAATTCATACCCAGTCTAATGGGGTTGAAGTTTTTTTCAATTAACTTCTCTATCCGCAGCATCATTAATACGTTTTTATCTTTGTCATGTGTAATAAGTTCACCTCTTTTTGCCAACTCTACAGTATAAATCGAATTGGAGATAAAATATTTTGTAAAAGCAAAACTTATTGCTGCAACCAACATTAAAGGGACAAACAATTCATACCCACCAGTAATCTCTGCAATTAAGAAAATAGCGGTTAAAGGTGCATGAAGTACTCCAGCCATTAACCCAGTCATTCCGATAAGTGTAAAATTAGACTCAGAGACTGAAAACCCAAATTGGTTGATCACTTTTGCGATTGCATTACCAAGAGAGGCTCCCATAAATAATGTAGGAATAAAAACACCTCCTACTCCACCGGCGGCAAAAGTAGTGGTCATTGCAATTGCTTTAAAAACGGCAATAATCAACAGCATAAAAACGACCATATAAACATTCTGTAAATCGATATTATAGGGAATGTCTTTTAATGCTTTTGCGGTATTTCCTTGCAATAAGTTATTAATTAACCCATACCCTTCACCGTATAGCGGAGGAATTAAATAAAGCATCACACCGATAGCAATACCTCCAAGGATGAATTTTTTAAAGGGACTTTTAAAACGTTCAAAAAAGAGTGTAATGGCAAAATACATTTTTGAAAAATAAACGGAAGCGATTCCTGTTGAAAAAGCTAAAATGATATAAAAAGGAATATCTTCCACTTGAAAAACATCGATTAATTGAAAGCGAAAAAGGACATCTGTACCTACAAAAAAATAGGAGGTAATTATTGCAGAAACTGAAGCTAACAAGAGTGGAACTAAGGATGCAAAAGCCAGATCTAAGCTAAATATTTCTACTGCAAAAATAATAGCTGCTATGGGCGCTTGAAACATGGAAGACATGGCGCCTGCGGTTGCACATCCTATAAGTAACATTCGAGTTTTAGCATTCATATGAAACAACTGCGCAATATTAGCCCCCAAAGCTGCTCCTGTACTTACTGCAGGCCCTTGCAACCCTGCTGAGCCACCAAAACCAACGGTTAAGGGCGCTGTAATTAGTGAAGCGTACATTTTATAACGTGCAATAATTCCGTTTCTTTTTGAAATGGCATGTAGCGTGGTCGAAATTCCATGCCCGATTTCTTTTTTTATGATAAACTTCTTGGTGAAATAAACTAAAAACAAGCCAATAATTGGAAATATAAAGTAAAAGGAATAATGATAGTCTTTGATTATATTTCCTTGTAAAGCAGTCTCAATTAAGTAGGTTAAATCTTTTAAAAGATAGGTCCCAATGCCTGCTAAAAAACCAACAAAAACACTTAGAATATAAATAAATTGTCTTTCAGAAATATATTTATATCTCCAAATTAGAATTTTTTTTAATACTTTGTATTTTGGCC
>TARA_B110000908_G_scaffold138899_1_pt1 | contig 16258 bp, 15 predicted proteins | sample TARA_B110000908 | Tara Oceans TARA_B110000908 (sample SAMEA4398067) | marine metagenome | biome: Polar Biome; feature: [DCM] deep chlorophyll maximum layer (ENVO:01000326); material: water (ENVO:00002006), including particulate matter (ENVO:01000060) such as... | depth 36 m
GGCATCGCTGCAAGCATATGTCGGATCGGCAGTGGAGAGCCCCGCTTCAAGATGCGCAGCAGACCTTTTCGGCTTCTTCTATTGCATGCCCGAGAGGGCACGAACCTTGTCCGGTGAGCAACGACGGCGCGGCGACGTCCTTTGGTGCGCATCAATCGCATGCCCCCTCTCAGCGATGCAGGCATCATCTTGACTGGCTGTCCTCTTAACGCGCCGATCTAGTTCCAAATAATGTTGATACAAAACGACCCTCGCATCGAGCAATGGCACGAGAGCATGTGCCAGAACATCATCGATCTAGATCATGGGCCGTACAGCGCTGACGACACGATTAGGGGTCGATATTCCCCCCATAATTGTTACAATTGACCATGTACCTAACAACATCATTTTAGAAACATCCTTATGAATGCTATCAACTTAACTGCTATCCGTTGCGGCGATTGCCCTATCCGCCACCGTGCCGTTTGTTCGCGGTGTAATGATGATGAACTAACGCTGCTTGAAAACATGAAATCGTACAAAAGTTTTGCGGCGGGTGAAGTGATCCTTTGGCGCGGTGAGCCACTGGATTATGTCGCGTCTATTGTGGACGGCGTCGCTAGCCTGTCCAAGACCATGGAAGATGGGCGCACCCAGATGGTTGGGCTTATGTTGCCGTCAGATTTTATCGGGCGCCCTGGACGCACGAAGGTTGCGTTCGACGTAACAGCCACGACGGATGTGACCCTATGCCGATTTGAACGGAAATCCTTTGAGCGTCTTGTTGTGAACACACCACATCTCGCGCAACGTTTGATGGAAATTGCGCTGGATGAATTGGATGCGGCGCGTGATTGGATGGTGCTATTAGGGCGCAAAACAGCACGTGAAAAAATAGCGACGTTTATTGATATGTTGGCGTTGCGCAGTCTGGCAGGTGCATCCAAAAATGATGTGCAAATCGAACTGCCAATGACACGTAACCAGATTGCAGACTACCTTGGCCTAACGCTTGAAACAGTGTCGCGTCATATCAATGCTTTGAAAAAGAAAGGTATAATTACCCTTTCAGGGCGTAAATCCATAACCGTTGCGAATATTTCGGCACTGCGCAGTGCCACAGGTGACGATGCTGACAGCGAAGCATCATCCTAAACGGAATGTCCTCAAAAGACACGGCTTCTTGATGTAGATCAAGGAACGCGCCTTCACATCCTCATACATACATCCTTGCGAACAGGAGCGTCCCTTGGTGCTCTGATTAACGTGAGGGCATTTTATGAACTATGTGAAACTTATCCTTTTAGGGGTAATTACGCTAATTGCTGCCATGGCTAGCAGTTGGGCGCATGATTTGGCGTATCAAGTACATGCATTTTTAATCATGATAATTGCTTTTGGGATGTTTATCTGGGTGCTGCGTCACACGGACGAGCCTGCTCAAATTATGAACCACGATGGCATTTATTTTGATGGGGTGGTCCGCGCAGGTGTGATCGCCACCGCATTTTGGGGCATCACAGGTTTTCTGGTCGGTACATTCATTGCCTTCCAGCTTGCGTTTCCAGAACTGAATTTTGAGTGGAGCCAGCCATTCACCAACTTTGGTCGCTTACGCCCACTGCACACAAGTGCAGTGATTTTTGCCTTTGGTGGCAACGCTCTGATTTGCACCTCGTTTTACGTGGTGCAACGAACCAGTGGCGCGCGTCTTTGGGGTGGCAACACAGCATGGTTCGTCTTTTGGGGATATCAACTGTTCATCGTATTGGCCGCGACAGGCTATTTGATGGGGGCAACCCAATCTAAAGAATATGCAGAGCCAGAATGGTACATCGATATTTGGCTGACAATCGTTTGGCTGACCTACCTTGCTGTGTTTCTTGGCACGATCTTTAAGCGCCGCGAAAAGCACATTTATGTGGCCAACTGGTTTTACCTTAGCTTTATCGTAACCGTGGCTATGTTGCATGTGGTCAACAACCTGTCGATCCCAGTCAGCATTTGGGGTTCCAAATCTGTCCAAGTCTTTTCGGGTGTGCAGGACGCGATGACCCAGTGGTGGTACGGCCACAACGCCGTTGGCTTCTTCCTGACTGCGGGTTTTCTTGGGATGATGTACTATTTCGTTCCAAAGCAAGCGAACCGTCCTGTTTACAGTTATAAATTGTCGATCATTCACTTTTGGGCGTTGATTTTCCTATACATCTGGGCAGGTCCACACCACTTGCACTACACTGCTTTGCCTGATTGGGCGACAACCCTTGGTATGGTGTTCTCGATCATATTGTGGATGCCCAGCTGGGGCGGCATGATCAACGGTCTGATGACATTGCAGGGCGCATGGGACAAATTGCGCACCGATCCAATTATGCGAATGTTTGTCTTGTCCCTTGGCTTTTACGGCATGTCCACATTTGAGGGTCCGATGATGTCGATCCGTGCGGTGAACTCCTTGTCACACTATACCGACTGGACCATTGGCCACGTACACTCTGGCGCACTTGGCTGGAACGGTATGATCACTTTCGCATGCATCTACTTCCTGACGCCACGCCTTTGGGGTCGTAAGGAAATGCATTCGATGTCAGCGATCAACTGGCACTTCTGGCTCGCCACGCTTGGGATCGTTTTGTACGCATCCTCGATGTGGGTGACGGGTATCATGGAAGGCCTAATGTGGCGTGAAGTGGATGACCAAGGTTTCCTTGTGAACTCGTTTGCTGACACGGTCAGTGCCAAGTTCCCGATGTATGTTGTACGTGGATTAGGTGGCGTTCTGTTCCTAAGTGGTGCGCTGGTTATGGTTTGGAACATGTGGATGACAATCCGCGGTGCCAAACCGGTCAGCACCTCCATTCCAAACGCAACACCTTCAATAGCAACTCCGGCAGAATAAGGAGCCCACCATGGCCTTTCTTGATAAACACGCCATTCTGGAAAAAAGCCCGACGTTGCTTTTGACCTTTTCCCTGCTGGTCGTGACCATTGGTGGGATTGTAGAAATCGCACCCTTGTTCTGGCTGGAAAACACCATCGAAGATGTTGAAGGCATGCGCCCTTATTCTCCCTTGGAACTAACAGGGCGCGACATCTACGTTCGTGAGGGTTGCTATAACTGTCACAGCCAGATGATCCGCCCCATGCGCGACGAGGTCGAACGTTACGGGCATTACTCACTGGCTGCGGAATCGATGTATGACCATCCGCATCAATGGGGGTCTAAACGGACAGGCCCTGATGTAGCCCGTGTTGGTGGGCGATATTCTGACGCATGGCATGTGGATCATATGTCAGATCCGCAGTCCGTTGTGCCTGAAAGTATCATGCCAAAGTATGCGTTTTTGTCCGACACTAAGATCGAAGGCGAACATATCGTAGCACTGCTATCAACGCACCGCTTTGTTGGTGTTCCGTATTCTGACGAACAAATAGAACAGGCCAGCGCGGATTTCCACGTTCAGGCTGATCCAGAGGGTGATTTCGATGGATTGCTCGAACGATATCCTGGTGCTGCGATCTCGAATTTTGATGGCCAACCGGAATTGACCGAAATGGACGCGCTTATTTCCTACCTGCAAGTCCTAGGAACTATGGTCGATTTTTCAACCTTCACCCCAGATGCAAGCCGATAGGAGGCACAATATGGATACGTATTCTTTCCTACGTGAACTTGCGGACAGCTGGGTGCTGTTGTTGATGTTCGCTTATTTTATCGGTGCCGGCATTTGGGCATTCTTACCCAGCCAAGCCCAAGCACGTGAAGACGCGAGCATGATCCCGTTGCGTGACGAAAACGATGCCGACGTTGCACCTATTCAAACAGGCGCGTCCGAACAAACGCGTAGAAAGGACTGACCGATGGCTGATCCTAAAATTGACGAAGAAACTGGCGTTGAAACCACTGGACACAGCTGGGATGGCATCGAAGAACTGAACAATCCATTGCCGCGTTGGTGGCTTTGGACGCTCTACCTCACTATTATATGGGGCGTAGGCTATATGATTGCCTATCCTGCGTGGCCGATGATTTCAGGTGCCACTACGGGTGTGTTAGGTTGGTCGACACGCGGTGAAGTCGCCAAAGAAATTGCAGCACATGAAGACAAAAGCGCAAACCTTGTAACCGCATTGTTGGCTGCTGACATGTCAACTCTGACCGAAGATGCCGATTTAAACCGCTACGCTGTGGCAAGGGGCGGCGCGGTGTTTCGTGCGGGCTGTTCGCAATGTCACGGTTCTGGTGCGGCGGGCGCAAAAGGCTATCCAAATCTACTGGACAACGATTGGCTTTGGGGCGGCTCGATGGCCGAGATTTCCCACACCGTGGCGCATGGCGTACGCAACGAAACCGACGATGACGCCCGTTATTCAGAGATGCCCGCTTTTGGTGAATTGCTTGAAACGGACGAAATCTCTGCAGCTGTTGAGTACGTTGTTTCCCTGTCAAACGGAGAACATGACAGCGCTTTGGCTACAATAGGGGCCGAAGTGTTCGCGGACAATTGTTCCGCGTGTCACGGTGATGCGGGCCTTGGTAATCGCGAGGTTGGCGCGCCTAACATTGCCGACGCTATTTGGCTTTATGGCGGGGATCGTGAAGCCCTTACCGACACCATCGTAAACGCACGTTTTGGCGTTATGCCTGCATGGGGCCAACGGTTGTCCGAAGTCGATGTGCGCGCTGTTTCTGCATATGTTCATGCCTTAGGTGGCGGAGAATAAACCGGAAAGGTCGCTGGCTTTCAGCTGGCTGACCCTCGTCCCGAAGCGACCCTGTTCGCAAAACAAGTCGTTTCGGGGCTTCTTGACACAGATCAAGGCGCACACCCCAAGCAACCGCTAGGGTAAAGATGCGAACAGGAAACCAAACACATGTCTTCAAAACCAGCGCCCTCTTTATATGCGGCCCAAGTCCCCATTTTCCCACGTAAAGTGTCCGGATTTTTCAGGACGTTTAAATGGTGGATTCTGGTTGTAACACTTGGAATCTATTATCTCACGCCTTGGATTAGGTGGGACCGTGGGCCAAACCTTCCCGATCAGGCCGTGTTGGTTGATGTGGCAGGACGCCGATTCTACTTTTTCTGGATTGAAATTTGGCCACATGAATTCTACTTCGTCGCTGGCTTGCTGATCATGGCAGGGCTTGGGTTGTTCTTATTCACCTCTGCTTTAGGCCGTGTATGGTGCGGTTATACTTGTCCACAAACAGTCTGGACCGATCTATTTATCCTAGTTGAACGCTGGATCGAGGGCGACCGCAACGCACGTGTGCGATTGTGGAAAGGTAAATGGAACTTGCGCAAATGGCGGTTGCGGCTGACCAAATGGATTGTTTGGTTGGGCATCGCATTGGCTACTGGCGGGGCATGGGTGTTTTATTTTGCCGACGCACCGACCTTATTGGTCGACGTGTTCTCCTTAACCGCTCATCCAGCTGCTTATATCACCATCGCCATTCTGACCGCGACTACATTTGTATTTGGTGGCTTTCTGCGCGAACAGGTTTGCATTTACATGTGCCCATGGCCACGCATCCAAGCGGCAATGATGGACGTCGACACAATCACAGTGGCTTACCGTGATTGGCGGGGCGAACCCCGCGGCAAGAAGCATGACGATACGGTAGGTGACTGCATCGACTGCATGGCCTGCGTGAATGTTTGTCCGGTAGGTATTGATATTCGAGACGGTCAGCAGATGGAGTGTATCACTTGCGCGTTATGCATCGACGCCTGCGATGATGTGATGGACAAGATTGGCAAACCACGCGGCTTGATCGACTATCTTGCGTTGTCAGACGAAATGGCCGAACGGGCAGGGGCGAAACCTGTTCCGCTATGGCGGCATGTTTTGCGTCCCCGCACAATTTTATATACCGTGATGTGGCTCGCCATTGGGTTTGGACTGGTCTACGCATTGTTCATTCGCAGCGATATCGAATTGACAGTTAGTCCTGTTCGCAATCCAACCTATGTGCTGCAATCTGACGGAGCTATTCGCAATATCTATGACGTACGTTTGCGCAACAAATCCGGTGACGAACGTCAATTCCATCTAAGTTTGACCAGCGATGAAATTTTGCGGATTGAATTAGAGGGCAAGGAAGCCAGTTTGTCATTGAATGTACCCGCCGACACTACCGTTCTTCAACGAGTCTATATCACTGCACGTCCGCAAGACAACGCAGCGGTCCAAGACAGCACAGCCCTGCGGCTTTGGGTTGAAGATGTCGACAGCGGAAATCGGGCCAATCAATCCACAATCTTTAACGGGAAGGACCTTAAATGACCGAAACTGATGGATTTGAAGTAAAGGGTTGGCACGTTTTTACCGGATTTGCTGCGGCCTTTGGTATTATCCTTGCTGTGAACTTAACTTTGGCCTTTCAAGCCGTGCGTACGTTCCCCGGACTGGAAGTTGCAAACTCTTACGTTGCCAGCCAGTCTTTTGATGCTGACCGCGCCGCTCAGTTAGGCCTTGGTTGGGATGTCTCGGCCGAACTTTCGGGCCACACGTTGGCTTTAGTAATCGTTGAAAACGGTGAACCTATAGCGGCGCAGGTGGAGGCTGCTACGTTTGGACGAGCCACAAATGTACAATTTGATGAAGAACCACAATTTGTGTTCGACGGACAGGCCATGCGCGCACAGGTCAATGGGGGGACGGGCAACTGGAACCTACGTATTCGCCTTCGCGCGGATGACGGCACGTTGTTTCAACAACGTATCATTGTAAAAGCAGTTCCATGACCGCAGCCTGTCCAGCGTGCGCGGCGGTTCCGATGGCGCAGGATATTGATATTGGCCCCACTTTGCAGTTTTCATTGCCCGATATCCATTGTGCGGCCTGCATTGGTAAGATTGAACGCGGTCTTGGCAGCGTGATTGGTGTGCGGGCTGTTCGGGTTAATTTGTCTCTTAAACGGCTGACCATCTCGGGCAACGTGAACCCTGAAAACATCGAAGCAACGTTAAGGAATTTGGGGTTTGCGGCATACCCACTTGATCTTGAAGCCCTCAATACCGCGCGTGACATTGTAGGTCGCACATTGTTGATGCGCATGGCGGTTGCGGGTTTTGCGATGATGAATGTGATGATGCTGTCCGTCGCCGTTTGGTCTGGTGCCACGGATGCAACACGTGATCTTTTCCATTTGATTTCTGCGGCCATTGCTTTGCCTGTTGTCGTATATGCAGGCCAACCGTTTTTCCAAAATGCATGGTCAGCGTTGCGTGTAAGACGTTTGAACATGGATGTGCCAATATCTTTGGCCATTGTTTTGGCCGCGGGCATGTCACTGTATGAAACCTTGAATGGTGGTGCACACGCTTACTTTGATGCGGCGCTTTCGTTGACCTTCTTTTTGCTTATTGGTCGTTATATGGATCATCGCACCCGAAGTGCTGCGCGATCTGCGGCCAAGGAATTAACTGCGCTCGAGGTTCAGACCGCCCAACGCCTTGTGAATGGGACAAGCCAAACGGTGCCTGTAGCGGCCCTTGAAATTGGCGATATCATTACGGTTTCAACTGGCGCACGTGTCCCTGTAGACGGTGTTTTGACATCAAACACCGCCTTGATGGATCTTTCGTTTTTGACGGGTGAATCCGCAACTGTAGACGTGGCACAAGATGAAATGCTTCAGGCGGGTGAAATAAACGTGGCGGCCCAGCTGACCCTTCGTGCAACCGCAGTTGGTGATGACACATCATTGCGCCGTATGGCGAGCATGGTTGAAACCGCTGAAAACAGCCGTAACACATACACTGCACTGGCTGATCGTGCGGCTCAGATCTATGCACCCGCCGTGCATTTGCTGGCGTTGCTTGCATTTATTGGATGGTACATCGGAACGGGTGATGTACGCCATGCGCTAAATGTGGCGATTGCCGTGCTGATCATTACATGCCCCTGCGCATTGGGTCTTGCGGTGCCTGCCGTCTCGACCGCCGCGATTAGCCGTTTGTTCACGATGGGATATCTGGTCAAACATGACACTGCGTTGGAACGTTTAGCCGAAACGACACAAGTTGTGTTTGACAAAACAGGCACCCTTAGCATGCCATCTGTCACGCTTCCGAAGCCGTTCTCTGATGATGAGGGCGCAGTTGCAAAAGCATTGGCACAAGCATCTCACCATCCATTGTCGCGAGCTTTGGAAACAACCCTTAGCAATGTGAGTGCCGCAAATCTTGAACAGATCACCGAGGTTGCGGGGCAGGGCATTCATGGCAAATGGAATGGCCAAACTGTCCGTCTTGGGCGTGGTGCATGGCTTGGCGCTGGTTTTGATGGGCTTGGCTTACAGATTGGGGATGCAAACCCACGTTTGATCATCGCAAGTGAAACGCCGCGACCTGGGGTGCGCAAAGCCCTTGCTGGACTTAATTTGCCCTGCGAAATTGTTACCGGGGACGCGCAAGGTCCAGCGCAGCGTTTCGCTGCCGACCTTGGCATTGGGGTCACCGCTAATGTGCGCCCCGACGAAAAGTTGTACTATCTACAGCAGCTTTCGAATACCGGTGGATTTGTCTTGATGGTAGGTGACGGGCTGAACGACACGGCTGCATTGGCGGCAGCACATGCGTCAATTGCGCCTGCATCTGCACTTGATGCGTCACGCAGTGCATCTGATGTTGTGATATTAAAAGACAGTTTTGAAGAATTGCCGCTTTTGTTGACAATTGCAAAACTGACACGCCGATTGTCAAAACAGAACTTCGCAATTGCGGCGATTTACAACGGGATTGCCATCCCAATTGCGTTGGCTGGATTTGCAACACCGCTGGCCGCCGCATTGGCAATGTCCGCCTCGTCCATTACTGTTTTGCTAAATTCTCAACGCATAAGGTTTGCCAAATGAATGTCCTCGTAATCTTGATCCCAATATCTTTAATTATGGGTGGCGTTGGTTTGGCGGCTTTCATTTGGACTGTTCGCAGCGACCAATATGACGATGAAAAAGGCAACGCCGCTCGTATTCTATTGGACGATTAGGGCAGTTTAGCCCAAAAAGAGGACTTGTGCTTATGTTGTAGGCGCAATCCGTTCAGATACTGTTCATGGGTCTGGCGGGTGCCGTAATCCGTCAATTCCATGTCGGCCGCAGCACAATCCATCAAATGATCAACCGCATGTCCATAGCGACTGGTGCGGCCTTCCCAAAGCGTATGATTTATCATCGAACGCCACAACAAGACGGCAGCTAAGGGGGATTTGTCACGCAGATTTTCGGCGGCAGGCGTAAGAATATGGTAAAGGTCACCATCCACCTCATTGATACGCGTTTCGACCAACTTGGCGGCCGATCCAAGGTCGGCCCATTCAAGGAAAAACGTGAGCGCGGCAACAACATCATAGAACTGTAAGGCATGTGCCTTGGCCGCGTCCTCAAATTCCATGTCTTCGAAATCAGGAAGGATCTTAAGATAATCGCGTAAGGTTTGCGGATCGAGTGTTTCACTAAAGCAGGCCCACCGATGTTCTTGCGCATCCTCAACGCGGTCTAGCGTAAGCAGACAGTCAATGTAGACGGCGTCCCATTGGGTTTTTCCAGACACTACGCCATTCTGATCCACAGCCATCAAAGCATCCAACGCATCCTGAGGACGGGCATTGTCCAACAACAACTTTGCCACTTGGGCAGCGATATGAGGACGTTTTAACTCCCGCGCTGAATACTGAGCAATATAGGCGTTCATGTCGCCTTGAGCAGTTGCAATTTCTTGAAGGCATGACTTGATCAATTGTGCCTTTTGATCGGCAGCAAAGTTGCCACCGGTGCTGCGCAAGTCCCGCAAGAATTGGAGGGCCGCGTGGTCTTCGGTGTCTTTGACTGGTGCGGTCTGATGGGCATTTACCAACATCTTCAGGTGCTCAAGACCGACGTCCCCCAAAGCCTGCGCAAGAATAGGGATGATCCCGTCAAATTCACCATATGCATTGTCACACAGCGCATCCCAAACGCGGATCGCTAGGTTTTCGGGGGCTAGAACGGCACGCGGCGCGATCTCTTCAAACTGCAACAGTGCAGATCGGAACACCTCTCCGACATCACCGCGACTGTCATCCACACGCTCATAAACTGATGGTGCCAGTTCGATGAAATCCCAAAGCAGATCAAATGCCAATGTCGGGGATTCTATCCCAATTTTCTGCGTGATCATTGCCACTTGAGTGTTCAGGTCCTTGATCAGCGCCTTGCGTTTGCGCCATCCAACAAAACTGGTCGACCTGCGGATGGACGTCAGACGTTTTTGCACGTCACGGGCCAATTCTTCGGGCCCTAAGCTGTGGGACAGTTCCAGCCGTAAACGCCGCTTTATCTCTGCACTTCCAGTGCTTACTTCGATCAACAGATGCGCAAGACGCCCAGCACCAAGTGCTTCAAGATTTGCTTCGTTCAGGGTTTTCTTTGACATGCGGTCTTTCTGGCATCCAATCGATCAAAAGAAAAGAGGGCGCTACCTGCCCAAGAAATGGATCACGAAAAATGAAAAAAGCGCCCCAAAAAGGCGCTCTTGTTCAACATCATAAGTATGGTCTAACGGATCAGCTGCCCCAAGTGCGCACAACGCCGCAATCCATATGGACAAAGTTGGACCCGGAATAACGGCCAACGCCACCACCATGGCACGCTTTTGCGGCACGGGCTATTTGACTGACAGACCGTGTGGACAGGCGCAAATCTGCGGCCTTACCTTGCATGTGTAGGGAATTTTTTGCCACACCACGTGACCGCGAACGCAACATAGCATTCGTTTTCGGGCTGCGGTATCCGGACAACAACATGTATGGTTCGTTCACGTCCATCAGATTGTGGGCTGCAGCCATTACATCAACAGTGCGTAGATCGATGTTTTTAACGCCATCAGTCCGCCAGTCGCGCATGAAGTAGTTCACTTCTTTCACGGCATCTTTAATGTACTTGCCTTCGATCCAGTAGATCATGTCGATGCGTTCACCGGTACGGCCAGAAAACATGCGAATGCGGCGAATATCGCCAGCACCCCGCAACAAACCTGCTGCATTGGAGAAGGTAGGGGCGGCTGCAACTGTTGTGGCTGCAAATGCACCCAACAACGCGCGGCGGGTCATTGCACCCGATTTGCTTAAAATAGTCATAGTCTAAAGTGTCCCGTTTGCCTGTTTCCCGTGATGTTACACGGGCAATTCATCTTGTCCCCAGATGCATCATCTCTATGGCATAACCCGAATCGTTAACCAAGCAATGAATCTGCACAATGAGAAGTATCAACAGTTTTAGGCGACTTTTTGCGCAAATTATGGCCATTGCGGCCAAACTGCCGAAACCAAGGCGATTGCGTGTCACACAAACTGAATCGCAACAGATTCTTAAGGCAGTTGCGCAAATGTGAATGGACAAGACACTGTGCATCAAAGAAAATGCGCAGATATATTATTGTCTGTAGTTTTCGAGTGGGGGAAGACATGACGTACCGCATGTTCCGGTTAGCATCAATTTTGGCACTGTCGCTGATGGTTTTGGGGCTTTTCGTAAGCCCTAAACCCGCAATGGCACAAGTCACAGCATTTAAACAGGCCGTTGCTGAGGCGGCGGCGCGCGACAAAGACATCGCCGCGTTTTACCAAGCCAATAGCTACAAAAGCATTTGGACTGGTCGGGCAGGACGTGATCGTTCACGTCGTCAGGCCTTGATCAAAGCGTTGTCCCAAGCATCTGCACACGGCCTGCCAGCCGCGCGTTACGATGTTGGTGGTCTACAGGCCAAGATGAAGGCGGCCCGTGGCCCGCGCGAACGTGGTGCAATGGAAGTCGAATTAAGCCGTGTCTTCTTACAATACGCGCGCGACCTTCAAACAGGTGTATTGGTTCCCAGCCGTGTGGTCAGCGCGATTGTGCGTCAGGTGCCATACCGCGACCGCACATCCTATTTGGTGAACTTTTCAAAATCCTCACCAACGGGTTTCTTCAAGGCATTGGCCCCGAAGACTATGGAATACAACGCCTTGATGAAGGAAAAGCTTCGTCTTGAACGGCTGCTGGCCAAAGGGGGGTGGGGCGCGAAAGTTCCTAGTAAATCACTAAAACCTGGTCAATCAGGTGCATCCGTTGTCGCAATGCGCAATCGTTTGATGTCGATGGGCTTTTTGAAGCGTACATCTTCACAGTCTTACGATGACAATATGAAGTCTGCAGTTCAGCAGTTCCAATTGGCACATGGCATGTCGCCAGATGGTGTCGCAGGTGCTGGCACTGTTTCTGAAATGAACAAAAGTGTTCAGTCACGTATGCAGTCGATCATTGTCGCAATGGAGCGGGAACGCTGGTTGAATCAAGACCGTGGTAACCGCCACATTCTTGTGAATATCCCAGATTTCACAGCCAAGATTATCGACAACAACAAAGTGACGTTTGAAACGCGGTCCGTCGTTGGCGCGAACAAGTCTGATCGTCCAACTCCAGAATTTTCCGATGTTATGGAATACATGGTCATTAACCCAAGCTGGTATGTGCCACGTTCGATCATCACCAAGGAATACCTGCCAGCGCTGAAACGCAACAGCAACGCGGTACGTCACATCGAGATCACGGATAGCAAAGGCCGCAAGGTCAATCGCTCCCAAGTGGATTTCTCGAAGTACACCAAAAAGACATTCCCGTTTTCGATGCGCCAACCACCGTCAAAGGGGAACGCACTGGGTCTTGTGAAGTTCATTTTCCCGAACCCGCACAACATCTACCTGCACGACACTCCGTCCAAAAATCTATTTGGCCGCGAAGTGCGTGCGTTTAGCCACGGATGTGTGCGCTTGGCTGACCCGTTTGACTTCGCTTATACGCTTTTGGCGAAACAAACCAGCGATCCAAAAGGGTATTTCCAATCCCAGTTGGCAACGGGCAAAGAACAACGTGTGGACCTGAAAAATCCTGTGCCTGTGCACATTATTTACCGCACGGCTTACACCAACGCCAAAGGTCACACGCAGTACCGTCGTGACATCTATGGCCGTGATGGTCAGATTTGGAACGCTTTGGCAAAGGCAGGGGTGGCATTGCGCGCCGTACAGGGGTAATTCAGGTCCTGTAATTTACGGGGATGCTGATAGCATGAGCCATTCTATTAAAGACATCGCAGCGGCGTTGGGGGCGACGGCCTTCGGCGCTGTTGATCTTTTGATCGCTTCTGTTCAAGAACCTGCCAGTGCAGGCCCAGATGATCTGGCACTGGCAATGGACGCAAAATACGCCGAAGCTTTGACACAAGGACAAGCCCGCGCCGCAATGGTTTGGGAAGGTGCTGACTGGCAAGCGATGGGGCTAGAAGCCGCAATTGTGCCCAAACGGGCGCGCTTTGCCATGGCCCCTTTGACGCGTATGATGGACCAAGGACAAGGTTTTGGTACTGGAATTCATCCAAGTGCTGTCATTGATCCAACAGCCGAGCTAGCCGCGGATGTTTCGGTTGGACCCCTTGCTGTGATTGGCCCACGCGCCAAAATAGGTGCTGGCTGTGTCATTGGTCCGCAATGCTTCATCGGTATGGACGTGGTCATCGGCGTGGACGCCTATCTGCGCGAACAGGTCAGCATTGGCGCACGGGTCCGTATAGGTGATCGGTTTATTGCCCAACCTGGTGCCAAAATTGGTGGCGATGGTTTTAGCTTCACCACAGCCGATAAATCAGGGGTCGAAGCGGCGCGCGAAAGCCTTGGTGATCAGCAAGACACGACCGCCCAATCTTGGACACGTATCCATTCATTAGGGTCAGTTGTAATTGGCAATGACGTTGAAATCGGGGCCATCACAACTGTCGACAGCGGGACCATTCGCGACACTATCATTGGTGATGGGTCCAAGTTTGATAACATGGCCCAGATTGGCCACAACGTAAAAATCGGGCGTGACTGCATGATCTGTGGGCACGTCGCTGTGGCGGGATCGACAGTTATTGGTAACAACGTGGTTCTTGGCGGTATGACAGGTGTCAGTGACAACATCTTTATCGGGGATCGCGTGATTACAGGCGGCGCCACTAAAGTGTTGTCTAATATTCCTGCGGGCCGTGTGATGCTGGGCTATCCAGCAACCCAGATGGACAAGCAGATCGAGATTTACAAATTCATCCGCCGTTTGCCACGTCTGTTTCGTGAAGTCGCAGCCTTGCAAAAGCGGGTTCCAAAAGATGACAGCAGTGACTAATCAATGACCAAGTTTGCAAAGGGTAATGTGATGAGTGTGACCGATAAAATTATTGAAATCATTGCGGAACAAGCGGTGCTTGAGACGTCCGATGTGACGCTGGACAGCACTCTTGATGATCTAGGTATCGACAGCTTGGGCCTTGTGGAAAGCATCTTCGCGATCGAGGAAGAGTTCGACATTACTGTGCCGTTCAACGCCAACGAACCCAGCAACAGTGATTTCGACATCACAAGCGTTGCCAAGATCATCGAAGGCGTTACTCGCCTTGTGAAAGAGCAGGCGGCTTAAACCATGAAACGCGTGGTTATCACTGGGGCAGGGACGATCAACGCGCTTGGTCACTCCGTCGCCGACACGATGAAAGCAATGGCTGAGGGGCAGTGCGGGATCGGCCAGTTAGCGTTTCGCGATGTCGAACGGTTGTCGATCCAGATTGGCGGGCAGGTGCGCGGGTTTGAGGCCAAGGGCCGTTACAACCGCCAACAAATGTCGCTGTATGACCGGTTCACCCAGTTCACGCTTGCCGCCGCTGCCGAGGCTATCGCACAGTCCGGGATCACCTTTAGTGGCGAAACCGCTGCCAAGTCCGGTGTGGTCCTAGGCACTGCTGGGGGCGGTGTCAGCACGTGGGACGACAACTATCGCGCGGTCTATGAAGACGGCAAAAATCGTGTGCATCCCTTTGTCGTTCCAAAGTTGATGAACAACGCAGCCGCCAGTCACGTCAGCATGGAATACAACCTCAAAGGGCCGTCCTTCACAGTTTCAACCGCCTGCGCGTCCTCCAATCATGCAATGGCGCAAGCATTCCAAATGGTGCGCACAGGCATGGCACCTGCTATGGTGACGGGTGGGTCTGAATCCATGCTATGCTTTGGCGGGGTCAAAGCGTGGGAAGGATTGCGGGTCATGTCCAAAGACGCCTGCCGTCCGTTTTCGGCCAATCGAAATGGCATGGTACAAGGCGAAGGCGCAGGCATCTTTGTGTTCGAGGAATACGAACACGCACGCGCACGCGGCGCAGAAATCCTATGCGAAGTGGCTGGGTTTGCCATGTCCTCAGATGCGTCCGACATCGTTATGCCCTCCAAAAACGGGGCGGCGCGGGCCATCGCGGGTGCCTTGCAAGATGCACGCCTGAACCCTGAAGACGTCGGCTATATCAATGCACATGGCACGGGTACGGCGGCGAATGACAAAACCGAATGTGCAGCCGTTGCAGATGTATTCGGCCCACACGCGGATCAATTGATGATTTCATCCACCAAATCCATGCACGGTCATCTGATTGGTGGCACGGGTGCTGTTGAGCTGCTGGCCTGCATCATGGCCCTGCGTGATGGGATTATTGCACCTACGATCGGCTATGAAGAACCCGATCCTGAATGTGCATTAGATGTGGTGCCAAACGAGGCACGCAATGCAAAAGTCGAAGTGGTGTTGTCGAACGCCTTTGCATTTGGCGGCATGAACGCGGTTTTGGCTTTGCGCAAAATCTAAACGCAAATGGCCGCCTGCGATAAACAGACGGCCATTCAAATTCGATAAGTATAATTACTGTTGAGCAGTCGACACTTGGTCATATGCGGCTGTGAACCCTGTCAGGGACAATGGCAGTTCAACCTTCTGATCTTGGGCCACTGCAGGCACAATTGTGATCATAGCTGTGTTGCCACGTTTGAAACCTGCCAAATCGTCAGCCGTTAAACCAATACGAGCATAACACCCAACAGGGTTGCAAAATGCATAAGGGTAACGACGGGAACTGCTACCATCGACGGTAATCGTCAACTGTTGGGGCAGGGATGTTTCAAGCGGAACCACAACCGTGGCCCCGGCTTTGGCCTTGCCACCATCTGGTAGGCGGAACAGGGAAAACTCGGCAACAGGTGTGCCGTCGCCGTCATCCAATAATTGATACATTTGGCACGGATCTTTTGCACCTTCTTCGGCTTTGATACAGCGCATTTCCCAATCACCAATGATTTCCTTGGTGTAGGGTTGGCCAACAACTGGAACCGCGTTTGCATCTTCTCCAAGGCTTAGTTGGGATTCGACATCTGATGCGGTTTCGGTTTGCGG
>TARA_B110000908_G_scaffold29342_1_pt1 | contig 16252 bp, 17 predicted proteins | sample TARA_B110000908 | Tara Oceans TARA_B110000908 (sample SAMEA4398067) | marine metagenome | biome: Polar Biome; feature: [DCM] deep chlorophyll maximum layer (ENVO:01000326); material: water (ENVO:00002006), including particulate matter (ENVO:01000060) such as... | depth 36 m
GGTCATAGGGCGTTCCTTTGCGATACGTACAGGTCTTAGGTTTTGTCACGCCCGCAGCCGCAAGGGCCTTTGCCGATGCGAAAACGACCACACGAATTACACTTAGCGTTTTGTAGCCGTTTGCCACCGATCCAGTGCATTTTCCCCAACATTGCGAGGCAAGCAATGAACACCAAGAACAGTGTAACGATTTTGAATATCATAGATTAAAGCCCAAACTGCGCAAAAGCAGCCCTTTCCTCAACAGATGCCATCGCGTCCTGCGCCATATGTGCCCCAAAGCGCGACATGAATGATCGCTTAAGGCCATATCTGCGGAACTTCGCTTTTTTACCAAAGCGCTCTGTGAGCATCGGTTTCAAGTGGCCGATTCCATCGATCAAACCCAAATCGACAGCGCGCTTGGCAAGCCAGACTTCACCGGTGAAAAGTTCCACTTCTTTATTCAACTTTTCACCACGTCGTTCTGTGATGTGATCAATAAAATTGGTATGGATATCGTTCAACAAACCTTTAAGCCGATCAACATCTTCAGGCTGTTCGGCGCGAAACGGGTCCAGCATGGATTTGGATTTTCCAGCAGTGTAGACACGGCGTTCAATACCCTGACGCGCAAGAAATTCATGGGCCCCGAAGCCCGCAGAAATCACCCCGATAGATCCAACAACAGACGATGGGTCCGCATAGATTTCATCAGCAGCAGCGGCCAACCAATACCCACCGGATGCGGCAACATCTTCGACAAACGCGATGACCGGAATGTTCTTTTCCTCAGCCATACGTCTGATCCGCGCCCCAATCAACGAGGACTGCACCGGACTGCCGCCGGGTGAATTCACCTCAAGCGCCACAGCAACAGGTTTGCCACGGCTAAAGGCTTTTTCAATCATATTGCTTAAAGCCTGATCGTTAAGCGCACCGCGCCCCCCACTGGCGATCATGCCTTGAAGACGAATAACCGCGACTGTTGGGTCGGACTTAAGAAAGGGAATCCAGCGTTTCATATCTACCGATCTAGTTTGGGGGCCCCGTTCAAACAAGGGCCGTCATAATTTTGAGGCTTTGATTAAGTACGGATGCGCCAACCTGTTTTGAAAATCCAGTAAACTGCTGCAAGACAAAGTGCAGTGAAGCAACCAATGGCCAGCAAACTGGTCATAACCGGCACGTCTTCAAGGCCAAAGAACGCCCAGCGGAAGCCAGATATTAAATAGACGACGGGGTTAAACATGGAAATCGTTTGCCACACCGGTGGCAACATTGAGATCGAGTAAAACGAACCACCTAGGAAGACCAACGGTGTGACAATCAACAACGGAACCAGTTGTAATTGTTCGAAGTTTTTCGCCCAAATGCCGATGATAAAGCCAAACAATGCAAAGCTAATGCAAGTCAGCACAAGGAACAGCACCATCGCAATGGGGTGTTGGATTTGGATATCCACAAAGAAGAACGACGTGATCATGATGATCACACCGATGAACATCGCCTTGGTTGCCGCCGCACCCACATAGCCCAACACGATCTCAAGAAAGCTAATTGGGGCTGAAAGAAGTTCATAGATTGTACCGATGAATTTGGGGAAGTAGATCCCAAATGACGCGTTTGAAATTGCTTGGGTCATAACGGTTAGCATGATCAAACCGGGTACAATAAATGCTCCGTAATCCACCCCATCCACTTTATCGATACGACTGCCAATGGCTGCCCCAAAGACTACAAAGTAAAGCGATGTCGAGATAACTGGAGAAATCAGGCTTTGTAAGAAGGTACGGAAAAACCGCGCCATTTCAAATACGTAGATTGCTTTTACTGCTGACCAATTCATGCCGCGTCCTCCTGTACAAGCGTCACAAAGATATCTTCAAGACTGCTTTGACGTGTCGAAACATCCCGTAAAGACAAGCCAGCTTTTGCGATGTCATTTAACAATTGAGTAATGCCTGTCCGTTCGCCTTTGGTGTCGTATGTATAGATTACGGACGACTTATCTGCCGTTTGTGTCAGGTTGAATTTGGACAGCGCGGCAGGAATTTCGTCAAGCGGCTCGGTCAACTGAACCTCTAATTCCTTCTTACCCATGCGGGCCATCAGCTTCGCCTTTTCTTCGACCAACAACAGTTCACCATTGGCGATAACACCGACACGGTCGGCGATAGCTTCAGCCTCTTCGATGTAGTGCGTCGTAAGAATTATCGTTACACCATCAGCCTTTAGATCAGCCACAATTTCCCACATGTCTTTGCGCAGTTCGACGTCAACCCCAGCGGTTGGTTCGTCCAGGAACAAAACGCGGGGTTCATGGGCCAACGCCTTAGCGATCAAAACCCGGCGCTTCATGCCACCGGATAGTTCTTTGATAGCGCTGTGCCGCTTATCCCAAAGAGACAGGCGTCGAAGGATATGTTCAATGATTGCTTCATTACGGGGTTTTCCGAACAACCCGCGCGAAAAACGCACGGTGTTGATCACCTTTTCAAACGGCTCTAACGCGACTTCTTGTGGAACAAGACCAATCAATCGACGTGCAGCACGGAAATCATCTTTGATACAATGACCAGCAACTTTTACGGCCCCAGACGTAGCTGAAGTTATCCCACAAACAGTTGAAATTAAAGTGGTTTTGCCAGCACCATTGGGGCCAAGCAGGGCAATAATCTCACCCTCTTCGATCTCAAGGCTAACGCCTTTGAGCGCTTCAAACCCACCTTCATAAGATTTACGTAGGTCTTTAATATCTAGAATGCAGGGCATTTTGGTCTCCACCAGAGGTTAATGTAAACTACGGATGTCCCAGCCCAGAGACCAGTGCAGAAATGCACACTGGCTTTGCATTATCCTTTACTGCTCAACCCGCCCCAACTGCTCTATTTCTGGACCTCTGCTGTATCCTCTAGATGATCTTGGATATCACTGAAAATCAGCTTATCTGAGGTTTGCCATTCAATTATAAACCATTGATTTTTATTAAAAATATCTCCCTACCTACCAATGATTTTTTCAACCAACCTATCTTTGCGCCGATATCGAGTTGAGCCTTTCCTTAGGATTACCTGTCATCTCAATGACGTCAGAAACTCATATTTTTTTAACTAAGGATACAAACAAAGCTGCTCAAACCTCAGCGACCTGGAACAAATTCAGCCAATATTGTCTATTTTGGTCTGGCTTAGCCCAGTATTCATGTCACAGGTTTTTATTTAGCTCTTGGATACAATGCTCTTGCCGAAATTGTTTTCCATGATAGGCCTAAAGCCATGACAACTGCCCCTCAGAACAACGCAAATCTTGGCATCCTTTTCGTCTTATGTGGCGTTTTTTGTATTTCTATCAATGACATGATGATCAAACAGTTGTCAGGCGGATACCCCCTGCACGAAATGGTTTTCGCCCGGTCCTTCATCGGGATTTTGTTCAGTTTAATTTTTGTTCAGATGGAAGGTGGATGGCAAATCTTGCGAACAAAACAACCGCTTTTGCATGCTGTGCGCGGACTTCTGATTGTCACCTCAAATATGGCGTTTTTCCTTGCCTTGGCCGCGATCCCGCTTGCTGATGCGACAGCGCTTTTCTTCGCAGCACCATTGTTCATCACACTGCTGTCGATCCCTGTGTTGGGCGAGAAGGTGGGGCCGCTTCGTCTTGGTGCCGTCGTCTTTGGGTTTGTCGGTGTGATCATCATGCAAAGGCCGTGGGAGGGCGTCGATACCTTGGGGGCTTCGCGCCTTATTTTGTTACTGCCAGTGCTTGCCGCGCTCACCTACGCGCTGAACCAATTGATGACGCGAAAGTTGGGAGTGCAAAGCAAAGCATCTGCCCTATCAGTCTACATTCAAGGCATGTTTATCGTTGTTTCCATTGGATTTTATCTGGTTGCTGGGGACGGGCGATTTGCGGAAGGGTCAGACAATGCATCCGTCCAATTCCTGCTACGCGCATGGGTTTGGCCCGCGCAAAGCGACTATTGGTTATTCGGTGTTTTGGGTCTAAATTCAGCGCTTATCGGTTATGCGTTAAGCCAAGCCTACAGATTGGCGGATGCAGCCACTGTCGCCCCGTTTGAATATATCGGACTGCCCTTAGCAGTGTTTTGGGGGTGGGTGATTTTCGCGGACCTCCCTGTCTTGGAAGTCTGGATCGGGATCGCAATGATCCTTGGCTCTGGGGTGTTTGTCTATCTGCGCGAGGCACAGAAAAAGCGGACATTGGTGCGGGGCAAGATGAAGGGGCGTTAACGCACCGTTCGCAGGGCCATAATGATGAAACTGTACAAAATAACACCCTAAATTGTACGTTTTGTGTCATGAAACTTCGAGTAAATCGGCCTGAATTTAAAGGTTTGTACAACTGGTGGGGCCTAATTGTACATTTCACTGACCTCAGACCCATTCACACCTGATTAACCAATGCCCTGCGTTAACCTTTGGCCAAAGCGATTAACGATTGCTTAGGGTTTAGAGATTTCCACAACAACTTTGCCTGTCGCTTTGCGTGTCCGCAACAATTCCAACGCTTCGTTGGCTTTCTCAAGTGGCAATGTCGCACTGATGTGTGGTTTGATTTTCCCAGCGCTGTACCAGTCGATCAGGGTGGCAAAAGCTGTCGGTCAAAACCTTTGGGTTCACACGGGTATAGCTGCCCCAATAAAATCCGATGATCGTCAGGTTTTTGACCAACAACTGATTGGCCGGAATTTGTGGCACATCGCCCGAGGCAAACCCAAGCGGCAAAATCCGTACTTCAGGATTACAGGCCCGTAAGACCGCTTTGAATTGGTCGCCGCCAATCGGGTCATAGACGACATCAGCGCCACCCAAGGATTTCACAATCTCGCGGATATTGTCGGTTTCAGAGTTAATCAGATGATCAGCCCCTGCCTGTTTGCAGATGGCCAGCTTTTCAGCGCCGCGTGCACACACGATGACTTCGGCGCCCACAAGTTTACCCAACTCGACCGCGGTAAGCCCAACGCCGCCAGAGGCGCCAAGGACAAGCAGGCGTTCGCCAGCTTTCAAGTGGGCTTTGTAATCTAGCGCGACGTGGCTTGTGCCATATGCGATCAGAAACGCAGCCGCATCTACGGTGTTCATGTCATTCAGGAGTGGCACGCAGATGTCAGCGGATATTGCGGCATAATCGGCCAAACCACCAACACCTGAATAGGCACCAATTTTTTGTCCAACTTTAAAGTGGGTGACCCCGTCGCCCAGCGCCGTGATTGTCCCACAGACCTCCATCCCGATGGTGGCGGGAAGCGGCGGTTTTTCTTGATAGGTGCCTTTGATGATCAACAGATCGCCAAAATTCAGACCACAGGTGTGGATGCGCATCAAAACTTCGCCAGCAGCGGGGGTTGGCATTGCCACCTCGTTCATCTGCATTGGCTGGCCCAGTTCTACAACTTGCATCGCCCGCATTATGAACACCCTTGATCGGTTAGATTAAAATACCTGCTTTTAAAACTCAGCGGCCCGTTCTTCACGCGCCATATGGTCCAGCACGGCATTCACAAAGCTGGGTTCTTTGCCATCTGGGAAAAACGCAGCTGCCACGTCGACATATTCTTTGATCACCACCTTGGGCGGGATCGACATATCGCGCATTTCACCACCAGCGGCACGGAACAAAGCCCGTAGCGTTGGATCGATACGTCCCAATGGCCATTTCGCAACCAAAGCGCGGTCCGTTTGTTGATCGATTTGCGCTTGATAATTAACCGAGTCTTCAAGAACGCGGGTAAAATGGTCGATATCACCATCCTCCATCTGCGCGCCCTCGTAGGTTTCACCGAACCTATAGTTCAGGAACTCGACCCGTACGATATCGATGGTTTGGGACGAGTGTTCCATCTGGAACAGGGCTTGCACCGCGTAAAGCCGCGAGGCCGAACGCATTTTGCGCCGCTGGTTGCCAGATAGGTTTGAGTGAACGCCGCTCATGCTGTTGTATTTCCGCCTGTATTGCCTGCCATCAAGATGTTTTCCGAGGCAGGTTTAAATCCGATACCTTTGCTTTGGTTGCCCCACTTACGGCTGAGTGCAATCAGATGCAAGGCGGCAGCGGCGGCACCGCCCCCTTTGTTTTGATCTTTGGGGTCAGCGCGGACTTCGGCCTGTTTGCGGTTTTCGACGGTCAGGATGCCATTGCCGATGCAAAGCCCCTGTAATCCGAGGAACTGGATAGCGTTGGAACTGTCATTGCAGACAGTATCGTAATGGGTGGTTTCACCGCGGATCACGCAACCCAAAGCAACATAACCATCGAAACTACTGCGTCTGTCTGAAATGCCAATCGCAGTTGGAATTTCCAGTGCACCCGGCATTTCGACCAAATCCCAAGTGCCACCAGCGGCTTCGATTTCTGCCTTGGCCCCTGCGACCATATTGTCAGCGATATCTTTGTAATAGGGCGAGACAACGATCAACAGCTTAACAGGCTTTTCGAACGTTGGCCGCTCGAGGATGTGGTGTTGTTCTGCGGATGCCATTAGCTTTTTCCCATAATCGGACGTGTGCCGGTAATCTCTAACCCGTATGCCTCAAGCCCCACATAGGTGGTCATTGGGCTATCTGTAAGCAGCGTCAGTTTCGTAAGTCCTAATTTCGCAAGCATTTGTGCGCCGAGCCCAGTATTTTTCACAACTTTGGGTCCGTCTTCATCGCTGCTGAACAGTTCTTTGCGTGGTTGGCGGAACAGGCAGATGACGCCACGCCCCTCATTCGCGATAATTTCCATCGCGCGGGGAAGTTCGCCTACGGATTTGGTGCCAAGCCCAAGGATATCGCTGACTTCGTTCATCGCGTGGGTGCGCACAAGGACAGGTTCGCTTGTGCTGATGTCGCCTTTGGTCATCACAACATGTTCAATGCCATAAGTCTGATCGGTGAAAATGCGCATGTTCCATTCGCCACCGTGTTCAGACGTGATCGTGCGTGCATCGGTTTCCACCACAAGATTATCGTGGCGACGACGATATGCGATCAAGTCGCTGATGGTCCCGATTTTGAGGTTATGGTCTTTGGCGTATTCGATCAGATCTGGCAAACGTGCCATTTCGCCGTCAGGCCGCATGATCTCGCAGATCACCGACGATGGGTAATGCCCTGCAAGGCGCGACACATCGCAGCCCGCTTCAGTATGCCCAGCACGCACCAGAACACCACCCTGACGGGCGCGTAGGGGGAAGACGTGGCCGGGTGTGGCGATGTCGGCTGATGCCATTTCGGGATCAATGACAGTGGCGACTGTTAGGGCGCGGTCACCGGCGGAGATGCCGGTTGTGACGCCTTCACGGGCTTCGATTGAAACGGTAAATGCAGTTTCGTGGCGCGATGAGTTGTGCATTGCCATCATTGGCAGCCCCAACTCTTCGATCCGCTCGGCAGGCAAGGTTACGCAGATCAAACCACGTCCGTGTGTCGCCATAAAGTTGATCGCGTCCGCGTCGGCAAAGTTGGCTGGGATCACCAGATCGCCTTCGTTCTCGCGGTCCTCATGATCCACCAGAATGAACATGCGGCCAGCCTTGGCGTCTGCGATGATATCCTCAATCGGGGAAATCGCAGTGGCCAGATCGGTTTCAACGGGTCCGGGGGTCTCAAAGCTCATGGCACTACCTTACGTCAGATTCTCTTGCTTCATAACGGAGCAAAGAGGCCAAGGCCAGCAACGACGCTGCGGCGTTACCCTGCTTCGGCCAGACGTGCGACGTAGCGGGCCAGCGTGTCGATCTCAAGGTTGACCGCATCGCCCAAGGCCACGTCGCCCCATGTCGTCACCTCTTTGGTGTGGGGGATAAAGTTGATGCCGAATATGTTGCCCTGCACTTCGTTCACCGTCAGCGATGTGCCATTCAGTGCCACGGACCCTTTGGATGCGATGAACCGTGCCAAATCATCAGGAGCACGCATTTGCACACGGGTGCTGTCGCCTTCATCCACAATGCTAATCACTTCGGCCACGCCATCAACGTGACCTGATACAATGTGACCGCCAAGTTCGTCACCAACCTTCAAAGCGCGTTCCAGATTGACGCGTTTGCCAACCGTCCATGCGCCCACATTGGTCATATTCACCGTTTCGGCACTGATCTGTACGTCATACCAATCAGGACCCAAATCAACGACGGTTAAGCACACACCATCCGAGGCAATAGACGCACCCATATCGATGCCAGCAGTGTCATATCCAGTTTGGATACGGGCCCGCAGGTCGCCTTGTTGATCAAGGGATATGATGGTGCCTAGGTCGGTTACGATGCCTGTGAACATGGGGTGTCTCCGTTTTCGTTGTCCCTGAGGTAGCGGTGATAGGGTGATCTGACAAGGTGGGCCTATATCAAATTGATTTTGCGCGGCAATAGCGTCAGTTCCCCTGACAATCACAACAAAGCTAGAGTACTGTTTCCAAAAGCCATATTTTAGCCAAGTTTAAATGGTGCTAGTTGGCTATTGGTTAAGTCATTTTTAGAGGATGCACATTGCACACTACGCCAGAAAATCGGGTCTTCTTGTTCCTTCAAGGACCACATGGACCGTTTTTTAATCGCCTTGGCCGCATGTTGCGCAAGGCGGGGTTACAGGTGTGGCGTGTTGGATTTAATGCAGGGGACCGTGCATTCTGGTTCCATCCCAGCACATACATTCCATTTCGTGGCAAAACGGACGAGTGGGCGCAGACCTTTGTTGACCTGATTGAAGACAAGGGGGTCACCGATATTGTTTTATATGGCGATACCCGTCCTATTCATGCGTCAGCCGTGGCAGAAGCCAAGCAACGCGGCATAGGTGTGCATGTGTTTGAAGAAGGCTACATGCGCCCCTTCTGGATCACCTATGAACGCGGCGGCACAAACGGCAAATCCCGCTTGATGGATATGACAATCCCACAGATGCAAAAGGCACTGGCCAACTCCGATATGGAAACGCCACTGCCTCCTGCGCGGTGGGGCGACATGCGCCATCACGTGTTTTACGGTGCTTTATATCATTGGTTTGTGATGTTCCGGAATGGCGATTATCGCAACTTTCGGCCCCATCGCGACCTAAGTGTCACCAAAGAATTTCAGCTGTATCTAACCAGATTGATATTGATGCCGTGGCAAGCCATTGAGCGGCGCATTTCCACATTGCGCATCAAATATGGGGGGTTTCCCTATCATTTGGCCTTGTTGCAGCTTGAGCATGACAGCAGTTTCCAAGAACACTCTCCTTTCGAGACGATGCCAGACTTCCTTGATCTGGTCATAGAAGGCTTTGCCAAAGGCGCACCCCAGCACCACCATTTGGTTTTCAAAGCGCATCCGTTGGAAGATGGTCGTGCTCCACTGCGCTGCAGCATCCGCGAAATGTCGAAAAAATACGGCGTTACCAACCGCGTTCATTTTGTGCGGGGCGGCAAGTTGGCCCAACTGTTGAATGATGCGCGCACTGCCGTCACCGTCAATTCGACCGCTGCATTGCAAGTGCTGTGGCGCGGCATTCCATTGAAGGTGTTTGGCAGCGCTGTTTACACCCAGCCCGAATTTGTATCTGACCAACCGTTGCCAGAGTTTTTCGCAGGTGCCAGCCGCCCCGACAATCGCGCCTACAAAGATTTCCGCCGCTACCTGTTGGAAACCAGTCAATTGCCCGGTGGGTTTTATTCCGCCCGTGGCCGACGCCAACTGATGCGCCAAGTGGTTGATATGATGTTATCCTCGGAAGACCCGTACGACGAACTGGAACACGGCACAGCGGCACCAAGGCACCAAGGCACCAGTTGCGTCTTGTTGACTAAGGAACACCACCCCTAGCAGTAGCAATTGGTTATGGATTCCATTAAGTTAGGCCAAATCGCGTCGGGCAAACCGTCGCAACCAATCGGGAAAACCCGATGGACTGAGGCAGAACAGATATAGGTCGAGGAGACCGGAGCAGTGACTTTAACAGGTATTTGCTGGGCGCGTCCCATTGCTATGATTGCGGCCTTGGCCGTAATGTCATCTTGTGGCTTGCCCCAAGTTGGCCCGAACAAACGCCAGATCTATAAAGGGTCCGTGCAACAAGAGGGCGACGCGTTTGTCGTATCGGTCAATGATCGTGTGACACGTGCCACAGCCATCACAACGGCTTTGGGCTTTTCAGACGCTTTTAAAAATGCAGCCACTCTTGGGTCGGACATCATTCGCCCGGACGACATTTTGGGTCTGACGATCTGGGAAAACGTAGATGACGGCTTACTGTCGACCGAAGGCTCAAGCGCCACGATCCTAGAAGAAGTCCAAGTTGATGGTTCAGGCTTTATCTTTGTGCCATACGCGGGACGTATTCGCGCCTCTGGCAATTCGCCCGAAGCCATTCGCCGCATCATCACATCAAAGCTGGCAGAACAAACCCCTGACCCCCAAGTTCAGGTGCGCCGCGTTGCGGGCGACGGGTCAACTGTTTCCCTGATCGGATCCATTGGCGGCCAAGGCGTGTTTACGATCGAACGCCCAACCCGTACGTTGTCCACAATGTTGGCCCGCGCAGGTGGTGTGACCATTGCCCCCGAAATTGCCCAGATTACAGTTATCCGTGGCAAGGAACGTGGTAAGATCTGGTTCCAAGATCTTTATGATCATCCTGAATTGGATATCGCCCTGCGCGGTGGTGACCGTATTCTGGTGGAGGAAGACAGCCGTGCCTTCACCGCCCTTGGTGCCACAGGTGGACAATCGCGGGTTCCGTTTGAATCACAAAACCTGTCTGCATTAGAGGCTATCGCCCAAGTCGGCGGCCTAAACTCAGCAACGGCTGACCTAACGGGTATCTTCATCTTCCGCAATGAACCTGCTGAAGTCGCAAATGTCGTTATGGGTCGCGATGATCTGCAAGGCGCACAGCGATTGGTTTATGTTTTAGACCTGACACAACCAAATGGCATGTTCCAAGCGCGCGATTTTGTAATCCGTGACAGCGATACAATCTACGTGACCGAAGCACCGTTTACCCAGTGGAACAAAGCAATTTCTGCTTTGACCGGTTCTGCCACTTCGGTACGAGCTTTGTCTTCCCTCGCCGGGAACTAGGGTTTGCTGGCCGATGTGCCGTATGATTATGACGCCGGACCTGAAGGGGTTCGGCGTTTGTGCGTTTACAACGGCGGTTTCCTAACCCAACCCCGTTTGCGCCGTATCTTGGCCCTATCTGGTTACCGCATGTCATTGGGTCTGCCCCGAGCCGGCGATTATGTCGGTGTTTGGGGCCAAAGCCCTACGGCCCATCGGGGCAAAGCGATAGCTGCAAAATATAAGGCCCCAATCGTTCGGATCGAGGATGCATTTTGACGGTCGTTGCACCCCAGTCGCGCTGAAAAATCAGCACCTCTGGGATTGATGATCGATCGAAAATCCGTTCATTTTGATCCAACAGTTCCCTCTGAGTTGGAAATATTGCTGGCCACGCATCCCTTAGATGACACCGCATTGTTGAACCGCGCCCGTGGCTTGATCGCCCGAATGCAAGAGGCGCACCTGACCAAATACAGCGCAATCGATGGGGATGTTGCAGCCCCACCTGCGGGTTATGTTTTGGTGATTGATCAGACCTATGGTGACGCGTCGGTGAAATCGAGCGGCGCAGATCGCAATCGGTTTCTAGAGATGTTGTTTGTTGCCCAAGAAGAAAACCTGGGTGACCGTATCGTCATCAAAACACATCCCGAGACAGCGCAGGATCTACGCGAGGGGTATTTTGGCGGTGTTGCACCCAGCGATAGCATCAGCTTCTTTGACGCCCCAATCAGCCCTTGGCGGTTGTTTGACGGCGCGATTAGCATTTACACTGTCTCCTCTCATATGGGGTTTGAGGCTATATTTACCGGTCATAAGCGGCGTGTCTTTGGCCAACCGTTTTATGCAGGTTGGGGCCTTACGGTTGATGAATTCCCTCTGCAACGCCGCCAACGCATTCTGACACGTGCGCAATTGTTCGCAGCCTCGATGTTACTTTATCCAAAATGGTATGACGTTTACGAGGATCGGATGACAACTGCCGAGGACGCTGCAGAAGCGTTGATTGCACAGACCCGCGCATGGTCTGAGGATCATCAGGGTTGGGTCGCAAGTGGGATGCGGCTTTGGAAACGTGGGCCGTTGCAAAAGATCTATGGTCAGCACAAGCGTGTGATATTTCAAAATGATCCTGCAAAGGCCCGCCAAGCGGATCGCCCTTGGATGGTCTGGGCTGGGAAGGCCGACGTTGGCCATCACGACGCGGTGCGGGTTGAAGACGGGTTTATCCGCTCAAGGGGTTTGGGTGCCGAACTGGTCCCACCGTTGTCGCAGGTGACGGATGATATTGGGATTTACTACGACCCCAGCCACCCCTCTCGATTGGAGCAGATGATCACGCAGCGGGCAGACATGCGCACAGATCAAATCGCGCGGGCTGATGCTTTGATCCAGTCCATGACCAGCAACGGCATTAGCAAATACAACCTTGGTGGCGGGTCAGTTGATCTGCCAATTGGCGAACGGGTTTTGGTTGTCGGTCAAGTAGAGGATGACGCTTCGATCCGGTGTGGTGCCGGAGAAATTGCAACCAATCCCACATTGTTGGAAAACGCACGTGCCGCGCGGCCTGGCGCTGTTCTGATTTACAAACCGCACCCAGACGTGACAGCTGGCCTGCGAACAGGCGCGTTTGATGCGACGGGTTTAGCTGATCTGGTGGTGCAAGATGCGGACATTTCAGCGCTTTTGGGTCAGGTTTCAGAACTTTGGACCATGACCTCCCTCACCGGGTTTGAGGCGTTGTTGCGTGGTGTGCATGTTGTGACAACTGGTGCGCCGTTTTATGCGGGTTGGGGCCTGACGCAAGATTTGGGTGACGTCCCACCGCGACGCCGCGCGGAGGTCTCATTGGCGGGTTTGGTCCACGCGACCTTGATTGATTATCCGCGTTACTTTGACCCTAAAACGGGACTGGCTTGTCCTGTTGAAGTTGCGGTCAAACGATTGGCAGAAGGGGATGTGCCACATCCAACCAGCCTAAACAGACTGATCTCAAAAATGCAGGGCGCATTTGCGTCCTATGCGCATTTGTGGCGTTGAAAATCTCTCAGACCGATCATAATTGCAATCGCCACAATTTCTAAAGCAGACCGGTCCTTGTCATTTTACTGCTCGTTGTTATCGCGTTTTGAATTGCGGGACATAAACAGCAGAACCAAGGCGATGCTTGCGGGAACAAACTGAATAAGTCCGGATTTCAACGCAACGGTTACGGCAGCACCCACACCTGCCACAGCGACGAAAGCCAAGAAACAAGTCGCGATATTATTTTGCCATTTCACGTCTTTAATGAAAAGAGACCAAACAAGGCCCACTGCCAAAAATGCATTATAAAGTCCCTGATTTGCAGCCATTTGCACCGTCTGGTCAAATAGCTCTGCAGGGAAGGTTTCGAAAACCATTGGTCCTCGCGTAGTCCATGCAAACATTTCGAACCACGCGATATAAAAATGTAGCAAGGCGATCAAAGCGACGAGTGCAAAAGCTATTTTTCTCATGGGAAACCTCGTTTATAAACGATTTTCCCGATTTTCGATGTAATCAGCCGATTAAGCAAGGATTTTGTAGGTTATGTAAAACATGTAACCGTTTCATCTGAACAGCCCGTCTTTAGAACGCATCCGCCTCAGGCATCCGCGTCCAAATGTGCATCACGTCCGGCCCAACGGCTTGGGTTTGCGCCAACGCAAAACGCCGCGCCTCGTGCAGCATGTCTAATCCTAACGCACCGACGCTGGGCAGCCCTTCGGCCCCAATCGCCAATCCTGCGGTAAACCCTACCAATTGATCGACCAGATCGTTGCAGATCAAAGATGCGGCAAGCGCGCTGCCCCCTTCGCAAAAAATCCGTGTCAGCCCATGTTTGCCAAGCTGGTTCAGAACGTCTTCAGTATCGAGTTGATTGTTCGCGACACGGCAGGGCAACAAATGTGCGCCCAAATCAGTCCATGTTTTGATCAGGGTCGGATCAGCGTCTTTACCGTGGCACAGGATAACGGGAATATCGTTAGCCGTCCGCGCCAGTTTGCCTAATAGCGGTAGGTCAAGACGACGCGAGATTACCACACGGGCGGGCTGACGTTCAATCCCAAGGTCGCGCACATTAAGTGAAGGATCATCGTGCCGCGCCGTGCCGCCACCAACCATCACCGCATCATGGCGCGCGCGCATCGCATGTACGATCCGGCGTGCGGGCCCTGCGGTGATCCATTGGCTTTCGCCTGTTCCCGTCGCGATCCGCCCATCAAAACTGGACGCCATCTTAAGCGTCACCATAGGGCGTCCCGTCACTGTTCGGCGTAGAAATCCGTCATGATCGTTGAAAGCTTGGTCGCCTAGCAATCCAGTTTCCACTGTGATCCCTGCACCGCGCAACATCTTTGCACCAAGCCCGTCCACACGTGGGTCACTGTCGGGAATTGCCATGACAACACGGGAAACGCCTGCATCTATTAGTGCCTGCGCGCAGGGTGGGGTCTTGCCGTGATGGGCACAGGGTTCCAGCGTGACATAGACGTCAGCACCGCGCGCCTGTTCACCCGCTTGGGCCAGGGCCACGACTTCGGCGTGAGGGCGGCCAGTCGGTTGTGTCCAGCCGCGCCCAATGATCCGATTGTCTTTGACGATGACACAGCCCACTGCAGGATTGGGCCACGTTGCCCCCTGCCCGCGCCGCCCTAAAGATAGGGCAAGCGCCATGTAGCGTGTGTCAGCGTTTACGCTCACTCTTCCGTGGTAGAGTCTGGACGCAACTCAGCGACGAATTTGTCGAAGTCATCCGCCTCTTGGAAGTTCTTGTAGACCGAAGCAAAGCGCACGAACGCGACTGTGTCGATACGGGCCAAAGCCTCCATCACGATCTCGCCAATTTGGCCTGAACCGATGTCAGTTTCGCCCATGCTTTCCAGCCTACGCACAATCCCAGAAATCATTTGATCGATCCGTTCCGGATCAATTGGGCGCTTCTGCATGGAGATACGAATAGAGCGTTCCAGCTTATCACGATCAAAGTCTTCGCGTTTGCCACTGGTTTTGATGACCACAAGATCGCGCAATTGTACGCGCTCATATGTGGTAAAGCGCCCGCCGCAAGCGGGGCAAAAGCGTCTGCGCCGGATGGATACGTGATCCTCCGCTGGACGGCTGTCTTTTACTTGAGTGTCGATATTACCGCAAAATGGGCAGCGCATGGGCCGGTCCCCTATCTATCATTCGTGCCTGTTGTGGGGTTAGTCCCTCACTTATCCACAGTTATAGGATAACCGCTAGGGTTTGGGTAGAGGGGAAATTCTACCACATTATAGAGGGTTAGTTCTTTGTAAAGCGCCCAACGATCCATCGTGCCTGTGGGGCTCTTCGATGTTCGAATAAATGAATAGCTTACCGGGGCCCCAACCTCATCTGACCATCACGAGCTAAAATTTGCCATAACTCAGGCATCATCGTTGTTTGGATGTGCGCGGGCATGTCTTAAGCCCTTCCCGTATCAACAACATTTAGCGCCGTTAAAAAATAGGCACTCTTTGGTCAATGCAAAATCCATATGCACGCTGAACAGAAAAATTTGCCCCCAGTGTTTTGGCTGAACGTGACACCACTGTGATCCTGGATGGCTGTGCACCAGCAGGATCTGGGCCAAAGATGATGGACCGTTTCGCGGTTCCGATGCCTTGCACATACAAGCGGTTGGCCCATGGTACGCCCAAAACTCGCCTTGCATAATCCGCTGCAGCGCACCATTGCCCCGGTACGCCAAATCCGCTGTCTGGTCCGACCTGGAACGAGCTGCCCTTCAGGGGCGTCACCTCGACCCTATTTTCCGCAAAAAAAGTTTGCGCAGTCGCAGGCAGTGCAATGCATGCGACAATCGCAGCAGCCAAAAGTGATTTGGAATACATTGTCATCTCCAAAAATTTCATCATCAAGACAGGGTCGGAACACCTTCTCGGATAAGGGTAGGTGTCATCCGCAGGTTTTCCAATCACATTACAGTGTAACTGATATTCTTTGGCACCAACAAAAAAAGCCACCCCAAATGAAAGGGTGGCCAATTTTTTGTTTAGCGATGATTGGCCTTTACTGGTCCAAGAAGCTGCGCAATTTGCGCGAACGGCTTGGGTGCTTCAACTTGCGCAACGCCTTGGCTTCGATCTGGCGAATACGTTCCCGTGTAACCGAGAACTGTTGCCCAACTTCTTCCAACGTGTGGTCGGTGTT
>TARA_B110000908_G_scaffold85989_1_pt1 | contig 16249 bp, 16 predicted proteins | sample TARA_B110000908 | Tara Oceans TARA_B110000908 (sample SAMEA4398067) | marine metagenome | biome: Polar Biome; feature: [DCM] deep chlorophyll maximum layer (ENVO:01000326); material: water (ENVO:00002006), including particulate matter (ENVO:01000060) such as... | depth 36 m
GCCATGAATGTTAGAGGCCTTTGAGTCCCTTGTAAGGTTTATATGTGCCGGTGGGAACTGGGTGTTTCCGCCAGTCTTTTTTGAGCCGACGGTGGGCTCGGATGAAGCTGGTGGGATCGGCCCAGTTCGTCAAGCTACGTGACACACTTTCACGCTGCATTCCTGTGTTTAGATTATGCCTCATTTCAAAATGGAGGTGGGCCGGATACATGCCTCGGTTACTGCCCATGGTGCCTATTTTCTGTCCACGTTTAACGAAGGCTCTTTTTTTTACTAACATGGTTCGCAGGTGCCCGTATTGCGAATCGATGTATTTGACTTTACCAGTCTTGGGATCGCGGTAGGCATGGCGCAAAATAATACACCGGCCCCAGCCGCCTCGGCAGTCGTAGGCAAACATCACCACACCATCGGCGATCGCCGAGATGGTATCGCCTAAGTCGCTGTCACCACCACCGGTGCCATTCCAGTCTTCTCCGAAGTGAATTGGAGGGCGCAATCGCATACCACGTGCTTTGTAGTAACCTACGGCATTCGGCTTTCCGACGGGGAAATCGAATCCATCAGCAAGAAGCATGCGCACCGCTGCAGAGGATTCAGTGCTCGTCATGATGAGCAAGATTCCTAATAACCCAGGAAGCACTGGTTTCATTAGCCTCAGATGTTGAAAACGTAGCATCTCAAAGATCAAACTTGTACCATTTTCCGCTAGGCTGCCAGCGAGAAATACAGCACACCTGCGGTAGCTACCGCGAAACAATAATAAGAGAAATACTCCAATTTCCCACGTTTCACGGCCCCCATTACTAGATAGATGGCGAGCAGACCCACAACGGCGGCGGCAATCGCACCGGCCACATAGGCGGGGCTAAAGCACGACTCAAGGGCCTTAAAAAAGGATCCCTCAGTCTCCATACGGTCCTTCATAGTCAGCACAAATCCTCCAGCGATGGCTGGAATTGACATTAAAAAGGAGAATTCAGCGGCTTTTTCTGCCTTCACCCCACTCACGAGGCCCGCTGCAATGGTAGAACCAGAGCGGGAAATCCCTGGAAGAATAGCAAAAGCTTGGCCAATCCCCATCACCACTGATGCGTTCAGGCCTACCTTTTCTGCTCCACCCTTGACTAATCGTGGGATAAACAGAATTAGGCCGGTCAGATACAGCAGAGCCGATACCACAACGGGTTTACCCGGCACGGCATCGAAAAAATCCTTAAAAAGTAATGCCGCAATCACGGCAGGCACGGTAGCCACCGCAAGCCACATGATCTTTCTGCGCTCGTCGATCATATCCTTGGTATAGAGCGACTGAACCAGTCTCCATAGGTTCTTCCGGAAAAATAACAACACACTCACCAGAGTGCCTAGGTGTAAAATCACCTCAAACGCCAGATCCGGTTGATTAGCTGAGCCCACTTCTCTGATTCCCAATAAATATTGGGTCAGAACGATGTGCCCAGATGAAGAGACAGGCAAAAACTCGGCGAGTCCCTGCACGATTCCAACGATGATCGCTTTCCAAATTTCCATAATTTTCAATAGCTCCCTGGAGGAACGCAGGTACGCTAATGACCGATACCATCACGAGCAAGCGCATTTCGAGCAGAAATCAATCCGAGGCCACGCTAATGTGCTACAACTCGTCATTTACAGCTAATAAATCCGAGTAAATAACAGGCACATCCGCCGATGCCCATTATAAACCTTATCGGTGGTCGTCGCCGTGATCATTACAGGTAATAGTCCACTGCTGAGTGAATGAATCAAACCTGCAACTGAACATACCTCCACTTTCTGGGCAGGTCATTTCATTTTGGAAAGCCTCGTTCATGATTGGCTCTGCATAGTAATCGACGTCAGATCTAAAGCTGATCTGATGCTAATGAGAGTGAGCCATCAGCCCCTTGCGGGTTTGGTCCTGAACCATCACACAGCCCGCCCTGTTTGCATGTGAAGCATATACGGAAGTTCCAGCAAACAGGATACCAGTAAGCCCTAATACAACGGCAATGGTTAGAGTCAGTTCAGGCAGAGTCAGGCCATGACCAAAGGTCCGGCCCTTTTTATGTTGAGGGATAATCATGTAAAGGAGGGCTTGTTGCTTGGGGATTCAGCTCTGTAGTAGGCCGAACACCTTAATGATTTATGTTTTTTACAAGCCCTCGATATATTGTTTATTTTTTGTAATTCCAAAATCTTGATGGTTAAGATCATCTGATATTGACAATTTTATTTAATAGAAATCCCCATGCTCCTTTGTTATCAGTAGAGTATGATAGCAAAATGATCTAGAATATAAGGCAGAGTCATCACAACTCACCTTCTAGATTTTCTATTTGCATGCCATACAGAAGCAGTGCATTTAATAAGGGTATGCGTATGATGCTGTATTTCCTGCTGTTTTCCTCACTGCTTTGCTCTGCGGGAGAACACCTCCCTCTTTCCAAGACCTTTAAGGGGCAAGCCAAGTTCCAGAGTATCGCCCGAAAGGCCGTCAAGGAACAGTGGCGGAAGCTTCCTATGAGTGATCGTATGGTCAAGGTGGCCAAGGAACTGGAAGGGCTTCCCTATAAATCCTACACGCTGGAAATCGATAACCACATCGAAAGCCCGTCGGTCAATTTCGAGGGCATGGACTGCTGGACATTCTTTGAAACCTGTATGTGTTTCTGCCGGATGTTAGAAACGCCTAAAACAGCCTATCACCCTAGCGATCTACTTCGGCAGATTGAGTGGACCCGGTATAGGAACGGTCGGTGCAATGGCAACTATCTCGACCGGATTCACTATTTGGCGGAATGGTATGTTGATAACAAGAAACGTGGCACCATCAAGGATCTGACCAGATCTTTCCCTAACACGCGTATGCATAACCAATGCCAGGAAATGTCAATTCTCTGGAAAAGCTATCGCTATTTAAAGCATAACCCACAACTGAGGCCTTTGATGGCAAAGCAAGAGAAACGCCTCAACCGGATGTCTGTTTACATGGTTCCAAAACATAAGGTGGCGGGTATCGAGAGAAAACTGCAAAACGGTGACATCATCGGAATCGCCAGTGCCAATGACGGAGGATACTGCTCGCATGTTGGGATTATTGTCAAAGACGCACAAGGTAGATCCAGATTTATGCATGCATCCAGCAGCCATAAAAAAGTCCTCATCGACAGCACAATTTCCGGCTACCTCAATAAATATCGCAAACACGCTGGCATACTTGTCGCTCGCCCAAAATAAGCAGCTTTTTCCTGCATTAAACAGTCAGTTATTCGTCAAATACATCATGAAAAACCTCCTCGTTTCCCTAAGTCTTATGTGTGCACTTGCCACGGACGCTTCGGCCGTTTTGGCTCTTCAATCTTTTGATGCCAACAAACACCACCGATTTGCGAACCACGCATCGTTCATTGGCAGCGGTAAAGATTGGTCAGGCGTTGCACGCGCTAGTAATGGTCGCTGGGTGACGATGATTTCTTCAACCTATTTCATCACAGCCAATCACGCCGCCCCTCTGGTTGGCAATACCGTGATATTCCACGAAGATAACTATGCAGCTGGAACAACAGTTACAAGAACTGTCACTAGCCGAACCCGTATTGGAGGCACTGACCTTGTTGTTGGCCGTTTTGACTCGGCGCCTGGTGCTACGATTGCTATCTACGGTATAGCATCGAATACAACCACTGAGGCAGGCTTCTCATCTTCTGTATACTCTGACCGAGAAGCATTCATCGTTGGGAAAAACGATACAGGAGCACTAACAACTCAGTTTCGTGTAGGCCGGAACGAACTGGATAGATTCTTTGACGGTGTAGCAGTCGCTGGCTCTGAAACAGTAAGCGGGTCTCTCACAGGCATTGGAGACGCCATTACTTTTGATGACGATAGAAGCAGCCTGGAAAGTTTAGGTGATGACGAAGCATATCTTCAAAGCGGTGATTCAGGAGCTCCTATGTTTGTCACATCAGGAGACGACCTCGTTCTAACGGGTGTGAACTGGTTCATTGCTGGACCACCCGATGTCCCACATCAACTTTCAGGAACTAGCTTTGTGCCCAACTACATCACCCAGATACAATCTGTCCTCGATGGTGGTGGTGAGTCGCTTACACTTGTGAGCGTGCCAGAGCCATCTACATTACTGCTTCTCGGAATGAGCACGATTAGTTTACTCCGGAGGCGCAGATAGAGCTAGCCGCTTTACGAGCATCGGCATCAGCATCAATCAAAGTCTGAAGATCATCAGCTGGCTGAACCTGATGTGCATCCATCACTTTCTCTACCGTCCCCCAAATATCGGTGTAACCTATTTTGCCATCGCAAAAAGCGTCCACAGCAATCTCGTTAGCCGCGTTGTATACGGCGGGTAGAGTTCCTCCAGCCTCGCCTGCCCTTTTCGCTAAGTTCAAAGCTGGAAATACATCATAACGTGGAGCTTCAAATTCTAGCTTTGCCAGTTCAGAAAAATCGAGAGGTTTCAGCCCACCAGCCACACGATCAGGCCAAGTGACGGCATACTGGATCGGAAAACACATGTCGGCATTACTCATTTGGGCGAGCACGCTGCCGTCGATATACTCCACCATGGAGTGCACAATGCTCTGAGGGTGCACAATCACATCGATGCGTTCCATTTCGATGCCAAACAGCCAGCGAGCCTCGATCATCTCCAGGCCCTTGTTGAACAAGGTTGATGAATCGATGGTAATCTTACGCCCCATTTCCCATGTAGGATGTTTGAGCGCCTGCTCAACGGTGACGTTTTCAAGGTCTTGCGCGGGAGTCTGTCTAAATGGCCCTCCCGATGCCGTTAGGATAAGTCGTGACACCTCTCGTTCACCACCTTGATGGCCGTTGAGACATTGGTAAATCGCGTTGTGCTCGCTATCAACAGGAAGGACATTGACCCCTTTTTTAGCGGCTGCGTTCATGACAAGTTCTCCTGCCATGACGAGAATTTCCTTACTGGCTATGGCAAGATCCTTGCCCGCATCAATGGCAGCCAAGGCTGGTTGCAAACCCGCTGTGCCGACGATGGCAACCAAAACCATATCAGCCTCAGCAAGCGTCGATATTTCCAACAACCCCTCTGCACCAAGATGAACTGTAACATCTCTCGGTAGAGCTGCACGAAGCTCGGCTTCTTTTGAAGCATCATACAAGGCTACATGCTTCACCCCAGTTTCACGAGCTTGTGCCGCGAGGGATTCGACACTTGAGTTCGCAGCGAGTGCCACAATTTCCATACGATCTGGAATATCTTCAGCCACCTTGAGAGTGCTGGTTCCAATAGAGCCTGTGGATCCTAACAATACTACCTTACGTTTTTTCATCAGTTACTTGATTAAGAACACACAGGCATCCACTTCAGAATGAAATAGAGCACAGGAGCGGTAAAACAGAGGCTATCTATCAGATCAAGCGCCCCACCGATCCCCGGTAGGGTATTTCCTGAATCCTTAACGCCAATACTGCGCTTCAGCACGGATTCAGCCAGATCGCCGATGATGGCTAGAAGTGATAATAAAAGACTAAGTCCAATCACCCAACCCCAACCACCCAATACGGCTAGCTGGTCCGGTAACATCGCAAAAAGTCCACATCCCGCAATCTGTGAGAACACCAGACCACCACCAAATCCCTGCCAAGTTTTACCTGGGCTAATGTGAGGGATCATCTTATGTTTACCAATCAATGATCCGGTAATGTAGGCCCCCATATCGGCAAACTTGGTCACAGCCGTAAGCCAGATCACCAGCCAAGCGCCGGGAACAGGCCCATTCCCATCGGGGAAAAACAATAGACGCATCAGAAAACTAAACATCACGGCGACATAGACGAAACCCAAGGTAGTCGTCGCAACCTCGGTAACCGTGTTTTTACCATCCACTGCCCGTCTGAGTTGACTAGTGAAGCCTCCCATCACAATCAGGATGAGAAATGCCACATCAATCTCCAGTAGAGAATTCAGGGCCGCTTGCCCGTCTGTTCCTAGTCGGATAGCCAGCGTCACTAAGTAAACGGCACATACAAGCATCCCCCACTTAGGCTGCGATGGCATTTCTCCCTTCTGGGTCATTTGGAAATACTCCCATACGCCAAAAAACCCCATCAGGGTCATCATTACGATAAATGCCCAAGCATTATCACTGAGAAAAACACCAGTGACGATCGCCCATAGCAGTAGGGTGCTAAACAATCTGGCCCCAAATACTTGGGCTTTGGACTTCTTGGCTGGCTCGGATTGACTCATAGGCGAGGACATCCAAGCGTGTTGAATAGAAGCTGGCAATGAGATTTGCCACAAGACTCACGAAAAAAATTTACACCAATTTTGCAACTATCCAAAACGAGGCAGGTTTCACTATGCACAACCTCCTCAATGGGAGGCCCGACAGGAACCAAATCAACCCAACAAACAACCATTATGAAAATAACCAAAACACTACTGACAGCTATCGCTGCAGCCGTAGCTCTGTCCATGACAGCCAACGCCGAAGGCGACGACAAAAAAGGAAAACGCGACGGAGGTAAAGGCAAACCTGACAAAGAAGCCATGGAAAAACGTCGTGCTGCCATGAAAGCCAAGATGCTTGAAAAGCACGATACCAATAAAGATGGCAAACTCAGCGACGACGAGAGAAAAGCAGCTCGTGAAGCCATGGGTAAAAAGCGCAAGGAAATCCACGTAGCCGTGCTTGCAGAGTTCGATAAGGACGGCGACAAAAAACTCAGCGAAGACGAGCGCAAAGGCGTAAAAGAGTGGGTTAAGAAAAACTACCCTAACGCAGGACCAATGGGACCTCCACATCGCGGCAAAGGCGGCAAAGGTGACCGTAAAGGTAAAGGCGGCCCTAAAAAAGGCAAAAAGCCAGCTGGCGAACAAGGAAACATTGGCCACCAAGGTGAAGACTGCCCTAAAAAGGACGGCGGATGTAAGAAGAAGAAAAAAGCTGAATAAGCTCATTCTCACACCCCTAACAAACTAATATCAAATCAACGGAAGAGTCTCACGGCTCTTCCGTTTTTTCGTCTCCTCTCCCCCGCTTACTCCTCCGATTTAGTCTCACTATCAGGTGATTTCACATAGGTCCACCTCGGCGCAATCATCTGATCAATCCATACACATTTTTTAGAACGGGTGGCTTCAGGGAAACGTAGCAGCAACATGATAGGCTCAGCGGATTGACCACCTTGCTCTTCCGTACGTTTTAGAAAACGATCAATATCCATGGCAACATCACTCCCTTTTTTGACAAATCCGAACACGTGGTTATCAGAGTCGCGCGAGGTCAAATGGTAACAATCATAGATACTTTCGTCTCTAAACTCATAGGCGTAAAAGTTGTCGCGCTTGACATATACCCGCATCACCACGGCTCCTGCAGAACTTCCATCCACGTATTTATCCCAAAAGATAGGTAAATAACAAACGTCACTTTCCCAATCGACTCGGAAAGTCCCGTCTTCTAATTGCTCAAGCAGCAGCGTGTGTGTTTTACCATTAAGCAATTCAACTTTACTGAAAATAAATGACTGACTCTCTAGGCCCATCGATCTGAGCCGTTCAAATTGCCGAAAGTCCTCTTCAATTAATTCATTGCGTTGATAATACTCTTCCATCAATGGTCTTACACGCTCGGGGTGTCTCACGTAGGCCAATTTATCATCAACTGTCTTTGCCGTCAGATACCCTCTAACACAGGACTTCATACTATTGAGTGTATGGCGCACCTCTTTGACCTCCTTGATTTTATCGATAATGAGGTCCCTCTTCCCCTCTTCAACTTCAATCAAATCTGGCTGAGCCTTAAAAACGGATACAACAGCCCATATTGCCAAGCTGCATATCACAACACCTGCTAGAGCAAACCAGCCTAGTGGTGGCGATTTTTTTATGGCATCACCCCAACCTTCCTCGGAATTGGTCTCGACCTCGTCGTGCTGAAGAATTTCAGCAACATCTGGCTCAAACGACCTCGTATTCAATTTCGCTTCATGATCAGGTCGAAGCACTTCAACACTCGTGGTATTACTCTTCTCCGGTATTTTTTTCCCAAAAATTTTGGACGAATCCCCTGGTTTAGCTGGACTCATACGCTCAGAGCTGTCGGTAATCTCTAGTCGCTGCAATTCCTGTTCCTTGGGTAGAACCCTTAATTTCGGCTTGTTCGTATTATCTTCGTTCATACGTTTTAATGAGAAATAGACTAATTGCTGTATCGACGCAACTACCTAACACGGTTAATGTTCATCTCAGTGATTACCCCTGTGAGTAAAAATGCTGATATTCTCATACTTACCGCTGGCTTCGGCGAGGGGCATAACAGCGCGGCGCTGAATTTGAAACGTGCACTTGCTACATACAATACTCACGTCCCTGTCCATTGTGCTGATCCTTGTGCCCTAGGCGATCCCTTTCTTAATAAGCGTATTCAGAACTTCTACCTTCGAGTCACGACTCATGCACCATGGCTGTGGAGGAAAATTTATCTCTCGACTGAGAAGAAGGACTTTTCCAAGGACAGCATTCCCTTCATGCGCAAACCCAAGGAGAAGTTACAGGAGTTGCTGGAAGAATTTCGTCCCAAAGTCATCGTTAGCACCTACCCGCTGTATCCTTATTTCCTCAAGCATATTCCCCAAGGCGACCAGCCCAAGATACCGGTGATTACTATAGTTACTGACTCCATTGAGATTAATGCCGCTTGGAGGAAGGCACCCACGGACTATTGGCTAGTGACAGATCAACGCACTCGGGAATCTCTGATCAGACAAGGGCTACCTGAAACACAAATAATCGAGACGGGCTTCCCCGTGGATCCCCACTTCGCGGATTTGTCCCCCATTACAGCTGACGATGATATAGAACCTTTCAAAATCCTCTATTTTCCAACACCTAAGAAACCTCATGTACGACGAGTCTCCAGAGAACTGCTAGAATCAGCAGGTAAAAATACCACTCTTACTATCGTACTGGGTAAGAATTTTAGAAAATTATATAGCCGGGCTCACGAAATCAAAGAGGCCTTCCCCGGGCGTGTCACCATCAAGGCATGGACAAAAAAAGTACCCGAACTACTTAACAGCCACCATCTTGTTGTCGGAAAAGCCGGAGGAGCCACTGTCCACGAAGCACTTGCCGCAGCCTGCCCCATGCTGATTCACCATCTGGTTCCTGGTCAAGAGGAAGGAAATCTCAATTTGCTACGCCACCTGAATGGAGGTGATCTGGCAGATACGCCAGGTGCACTTGCCTCGCACCTCCGTGAAATGCTCGCAGATAATGCCTCTGGATGGAGGAAAATGAAACGTAGCCTAGCCCGCCAAGCCCGCCCGTCTGCAGCCCACACCGCTGCTAATTTTATTCTCAGTCAATTAAAGTAAATGGTTAAATAGGTGACCATGTAAACACGTCACTCCAAGCCGCTTACACACTTACGTCTCAACATAATTACTTAACAATGGATTTTCTATTTGATATCGGCAACGTCATTGTGGGCGTTGATTTCATTCCTGCACTTAAGCGACTTGTTCCTCAGGGAATCAATGACGTAGACGATCGCCTGCACGCTCTAATTGAACGTAAAGATGAATTCGAGGCTGGGCGTATCTCACCCGAGGTCTACTTCTCATGGGCTGCCGAAAAGCTCGACTTCACAGGAAGCCATGCAGAGTTCATTGAAACTTGGGTGGACATATTCTCACCAAACCCACCGATGTGGGAGTGTATTGAGGCGCTGCATAAGGCTGGTCATCGCTTAATCCTGTTTTCCAATATTAACAATCCACACAAGGAATACCTGATGGAACAGTATCCGGTGTTTCAGTGTTTCACGGGAGGAGTATTTTCTTATCAGACAGGTCACATCAAACCAGAAGCCGAGATCTATCTGCTGGCCATTAAACAATACGGACTTACACCTGAGACCACCGCCTACATCGATGATCTCCCCGCAAACATTGAAGGTGGGGAAAAAGCAGGCTTGATCTGCCACCAATACAGCGCTGACCAGCATGATAAATTCCTCCAGTGGCTCTCATCTCTCGAGTAACTGCACTCGGCAAGTAAAGGCACATCGTGTATTTTTTGAGATTGGTATTTGGTTTTTAGCAATTGGGGTTTAGAAACAGTCATGCCTGAGGAGAGCAGAATATTAGAGATCGAAGCTCTGGAGTCAGCTATTGAGGATCGTAACACCTCGCAGTTTCTTAAAGCTGCTGAGGAGTTGCACCACGCAGACCTCGCAGCTGTCTTTGAGGACCTTGACAATGATGCCCGTGGGTTCTTCACCCAGCACTTAAGTCACGAGCGATTTTCTGAAATCCTTCCCGAACTGCCGGATACCTTAATTGAGGAAACACTGGAACGGTTCGATGTCACTGCTCAGCGCGAGATCCTTGGCAAACTGATTGACGACGACCGTGCAGACATCCTGCAGGACGTTGGCTCTGAGGCACGCCAGCGCTACCTTGCCATGCTCCATCCTGAGGAGCAAGAGACCACACGTAGCCTGATGCGCTACGACGAAGATACCGCTGGTGGCCGAATGACCACACAGGCGGCACGAATCACGCTAGGCACAACAGTCAAAGGAGCCCTCGAGATACTGCGTGAGCACAAGGACTCCGCTGAATCGCTGGCTCGAATTTACGTGGTCGATGATGATGGTATCCTTCAGGGTAAGATCCGTTTCCGTGAGCTTGCCTTCAACTCATGGGATACCATTGTACAGGATATCATGGAGGGAGTTGACATCTCCATCCTCGCCAGCACCGACCAGGAAGACGCTGCGCAGATGTTTGCCAAATACGACATGACTCTGCTGCCCGTCGTCGATGAGTATAATCGCTTACTCGGTGTTATTACCCACGATGATGTTTTAGAGATTTTCGAAGAGGAGTCCACGGAGGATATCGAGAAAATGTCTGGTATCGCAGGTGAACAATCTGAGGAGACCTACCTCAACACCTCGATCAGCACCCACTTCAAACGCCGTTTCCCCTGGCTGTTTGGGCTCGCCCTCTTAGCTATTTCGTCAGGCTATGTCATGCTTCAATTCGAAGAGGTCTTAAACAAAACATTCCTACTCGCACTCTATCTTCCAATGGTTGTTGCTGCAGGAGGAAACACGGGAGGACAAGCCGCCACGATGGTAATCCGAGCCATGTCGCTCGGTGAGCTGGAGCCTGAATCCACTTGGAAAGTAATCATCAAAGAGTCCAGCCTTGGAATTTTATTAGGAATAGTGATTGGCGCTTGTATCGCTGCAGTAACGATCCTTATCCTACCTGCTTTCAATCCTGAAATACCCGAGGGTATCACGCTCGCTAGGTTCGCCCTCGCCGTCTCGATTTCACTCACGATACAGATTGCCCTTTCTACTCTGACAGGCGCCCTACTTCCGATGGGTGCCCGCCTCATGAAACTGGACCCGGCTATTGTCGCAGCTCCCGCCATTACTACTCTCGTGGACATCTTCGGTATGATTATCTACTTTTCTGCAGCTCAGACGATTCTCTCTGTTTAATACCATTTTCGCGGTTAAATTGGCGTAATGGAAAATTTTAAGTTGTGTTGAGGGGGCAGCTAGTCAGCGCAGCTGAAAAAAGCCGTGTCGGTCTGGATTCGGCCTGATATCAGCGTTTTTCCTCGGTCATGTAGCCCGCTACATTCGCTCGTCACGCCTTGATCTCAAACCAAATCCAAACCGCCATTACGCCAATTTAACCACTCAAATGGTATACCCCACAGCCAACAAAAAGCGCCTACGGTTAAACCGTAGACGCTTGATAAATTGAATCAACTTGGCGGCAACTAGAGCATACCAACGAGGGTCTTACCCATGTCCGATGGTGTCTCAGAAACTGCGATACCGCACTCGGCAAGAATCTTCTTCTTCGCTTCGGCTGTATCTTCTTCACCACCAACGATGGCACCAGCGTGCCCCATTCGACGTCCCGGAGGCGCTGTAGCACCGGCAATGAATCCAGCAATAGGCTTGGAACAATGCTCCTTGGCCCAACGTGCGGCTTCAGCCTCAGCATTACCACCGATCTCACCGATCATGATGATTGCCTCAGTTTCGTCATCGTCGTTAAACATTTTCAACACATCAAGATGCGATGTTCCATTGATAGGATCTCCACCAATACCCACACAAGTGCTCTGGCCATAACCAAGCTCAGTGAGCTGGTAAACGGCTTCGTAGGTAAGAGTTCCCGAACGGGAAACTACTCCAACATTTCCACGTTTGTGAATGTAACCAGGGGCGATGCCGATGCGGCAACCTCCGTGGGAATCTTTTCCACGACCAGGAGTCACGACACCAGGACAGTTAGGTCCGATCAAGCGAGTTTTGCTCCCTCTCATCATTTCCTTCACGCGCATCATATCCGCTACTGGAATACCTTCGGTAATACAGATAACGAGATCCAGTTCAGCGTCAACGGCTTCGAGGATCGCATCGGCTGCGAATGGTGGTGGCACAAAAATGGCGGAGACGGTGGCTCCGGTTTCTGCAGCGGCTTCAGAACAGGTGTCAAAGACAGGTGTCTTCTCGCCAAAAGTCTGCCCCCCTTTTCCGGGAGTCACACCAGCAACAATTTGCGTGCCATAATCGAGGCTCAGCTGGGCATGTTTGCCGCCAAAACCTCCGGTGATACCCTGAACGAGCACCTTGGTATTTTCATCAACTAGAATTGACATAATAAAATTTGTTTTAAGATTAGAGATTAAGCGCTTACGGCGGCGACGGCTTTTTCAGCTGCGTCGTTAAGACTTTCGGCGGTGATGACATCGAGATCAGAATTGGCGATTAGTTCGCGGCCCTTGGCAACATTAGTGCCTTCGAGGCGGACGATCAGCGGAATGTTAAGATCAGTTTCTTTCGCTGCAGCGAGGATACCCTCGGCAATGATGTCACACTGCATGATACCGCCAAAGATGTTAACCAAGATACCTTTAACATTCGGGTCACCAAGGATGATTTTGAATGCAGCGGAGACTTGCTCCTTGGTTGCTCCACCTCCTACGTCGAGGAAGTTGGCCGGAGATCCTCCACAATGCTGGATAATATCCATGGTCGCCATGGCTAGGCCAGCACCGTTGACTAGGCACGCGATGTCACCATCCAGGCCAATGTAGTTCAGGTCAAACTTGGAAGCTTCCACTTCGCGAGGATCTTCCTCGTCAGTATCGCGGTAGGCTGCGATTTCTGGGTGACGGTAAAGAGCGTTGTCGTCGAAGCCAAACTTGGCATCGAGTGCGAGCACCTGACCATCAGGAGTAACTACGAGTGGGTTGATTTCAACCATCGAGCAATCGCACTTTAGGAAAAGCGTGTAGAGATTTTTAATCAATTTACCAAATTGCTTAGCTTGGTCACCGGATAACTCTAGAGCCTTGGCAAGCTTGCGGACTTCGTATGCCTGTAGGCCAGCAAGTGGGTGAATGAATTCGCGGACGATTTTCTCGGGGGTGCTCTCGGCAACCTCTTCGATGTCCATGCCACCCTCCGTGCTCGCCACGATAACGGGACGGCAAGTGTCGCGATCCATGAGAATAGCGAGGTAGAGTTCGCGTTCGATATCGACGGCTTCACCAATCATCACCTTGCTGACGAGCTTTCCTTCTTCACCCGTTTGTTTGGTGACGAGGGTTTGCCCGATCATTTTGTCGGCGTATTCGGCGGCTTTCTCAGGGCTTTCCAGAAGATGGACACCTCCTTGAAAACCGTTTTTAAAAGTCCCCTTACCCCGGCCACCTGCGTGGACTTGAGCTTTGATAACTAGATTGCTGCCTCCGATAGCTCGCGCTGCGGATTCGGCTTCTTCAGCTGTTGCGGCAACCTGTCCGTTGGGACTAGCTACACCGAACTTTTCAAACAGCTCCTTGGCCTGATATTCGTGGATATTCATGACGTGGTGCGCCTGCTGGCGCGAACGTCGGGAAGCTAGGGTGCTGACCACTCTGGGTCAAGGTGCGAATCTGGCATATACTCCAAATATGGAGTCTTTTAAAGAAGCCATGAATTACACCCCAAGATCGTTACCTTGCAAGGTGGTGAGGAGCACCCGGTTATTACCACAAGCGACCTGCATTTTTTCCATAAAATCTGCCAATTTGGTAGAATCCTTGAGGGTGACGCCGTAACGAAGCTCAGTCATCATTCCAGCCTGAGCAGACTCCACACTCCGCAGTTCGAGTTCATCTGTAAACTGGGCAAAAATGGGAGCGAATGCATCGTCGTAGTTGATGTCATTGGTTACCCTCACTCGGAGGTTATGGCTGACTCGCTTGGGAGCAAACAAATCTCCTTTAGCCATGACATAAACAGCCAAACCAACAATCAGCAGAACAACGACGGCAAGCCAAAGATCAGCCAACGGCATAGCACCTACAGTCAGGCCTGTTGCCATCGAGATAAAAATAAACGCCAGGTCCCTTGCCTGATTCAAAGTCCTTCGAAAACGAATAATTGAAAACGCGGCAAACATACCAAAGGCGATCTGCCCCCCACCCTCACCTTTCACGATCAGGATAATAATGGTAACCACAGTTCCAATGATCACCAACGTATGGACATAATCCTGAGAATAGCGTTTGCCACGATAGGTGCTCTTATAGAGAAGTGCGACACACAGGTTTAAAATTAGACTGACTACTACAGCAGTAATAATTTCAACAGCTCCGGGGGCGGTAGATGTTCCGTCAAATAAGGTATCAAGAAATGCAAACATGGTTATCTCGTAGGGATGAAGTGTGTGTGAATAAAGGGAGAATATCTAGAAAAATAATTAATAACCAGCTTTGCTCTGCTCGTGCAGATTCTTATTTTCGTCAGAACCTGATGACGTGCTAGTATGATGAGGAAATGGAACTGAGTTGGGACCGTAGAGAGATTCTCTTACCACGGGATCGTGTTTCTCAAGTGCCGTGCAAAATTTACTGAAACTGCGGCGCACCAATTTCTTTTTGCCAACAAGATTTCTTAACCAAGTAGGAATCACTGTGTTGGTTTTTACTTCCATTATACAGTGATCATCGGGAACCAGGCAGCGCTCAAAACGTTTGTCGTTCGCCTGTAAATCAAGCTTTTCAAACCTGCAGGCAATGCCTGTATCAAAAGTAATCCTCAAATCCGGAGCATCGTCGCTTCCCACAAATGCCTGTCGATCGTATCTCATGGTGCAGAGAAATTCAAAGCTCCGGTCATTTACCAAACCGATAATTTCATTCACGACCATACGTTCATAACGTGATAACTCACCTCCATCGATGAGCATTTTGCTAGTGCCTCCCTCAGCCAGTTCCAAGGCGTCTTCCATGGGTAACCGCAGTCGACGCTTCACACCACGACCATAATGCTTGTGCTTCACCTCAATAAAAGTCGCTGGAGGCACATCTCCTTCGTTGGAACCATATACCCGTATTCTCAGCTTACGCCGACTCTTTTGCCCCCGTTGTTTTTCCCAATAACAATCACGGAGAGCATTATCGTAATACTGGCTAATAATAGGATACTGCGAGCTGCCTCCAGCCTCCTCGTCGTAACCTGTATGCCCCTCAATCTCGTCAATCAGCTCTTCCATCATCGATAATGGAATGAGGAATTTGAATTCTGTTCTGTCGACTCTATGAAACATCTGGATAAATCACTACACGAACAACGTCGAATTGTTGTTTAAGGTTATGGCTAAAACGTCACACCTATTCACTTTTGTTCAAACGCTGTTTAATTGGTAATGGGAGGGGACGTGCGAGCAGGCTAGGATAAAGGGCCACACCTGACAATACACAATATTACCAGAACCATTGATTAAATCAGACAATGGGCTTGGCACACGACGCTATGTGGTCAAATTACCACATCATGAAATTCTCACAGCATCTTACCCTATCGCTTGGGGCCATCATTCTAATTTCGGCCTCATGTCGGGAAAAGTCCACCACCAGCACCGTAACACCGGAAAAAACGTCTTCTAATCCAGACGTCAGCAACACCGGCACCCCTGATGCGCAGCCCACTGATCCCATTACACGACCATGGGCACAGGAAAAAAGCGATATTAAGTCCGACTCCAACGTTACTTACGGAACACTTCCAAACGGAATGCGCTACATTCTGATGCCTAACTCACAGCCTCCTGGGCGAGTCAGCATGCGTCTCCACATTGCTGCAGGCTCACTCATGGAACGGGACGACCAACGAGGTGTCGCCCACTTCCTCGAGCACATGGTTTT
>TARA_B110000908_G_scaffold170384_1_pt1 | contig 16245 bp, 15 predicted proteins | sample TARA_B110000908 | Tara Oceans TARA_B110000908 (sample SAMEA4398067) | marine metagenome | biome: Polar Biome; feature: [DCM] deep chlorophyll maximum layer (ENVO:01000326); material: water (ENVO:00002006), including particulate matter (ENVO:01000060) such as... | depth 36 m
CAGGTCACTATGCGCAAGAAAATATGCATCGCGGGATTGTCGGTCAGTTTGATCGCACTTGCGGCCTGTGCTCCAAGCCGGGATCCAGTTTACACGCAGTTTTACCGCGAAGCGGGTGCACTGGCTGACACTGGTGGCTTTGGAAATGCTATTCTGAACAACCAATTGGTTCACACAGGTGAACGCCAATACACCTTTGATTTGGCTGATAGATTTGCCAACGAAGTAATGACAACAGTCAACTTTGCATTCAACTCTGCAGCCTTGGACGCCGGCGCACGTGACACTTTGAGTGAACAAGCCAAGTGGATACGTCAATTCCCTGAAGTTCGCTTCCGGGTTTACGGTCACACCGATGCTGTTGGTGGTTCTGGGTACAACAAAAGCCTTGGCCAGCAACGTGCAAATGCTGTGGTTCGCTATTTGTCCACCCAAGGCATCAGCCGTTCACGACTAGAAGCGGTCGCATCCTTTGGCGAAACACAGCCTTTGATCGTGACTGCGGGGCGCGAGCGCCGCAATCGCCGTACTGTTACTGAAGTGACTGGGTTTGTGAAAGCGCATCAAAATGTGCTGGACGGCAAGTACGCCCAAATCATTTATCGTGACTATGTTAATAGTGCCGTAGTACCGTCAACGCTTACCAAGGGTCGTGCGCGCTTTGGACAATAAGCTTTAAATACACCTACCGTCCTAAGATACCCAACAATGGGTGTCTTTTAGCCCCAATCTTGCCCCACTTCGCTGCGATATTCTCATCAATAGGACAAATGTATCCCGCCATTTTTGGTGAGATACGGGCGGCCGCAGATGAGAAGAGTGATACACTGCTTGTCTGCCTCGCCTTTAAAAAAGGACGATTAGGCTATGAGCAGTGTAATGCCAAAACCCGAAACAGCGCCCATCGTGGCCTGCACCATCAGTCGTGATGTGCAAAACTTTGATCTATTGATCGAAGATATGGAAACCGTGCTGGGCGAAAGTTGGGGTGATCTTGGGTTTGCCGAAGTTCTCGCCTTTTTCGGACAACCAGAGTCAGAAGCGATGGAATTCATTGCCTTGGCACTGGATGATGAAGATGAAGAAAACTTGGCCCTGATGGGCGAGATCATTACACAAGCCAAATCACGCAACATTAAAGTAATTTTGATCGCAGAGGACGTAACGCCAGCCTCCTTGCATTCCTTGCTTCGTAAAGGTGCTGACGAATTTGTCCCCTACCCTCTTCCAGAAGGCGAACTGGCACAGGCTATCGAACGTGTGCGCGCAGTTGATGTGCCGGCTGTCACACAACCAGCAGGCCCAAGCTTGAAGTCTAGCGAACAAAAAGACGGTGCTGTCCTAGCAGTACATGGATTGGCTGGTGGCACAGGCGCGACAACTCTTGCGGTGAACCTAGCGTGGGAACTGGCAACGATTTCTGGAGATACTTCGCCCTCGGTATGCTTGTTGGATTTAGACCTACAATTTGGCGCTGCCTCTACATACTTGGATCTTCCACGTCGCGAAGTTGTATATGAAATGCTATCTGATACAGAAAGCATGGACGAAGAAAGCTTTGCGCAATCATTACTAACCTTTGAAGATAGAATGGAAGTTCTGACAGCCCCAACAGATATGTTGCCACTTGACCTAATTAGTCCAGAAGACATCGCCCGGATTATCGCGATGGCCCGCAGACACTTTGATTACGTTGTGATCGACATGCCATCAACCCTTGTTCAGTGGTCCGAAACGGTGCTGCAAGAGGCACATATTTATTTCACAACTTTAGAATTGGACATGCGTTCTGCACAGAATGCATTGCGCTTCAAGCGCGCCCTACAGTCCGAAGAATTACCCATTGAAAAGCTGCGTTATGTTGTCAATCGCGCTCCAAAATTCACTGATCTGAGTGGCAAAAGCCGGATAAAACGTATGGCTGAAAGTCTCGATATCTCTATCGAGTTGCAATTACCCGACGGCGGCAAGCAGGTTTCGCAAGGTAGCGATCATGGACTTCCATTGGCCACATCAGCGCCTAAAAATCCGTTGCGGAAGGAAATCGCTAAACTCGCGGCCTCCATCCACCAACTCAAAGATGATCAAGCCAAAGCGGCCTAACCAATAGCGGGGGATTTCCGATGTTTTCGAAATACAAAAAGCCATCAACACCTGCGGTTTCAGCACCAGCTGCGGCACTAGTGACACCAACGGCAGAAGTAACTGCTATATCAGATGCCGCAAAAAAAGTTGTGCGCAAAGCACCTCAGGCTGAGCCCGCGCAAGTCACGCAAATGGACAAAGAACGTAAACGCAAAGAGCGCATTGGCGATCTTAAACTCGAACTGCACCGCGTTTTGTTGGACAGCTTGAACCTTTCAGCGCTGGAACACGCCAGTGAATCCGATCTTCGTCAAGAAATCCAATCAATCACCAGCGAATTCCTTGAGGAAAAGGCCATCATCCTGAATCGGGACGATCGCCAAACGCTCAGTAAAGAACTGTATGACGAGGTTACCGGCTTAGGCCCGTTGGAAACATTGCTGCAAGACGACACTGTCAACGATATTTTGGTGAACGGTCCACATCAGATTTTTGTCGAACGTGACGGTAAGTTGCAATTGACCGAAATTAAATTCAAAGATGAACGTCACTTGATGCGGATTATCGACAAAATCGTTTCCGCTGTTGGACGACGCGTTGATGAAAGTAATCCATATGTGGATGCCCGTTTGAAAGATGGGTCTCGCTTCAATGCTATGGTTCCACCCGTTGCCGTTGATGGCAGCCTGGTGTCCATTCGTAAGTTTAAAAAGGACAAACTTGGGATTGATGATCTGGTTGGTTTTGGGGCCTTTACCGAAGAAATGGCGGCCTACCTTCAGGCTGCCGTCGCAACCCGCCTGAACATCATCGTGTCTGGTGGTACAGGTTCTGGTAAAACGACCACATTGAACGCCCTGTCTTCATTCATTGATAACGACGAACGCATCCTGACAATCGAAGACACTGCGGAACTTCAACTACAACAAACCCACGTGGGTCGAATGGAAAGTCGTCCACCAAACGTTGAAGGCAAGGGCGAAGTTTCACCGCGCGATTGTTTGAAAAACGCTCTACGTATGCGTCCTGACCGGATTATTGTTGGTGAGACGCGCGGCGAAGAAGTTATCGACATGCTGCAAGCCATGAACACCGGCCACGATGGATCAATGACCACGATCCACGCCAACTCCGCCCGTGATGGTGTGTCACGAGTGGAAAACATGATCGCGATGGCTGGTATTGAAATGCCGCTGAAAGCCGTGCGTTCGCAAATTTCGTCCGCTGTAAACTTGATCGTGCAGGCCTCACGTTTGCAAGATGGCTCACGCCGTATGACATCCATCACCGAAATCACAGGGATGGAGGGTGATGTAATCTCCATGCAGGAGATCTTTCGCTACCAGCGCGTTGGGTTGACCCCTGACAATAAAATTATTGGTCACTTCACAGCCACAGGTGTTCGCAGCCACTATGCAGAACGCTTCCGCATGTGGGGCTATGATTTACCCTCATCCATCTACGAACCCGTTGCCGCCGAATAGGGCCAATAAGGAGAAACTGACATGAGTGCAGAGCCAATCATCTATGGCCTAATTTTCATCGGCGTCCTAGTGCTGGTCGAAGGCCTGTATCTAGTCGCTTTTGGCAAGTCGATCAGCATGAACAGCCGCGTAAACCGCCGTCTGGAAATGCTGAACAAAGGCGGAGGCCGCGCAGAGGTATTAGACCAGCTTCGCAAAGAAATGCGTCAGCACATGAATGCCAAAAACATCCCGCTTTATTCATTACTTGCAAATAAGGCCCAAAAAGCAACCATCGCCTTTACGCCCAAACAGCTGACGGGTGTGATGGCAGGCCTTAGCGTTGTGGCGTTTGTAGGTCTGAGCCTAGGAACCGAAACAGAGGTTCCAATTCGCATTGCTATGTCTATCGGAATTGGTATTGGTGCGGTTTATTTCTGGGTGTCGACCAAAGCAAACAAGCGAATGTCGATGATCGAGGAACAATTACCAGACGCTGTTGAACTTATGGTTCGGTCGCTTAAGGTTGGGCATCCGTTTGCGTCAGCAGTTCAGATTGTTGCCAAAGAGGTGAAAGATCCACTTGGCACTGAATTTGGCGTTATCGCTGATGAAACCGCATATGGTAAGGATGTTGGCGAGGCCTTGAAAGAAATGGCCGAACGGCTGGATATGCAAGATATGCGCTTCCTTGCCGTGGCCGTTACGATCCAGCAACAATCTGGTGGTAACCTTGCAGAAATCTTGGCCGGTTTGGCCCAAGTTATTCGCGCCCGTTTCCGCCTGTTCCGACGTGTGAAGGCAATTACTGCGGAGGCGAAGTGGTCAGGGAAGTTTTTGTCTGCCTTCCCTCTGATGGCGCTTGTTGTGATCAACTTGGGCGATCCGCACTACTACGATGAAGTACGAGAAACCCCTATGTTTATCCCCGCCTGTATCGCTGTTGGTCTATTTTTGAGTGTTAATCTTTTCGTCATGCGCACGCTGACAAACATTAAAGTGTAAGGGAAACTGAATATGGAAATCCTGAACACAATTAACGTTACCCTTCAAGAGATGTTAGGCCCCCTCGGACCCATCATTATTGCGGGCGTTTTGGGTCTGATCATGATTGCCTTAACCGTCGTAATGATGCTGCGCCAACCCGAAGATCCGATGGACAAACTAAAGCGGGTTGCCTCTGGAAAAAACGCCGGCGGTGATCACCGCGAACAACTGCGCCAGAGTGGTCACAATCAACAACTAAACAAGTTTGCCAGTTTTTTGGAACCAAAAGATGTCGCAGAGCTTAGCAAGCGCCAGCTTGAGCTGCGTCAGGCTGGATATGTATCCAAAGATGCGGTGCGTTTCTTTCACTTCGCCCAAATGGTGTTGGGCCTCACAGGCCTTGTCGCGGGTGTAATCTACGTCAACTTCTTCCTGAACGTCGATGGTGCCGAAATTTCCACCCAAAAAATGATGATGTATACCGTCGGACCAGGCGGTATCGGGTATTACCTGCCCCAATATTGGATCACGCGTCGTGTTGCAGAACGCAAAGATCAGATCACGTCAGGCTTTCCCGATAGCCTTGATATGATGTTGGTTTGCGTTGAGGCGGGACAATCCTTGGATCAATCGATTGTACGTGTCGCGAGGGAGTTGCATGCCTCCTACCCTGCCCTTGCCGAAGAATTCGATATTGTTGCCTACGAGATGAAGGCTGGTAAGGACAAAGAAACAGTTCTGAACGACATGGGTGAACGTTGCGGCGTCCAAGATGTATCGTCTTTTGTGACCGTTTTGGTGCAATCGCAAGTGTTTGGTACCTCGATCGCCGACGCATTGCGGGTTTACGCAAGTGAAATGCGTGACAAACGTGTCATGAAAGCAGAAGAAGCCGCAAACAAGTTGCCAACCAAGATGACGCTTGCCACAATGATGTTAACGGTGCCACCGTTATTGATCATTCTTGTTGGTCCTTCGGTCCTTGGCATCACACAGTTGACCAATATGGGTAAGTAAACGTGAAGAAAAAATGTTGGCGGGCCATGCTTGTCGCAACTTTAACCCTCGGACTTGCCGCCTGTAACGCAGGCGGCTTTTCTGCGTCCAAAGACGGAGTGTTTGCCCCAGGCGTCGACAAACGAAAAGAAGCCGTCGATGGTGTTGAAGTGGGGCACCGCCTGATCGAAGCAGGCGAACATGAATTGGCACTGCGTTCTTTTTCACGTGCAGCATTGGCAAACGGCGGTGTAAACGCAGAAATCTTGTCGGGGTTTGGAACAGCCAACCTTGGATTGGGCCGCTTGGGCGAAGCGGAAAGATTGCTTAGGCGCGCTGCAGATCGCGATGACGCCTACGCTGAGATCTGGAATAACCTTGGCGTTGTCTTGATGGAAAAGAACAACGCAGTCGAAGCCGTACAGGTTTTTCGCAAGGCATTTGCCCTGAGTAACGGGGAAAGCACACAAATCAGAGACAACTTGCGCTTAGCACTCGCAAAAACCGAAAATTCTACTTATAGTGATCCTCAAAATAGCAATTATAAATTGGTGCGACGCGGCAGTAGCGACTATCTGATCAGCGCGACATCATGACCGAGGCAGAGCAGTAAAAAGGACGCACAAAATGCGCCATCCTATCATCGTATCCACCGCATTCGCTGGGATAATCATTCTTTCCGCATGCGCCCCAAAAAGCGCGGATGAGACGGTTGAACGTGCTTTTCAAGACGTAAACGTCGTTGATGAGACAAATTTGACAGATGTCATGTTAACCGTGGCTGATCCAAACGAAGCCGTCAATTTCTTCACCCGATCAGTGAAAGAAGACCCCAAACGCATTGATTTTCAACGTGGCCTTGCGTCTAGCCTTGTACGTGCCAAACGCTTTACCGAAGCAGCTATAGCTTTCAAGAAAGTCGTAAAGATGGAAGGTGCAACATCGGACGACAAAGTCGATCTTGCTGACTCTTTGGTCCGATCCGGCGACTGGGCTGGTGCGGAAAAGACACTAGATTCTGTTCCACCAACCCACGAGACATTCAAACGTTATCGTCTTGAGGCACTCATCGCTGATGGCAATCAAGAGTGGAAAAAAGCTGACAGCTTCTATGAAACGGCAGTTGGTCTAACCACCCGCCCCAGTGGCGTGATGAACAACTGGGGTTATTCCAAATTGACACGTGGTGATTTCAAAGATGCCGAACGCCTGTTTGGCGATGCGGTTCGTCAAGATCCGACATTGTTCACTGCAAAGAACAACCTGATCCTAGCACGTAGCGCGCAACGCAATTATACGCTTCCTGTGATCCCAATGGATCAAACTGAACGCGCCCAACTTTTGCACACAATGGCACTGTCCGCCATAAAGCAAGGCGACGTTGAAACTGGAAAAACCCTTCTGCGTGATGCGATTGAAACCCATCCACAGCACTTCGAAGCCGCGGTTCGGTCCTTAAGTGCGTTAGACACTGGCAAAACAAACGGCTGATTTATGATGGCAATTACAACATTCTCTGCTTGGTGGTTTTTACCATTTGTGCTGCCAATCTGCCTTTATGTGGCTTTCACGGATATGCGTGAGATGCGCATTACCAATCAGGCCGTTCTTGCGCTGGGAATTGTCTTCCTGATGATCGGCTTAATTGCCTTACCTTTTGATGTATATCTTTGGCGTCTTGCCCAACTGGTAATTGTGCTGGTGGTCGGCATTGTCATGAATGCCGCAGGCGCGATGGGCGCCGGCGATAGTAAGTTCATCGCTGTTGCTGCACCTTTTGTGGCCCAGGGTGACGTCCGCCTGCTAATCTCCTTATTTTGCATAATAATGTTAGCGGCTGTCGCGACGCATCGCCTTGCCAAACACACACCATTACGCCGCATTGCCCCACATTGGATCAGTTGGGATCAAGGAAAGAAATTTCCAATGGGTCTTGCATTGGCTTCCACACTAGCATGTTATTTAGCTCTTGGAACCGCCCACGGGGCTGGATAACACCAAACAATCATCCAGTTCAGGCCACATTGTTGACTGATTACATACATAGTCTTGAAGCAAGTATAACCTTGAGGCTTTCTTATGAATATGCAGACCACGGCCGTAATGGCCCCTCCCCCACCTAAGCAAATTCATGAAATGAAACTGCCTGTCGTTATGATGCGCGACATTCTAATAAAGACGATGTTTCGTAAAAACGTGGATTTGGTCACTGAACTTGCGCGCGCAATTTGCCTACCTATTCAGGTTACGCAAGAACTGATCGACATGGCCCGTGATCAGAGGTTGATCGAGGCAACGGGCACGTTGAATGCCAACAATGGTAATGAAATGGGATATCAGCTCACGGACGCAGGCAAAGCACGTGCATTGGATGCGTTATCACAATCAGAATATTTCGGTGCAATGCCTGTCCCGCTTGATGTTTATCGTGAACAGGTGAAACGCCAGTCAATCCGCAATCTGTTGGTGACACGGCAACAGCTAACAGATGCTATGGGTCATCTTGTTCTGCCTGATGAGTTAATTTGTAACCTTGGACCCGCAGTCTCAGCTGGTCGCTCTATCTTGATGTACGGACCACCTGGCAATGGGAAATCGAGTATTTCGAACGGTATCCGCGACGCGCTTGGCGATAAGGTCTATGTGCCGCGTGCCATTGAATATGCAGGTCAGGTGATCACAGTTTACGATCCAATTGTGCACACCGCAGCCGACGATGACTTCGACGATCCAACCCAATTACGCCGCACGTCCGGTAAGTTCGACACAAGGTATGTGTGCTGCGAACGACCCACCGTGATTACGGGCGGTGAACTATCGCTCAACATGTTAGACCTTGTATACAACCCAACGGCAAAGACCTATCAGGCCCCTCTACAACTGAAATCAACAGGTGGCATCTTCATCGTGGATGACCTTGGACGTCAGGCAGAGTCGCCCCAGTCCCTCGTCAACCGATGGATTGTCCCACTTGAGGAAAGCAAAGACATCCTTGCTTTGCAATCTGGTGAGAAATTCGAAGTGCCGTTTGATACCTTGGTTATCTTTTCGACCAATTTTCATCCAAACAAGATCTTTGACCAAGCGGCCTTGCGCCGTATCTTTTTCAAGATCAAAATCGACGGTCCAGATCAGGCAAATTATCTAAAAATCTTCTCTTTGGTTGCAAAAAAGAAGAAAATGCCACTGAATGAGGCCACGTTAATTCATTTACTAAAAGTAAAGTATCCAACAATCGATAATGTTTATGCCAACTATCAACCGACATTTCTAATAGATCAGATGATCGCGATCTGTGAATTTGAGGGTATTCCCTATCAAATGACACCCGATTTGATTGATAGGGCGTGGGCCAACATGTTCGTTAAAGACGAGATTATTGCAAAATGATAGGTGTCGCTGGATGTGGACGTATGGGGCGACCTATGCTTTCTGCTTTGCGTAGTGTGGGTTTAAGGGCCAAAGGATTTGATATCGTTGATAGAGATTCTGATTGGATTACAACAGACACAAGCCGATTTACGGCCGACCTAAGTACCTTAATCACGGTAGTCCGCGATATCGATCAAACCGAAGATGTGCTTTTCCTCGCGCAAAATTTCATCAAAACTGCTGCTAAACTTGAGCGCGTCATCATTTGCTCAACGTTATCACCTCGCTATGTTCGTGCGTTAAGATCACGTATCCCCAGTTACATTACACTGATAGATGCTCCCATGTCGGGCGCTCAAATCGCTGCTGAACGTGCTGAACTAAGCTTCATGCTTGGCGGCGAACCTACTGAAATAGACGACGCGCAAATGCTGTTTGCATCAATGGGCAAACATTTTCATCGGATGGGCGCGTTCGGGTCCGGCATGCAAGCCAAGGTACTGAACAACATGCTTGCCGCCTCACATACCGCGATGACCCGCATGATCTTGGATTGGGCGGACGACGCAGGTCTTGATGAGCAGGCATTGCTTGATCTTATTCACACGTCATCAGGTCAAAATTGGCTTGCTTCAGGTTTTAATGAAATCGAATTTTCGCGTGACGGGTATGCTGAGGACAACACCATCGGTATCTTGGTCAAAGACGTGGCTTCAGCCATCGATGGCGCACCAGAGAATGCCGATCTAACCGCGGCACTTACCATTCAAAAAATGATCCGCGCGCTTAAGCCGCGCACTTAATTTATTTTGGTACGAATTGTTACCAGAAATAGTTGACCATACGATCCAATGAGAACAGACTTTCTGCATTTATATCGGGGGTCTGCCGCCTGCATAAATCCACCTCTGGCAGGCTAAACAGATAAAAAGCGACGCAACGTCAGTATTAATGGTCCGATGCCCGTCGTGTTCCGATGCCAAGCTAAAGAATACCGCGCGCTTCAAGGTTTGATTGGCATTTCCGGCTGACCGGCACCTCTTCGCCATTAGACAATAGAAGGCATGGCCGTCCATTTACCGCACCAACACTTACGATCTCAGCCAGAACCACCCAATGGGATCGATGAATGCAAACACCGTCCAGTTCGTAGACTTCCTAAACCGCATCTGCAAATCTCATGCGCAACTCGAACAAGCCAACATCTGTAATGACCCGAACGATGTGTCCGTCCACTGACAAATGGATGATCTTGCCATCAAAACTTTCAGGTAACCGTTTTACTATCCGCGCTTCAACCAGGTCTGGTTTGATAGATGAACTGGTAAGTCCCATAACAAACAGAACGCTATGAAGAAGTATGCGAATTGAACCGCAGATCATCATAACGATGCAGCCCATCCACATCATGCTTGGCAGCACGGCAATCAGGCCAAATCGGACCAAAAACGCTTTGCGTCTGGCATTTAGAATGTAGCCACGCATTTCTAAATTTAGGGTCGAAGAAAACACAAACGCTATCTCGGATAAGTAACTTTAAAAATTTGACGCTAATTAGCGCCAGATCGCACAAAAAGTAACCAATGGCAAGCTTACCCCATTCAAATCAGCGTGTAGATGAATTCACATCTCCCACCTTTTACGGCTAAGGAATCTTGATTTTGCTACTTTGGATCAAATCAATACACTCAAATGAAGTGCGTAGTGAATTCTATGCCTCTAATATGGGGCAGCATGCACCGCCCCATATTATACTTAGGCTGTCAGACCCTCAGGTTCGACCAAACCGTTGGCACGGCTACAGGCCGTTACCGTATTTGCGAGCAGACAAGCAATTGTCATCGGGCCAACGCCACCTGGTACTGGTGTTATTGCGCCAGCGACTGCTGCACAGCTTTCATAATCGACATCCCCGACCAAACGGGTGCCACCTTCAGACTTTTCGATCCGGTTAATACCAACGTCAATGACGGTCGCGCCTTCTTTGATCCAGTCACCTGGCACCATCTCGGGGCGACCAACAGCGGCAATAACAATATCTGCGCGGCGCACAACTTCTTGCAAGTCTTTGGTACGTGAATGCGCGATGGTGACTGTGCAGCTGTCATTCAAAAGCAGCTGCGCCATTGGCTTACCAACAATGTTGGAACGCCCGATCACTACTGCATTCATACCAGAAATACTGCCGTGGTGGTCGCGCAACATCATCAAACAACCAAGAGGCGTACAAGGGACCATCGATTTTTGGCCAGTCCCTAACAATCCAACGTTCGAAATGTGGAAACCGTCTACATCTTTCGCAGGTGAAATCGAATTTATCACCAGATCTTCGTTCAGGTGCTTTGGAAGCGGAAGTTGTACCAAAATGCCGTGAATTTCTGGATCATTGTTCAACTGATCAATCAACGCCAGTAAATCAGCTTCAGGCGTTTCAATATCCAACTTGTGCTCAACACTCTTCATGCCGACTTCAAGTGTCATCTTACCTTTGGATCGGACATAAACTTGACTTGCCGGATCTTCACCAACCAAAACTACAGCCAGACCCGGAGTGATGCCGTGATCGGCCTTCAAACGGGCAACATGTACTGCCACCTTACCGCGTACCGTGGCCGCAAAGGCCTTTCCGTCAATAACCGTTGCCACCATTGCATATGTCCCTTTAGATTTTTTGGCTAAAAATATTCCCGCTGGAGGCAGGAGCGACCCCATAGGAGTCGAGACCGGAGCGATAAGAGCTCGATGCACTTATCGCTCCGGTTTTTTGGTCTTAGAACAAGCCTTCGACTTCGCCTTTGTCATTCAGCATGATGTTCTCAGCTGATGGAACACGTGGCAAGCCAGGCATTGTCATGATCTCACCACAAACAGCGACAACAAAACCAGCACCCGCGCTCAGACGCACTTCACGTACTGGAACCGAGTGGCCAGTAGGCGCGCCGCGCAAGGTTGGGTCGGTTGAGAAGCTGTACTGCGTTTTCGCCATACAAACTGGCAGGTGACCGTAACCTTGGTCTTCCCACTGCTTCAGCTGGTCGCGGATTTTTTGATCCATAAGCGCTTCGTCAGCACGGTAGATGCGCTTACAAACGGTTTGGATTTTGTCTGCCAAGGACATCTCGTCAGGGTAGATTGGTGCAAAGTTCGCAATATCGGCATCTGCGATTTCAGCAACACGTATTGCCAAAGCTTCAGAACCCTCAGAACCCAACTCCCAGTGACGCGAAAGAATTGCTTCAGCGCCTTGCTCCGCCACGAAATCTTTGATGGCTTGGACTTCCGCGTCAGTATCTGTGACGAAGTGGTTGATCGCAACCACAACCGGCACACCAAAGGATTTCAGATTTTCGATGTGACGACCAAGGTTCGGGCAGCCGGCTTGAACCGCAGCAACATTCTCAGGACCAAGATCAGCTTTGGCAACGCCACCGTTCATCTTCATTGCGCGCACTGTAGCAACACAAACAACAACCGATGGGGCAAGGCCCGCTTTACGACATTTGATGTTCATGAATTTTTCAGCACCCAAGTCAGCACCAAAGCCGGCTTCAGTAACAACGTAGTCAGCCAATTTCAAAGCCGTTGTCGTTGCGATAACCGAGTTACAACCGTGTGCGATGTTCGCAAATGGGCCACCGTGAACGAACGCAGGATTGTTTTCCAAAGTTTGAACGATGTTTGGCTGCATTGCGTCTTTCAACAAAACAGTCATCGCGCCATCGGCTTTAATATCACGCGCAAATACTGGGGTACGGTCACGGCGGTATGCCACGATCATGTCACCCAGACGTTTTTGCAGATCCGTCAAATTGTTGGACAGGCACAGAATCGCCATAACTTCCGAAGCAACCGTGATGTCAAAACCGGTTTCACGTGGGAAGCCGTTAGACACACCCCCCAAGGACGCTGTGATCTGACGTAATGCGCGATCGTTCATGTCAACAACGCGACGCCATACAACGCGGCGTGTGTCGATTTCCAATGAGTTGCCCCAATAGATGTGATTGTCGATCATCGCGGACAATAAGGAATGCGCAGATGTGATTGCATGGAAGTCGCCTGTAAAGTGCAGGTTCATTTCTTCCATCGGTACGATTTGTGCGTAACCGCCGCCTGCAGCGCCACCCTTCATTCCGAAGTTTGGACCAAGCGATGCTTCACGGATACAAACGCATGCGTTTTTACCGATGCGGTTCAGGCCGTCACCCAAGCCAACAGTTGTTGTGGTTTTACCTTCGCCTGCAGGCGTTGGGTTGATTGCAGTCACAAGGATCAGTTTGCCATCTTCGCGATCTTGAACCGAGTTGATGAAATTTTGGCTGACTTTTGCTTTGTCGTGGCCATATGGCAGCAGGTCATCACTGGAAATCCCCAGTTTTGCACCAATCTCTTGAATCGGCAGTTTGGTCGCTTCACGTGCGATCTGGATGTCAGTCTTATATTCCATGGGATTCCCTCAAGTCGGCAGTTCAGGCAACAATGCTTGATCCCCCATACACCTCAAGCCCGTATGCGTCAGGGCGCATTTCCGACATTTCCGATTGTAGTTGCGGCGTCAGGTCGCAGGATCGTTTCTTTTGGGAAACACAGCATCCAGTGTTTCATTGTTCCCCAAGGAATCAAGCCAGCGCTTTGGCAAGGCGTGGAAGGCGTGCTTTTTTAAACAAGCTGCGCATTTTCCAGTCTTCGCCGGACAATTCGCGGGCTGTGTTAAGAACCTTTTCGGCAACCGACACGACAATATCAGGGGACGCCTGCCATGTTTGGTACAGGTAGCCATCTGGATCGATACGGCTCAATCCCTCTTCCGCCAAAATATTGCGTGGGAAGTCCTTAACGTTGACTGTCATGATAGAATCCGCAGACCCTACAATTGCGGCAGCTAAAACGTGAATGTCATTGTCATCCGGCAACCAAAGCCGGGCTTGAAGCCCTGGCGTTGGTTGAACCTCGGCGCGAGGCCATGCAGCGCGCAGTAAAGCGATTTCACCACGCGCAAAAACTTCTGCCTCAGGCCCAATCTTCAATGTCGCCCGCGCCCATTCTTCAAGGACACGCGGCGACCATTGCGGTTCAAACATCCCTGCTCGCGCGACCCCAAGTAACATTTCACGTGTTACCGTTGGGAAGAGTACGCAAGCATCGAGGAAAATCCTCATAGGCGGAAGAACAACGCCTTGAGGTATCCACTTTCAGCCAACTGCGGCAACATCGGGTGGTCAGCACCAGCATAACCCGTGTGAATTATGGAAGCACGGCGTCCACCGCGCCCGATACCGCGCACGGACGCCGCGCGAAACTGGGCAAGGTCTGCAGCATGTGAACAAGAACAAAGCCCCAGAATACCGTCATCGGCTACAAGTGGTGCAGCCAAACGAGCAATCCGTTCATAAGCGCGCAATCCGGCCTCCAATGCTTGGCGCGAAGGCGCAAACGCTGGCGGATCACAAATGATCACGTCGAATTTGGCACCCTCAGAACGCAACGATGTAAGCACATCAAATGCGTCGCCTTTACGGGTAGCGAACCGGTCGCCGAATCCTGCAGCCGCAGCACCTTGTGTGGCCAGCTCCAATGCGGGTGCGGATCCATCGACCGCCAAAGCAGATGATGCGCCGTTGGCCAACGCAGCCAAGCCAAAACCGCCAACGTGACTAAACACATCCAAAACACGTGCGCCGTTTGAAAGACGGGATACAAATTCATGGTTGGGGCGTTGATCAAAGAACAGGCCCGTTTTTTGACCACCAATAAGGTCAGCCATATAAGTGGCACCGTTCATCGTGACCGCAATTGGGCCATCAGGTGCCGCACCTATCACAACACCAGAAGCGTCATCCAATCCTTCAAGCGCACGGGTGCGGCCAGAGGCGTTCTTCAGTATATTTTTAATACCGGTAACTTCAACTACTGCAGCGGCTAACATGGGAAGGTGTACGTCTGCCCATGCTGCATTTGGCTGAATAACACATGTATCGCCAAAACGGTCGATCACCACGCCAGGCAAACCGTCTGCTTCTGCGTGGACCAAACGATAGAAAGGTGCGTCAAACATTTGCTCGCGCAACTTAAGGGCGCGTATAATCTTGGATACGAACCAAGCGTGATCCAACTGCGCATCTGGATCAGTATCCAGCACACGCGCAATGATCTTTGAGTTCGGATTGACCGAAACAAGACCAAGCGGTTGGCGCAATTCATCTTGCAATACGGCTAAGGCACCGGGGGCCAGTGCCTTCGTGCGACGGTCGGTGACCATCTCGTTGGCGTAGACCCATGGAAAACCATGGCGGATGGCACGTGCGTTTGCTTTAGGCATAAGCCGTACTACGGGGCGGGTGATATCATCAATAAGGGGCGCTGTCATAGCGCCCCCTCTAGTCTTCTTTATCGCATTGGGAAAGCTTAGATGTTGTTCAATGCCTGAATGAAGCCCAGTTTAGGGTTCTTAAAGCCATCTGCATTAGACAATTCTTGACGAACCACCTCGGCAAGGTGGTTTGTGATGCGTGTTTTCGGGCCAAACCACGGCTTCGGCACGGAGGGCTTGTTGTCTACCAAAGGCATCCAGGTCAGCCTTTACCAAACGGGCTTCACCAATGGGATTTCCAGTTTCAAGATCGCGCACCTGCATAGCGAATGTAATCGCATGGACACCGACAGTCGCATAGCTGGCCTTTTCTGTCAGCGCATGGAAACGCTCAACACGGATATCTAGGCGAACAGGCAACAAGCCGTCCATCTGGGACGTACCTTGCGACATGGCCGTGTCAAAATCGCTTTCACTTGTTGGTGGCGGTTGCCAATTGCATCACCGTGCCAAACAATGTCACCATCTGGCTAATAGCTATTACGCTCGGATACTTTCAGAGATTTCGGTGCCAAGACGTTGATCTCACCAACCTGTACGATGGAAACGTTTTAACGAATTCAGGCTGCTAAACGTGCGTTACGTGTTGTAGTGTCTACGGATGCGCAAGCAGATACCATCGCACCCAGGCCCAGCATCACAATCAGTTTTAAAGTTCTCATGTTATCCTCCAGCCGCTCGGTGACGGTATTCTCCGGTTTCTGGATGTACATGTGAGCCCCAAATGGGGGAAGTTTATGTTGGGCGATTACGGGATCGCCACCCGCCACGCCTGCGCGGTGCCGCCATTCCAGCCAAGCCTTCTTGCATAACCTCGTTCATTGGATGATCAGTATTCACTTCGCCGTATTGCGACAGCAACAATTGCAAAGTTTCGCTGGTATCCCTTTCCATCGGGAGACTTAAAGCCCAATCCAAAAAGATAGTGCGGCATTCACTTTTGGTGATTCCTTCAATGCGATAGGATTCAAA
>TARA_B110000908_G_scaffold38047_1_pt1 | contig 16149 bp, 16 predicted proteins | sample TARA_B110000908 | Tara Oceans TARA_B110000908 (sample SAMEA4398067) | marine metagenome | biome: Polar Biome; feature: [DCM] deep chlorophyll maximum layer (ENVO:01000326); material: water (ENVO:00002006), including particulate matter (ENVO:01000060) such as... | depth 36 m
CAGTGGCAAGTGACACTTGCGTGCAAAGTATTTCAAACGACAAAGGCCGCGCAGGGGGCGCGGCCTTTGATATATCTAATGGCGGTGTAAGGCATGCGTGTCGCGCACCCTAGCCCAAAAACTAACGGCGGCGATCGCGGCGTGCGCTCATCGGTTGGAAGGCAACGCCAACGTGAGCTTCGCAATAGGGTTTGCCTTGTTTGACAGTCAAACCGCAGAACCAAAAATCTTCGGTTGCTGGATCGCCAACTGGCCATTTGCATGTGCGTTCGGTCAATTCCATTAAAGTTAGCTTCTTCGCCTTCTTCTCGACTTCATTAACTTTGGCCAAGGCCTCTGGGCTGATTTCATTTGCAGACGGCTGCGGTGGCAGCGGCTGTCCTGCAGGAATGATCTGGCGACGGGCAGGCAAAGTCGATTTTGGCGCGTTCGGATCGGCGGGTTTGATCGCCGGTTCCGTTTGCATCACGACCTTGGGCTTCGCTGGTGCCTTTGGCGCGGCCTTTGGTTTTGCATCCGATTTTGCTGCCGTGCTGGTGGTCGCACGGTTGGACAGGCCCAAACGGTGGACTTTACCAATTACGGCATTGCGGGTCACACCGCCCAATTCTTTTGCGATCTGGCTGGCCGATTGGCCTTCGCCCCACATCTTTTTTAGTACGTCAACGCGGTCGTCAGTCCAGGACATAGGAATTCCATAAGCTAGAAAGCGACCCGTAAGTTAGGGCCGCTTTGTGGTGTTGTTCAGCATACTATAATAATGCTTCTACGGGTGGTTACAAGCGTGATACGTTATATGCGTCGCAGTTGTGCCTCGCGCACGGCCAAAAGAACGGCACCTGCGATGATGATACCCGCGCCCAGCCATGTGATTTCATCGGGAAATACGTCATAGAAAATGAGGTCATAGAGGGTGGCAAAGATCAATGTGGCATAGCTGAAGGGGGCCACAAAACTTGCATCTGCACGCGCCATTGCATTGACAAAACAGGTCTGTGCCACGGCCATAAACATCCCAATCAGGGCCAATATCCCCCATTGTGCGAGTGTTGGGGTAATCCAAAAGGGCAGGACTGCGATGGTTGATATAAAGACGCCGACAAAATTGTTGGTCAGTAAAACCTGAAACGGGTTCTCGCGTCCGGTTAGCTTTTTAATAAATATCAATTCAAATCCAAGGCAGATAGCGGCCCCAAGTGGCAAAAGGGCGGCGATTTGAAAGCTGTCAGGTGTTGGTCGTAAGAGTACGAGCGCGCCGATTAACGCAATGATGGCCGCCGACCAACGGATTGGGCCGACGCGTTCCCCCAGCAGAGGGATGGCGAGCATCATGCCAAAGACGGGGTTCAAAAACGAGATCGCTGTGGCGTCAGCCAAAGGAATAAACGCCACCGATGCAAACATCAGTGTCACACCAGCCCACCCAAAAGATGTGCGTACGATGTGCAAACGCCAATTAGGTGCACCTAGCTTGGGGCGCATGATTGTGGCGACCATAGCCAATGCGATAAATGCAAAGACATAGCGCCCATGCGATATTTGTACCGGATGAAGTGCTGGCCCAAACGCATCGCTGCCCAAGGCTTTGGCAAACAGGGTTGTCCCTGCGATAAATGCAGTCGCGACCCCAATCAGGCCGGCCGCTAAGGCGGGGTTTTGAGGGCGCGCTTGAAACATGGGCTGGCTATGCGCCCGAGGGTCTTGCAATGCAAGTCAGCAATCTTTGGGCTGGCCATGTAAATCGAAACCTTCTAAACGGTCTTCATGAACACAATGCTACATACCCTGAATTTGCGACGACGCCGCAAAACCTTGTAAGCCATCTTGGCTGCTGGCCAATCCGTGTTCCGCGCAATCTGCGCATAAATTCTCAAAATTGTTGACCTGCCCGCATCACCGATGCACAACTCGTTTTTCCGTGTTGCTGGCTAATTCCAAAGGATGATCCGATGATTGCTTCTGTTCTGCCCACCTATTCTCGCGCCCCTATGACCTTTGTCAAAGGGGAAGGCACTTGGCTGATCGAGGCAGATGGCCGACGTTTTCTGGATCTTGGGGCGGGCATCGCAGTGAACGCGCTGGGCCATGCACATCCTGCTTTGGTAAAAGCGCTTACGGATCAGGCAGGGGCGCTTTGGCATACCTCGAACCTGTATCATATTCCGCAACAGCAGATGCTGGCGGATAAGCTGGTGGATGCAACTTTTGCGGACACCGTATTCTTTACCAACTCTGGCACAGAAGCCTGCGAGCTGGCGGTAAAAATGGCCCGCAAGTATTGGTATGAAAAAGGCCAAGAAGACCGGGTCGAAATTATCACGTTTGATGGATCGTTTCATGGGCGCTCTGCAGCAGGGATTGCAGCTGCTGGTTCTGAAAAGATGACCAAAGGGTTTGGACCGCTGTTGGCTGGGTTTACACACCTGACATTTGGCGATCACGATGCTTTGACGGCTGCCGTCAGTGACAAAACGGCTGCAATCATGGTTGAACCTATACAGGGGGAAGGCGGTATTCGTCCCTTGCCAGATCAATGCCTTAAAGGCTTGCGTGATATTTGCGATGCGCACGGCATCCTATTGATCCTAGATGAAGTTCAATGCGGTGTTGGGCGAACAGGAAAATTGTTCGCGCACGAATGGGCCGGGATCGAACCGGACATCATGATGGTGGCCAAAGGTATCGGTGGTGGCTTTCCATTGGGCGCTGTCCTTGCAACTGAAAACGCAGCTTCTGGCATGACGGCTGGCACGCATGGCTCGACCTACGGTGGCAACCCATTGGGTTGTGCGGTCGGCTGCGCCGTGATGGACCACATCAACACGCCAGACTTTCTGGCCGAAGTGAACCGCAAATCGGGTTTATTCCGTCAAAAGCTTGAAGGACTAATCGCCTCCCATCCTGACGTGTTTGAATCTGTGCGCGGCGCTGGCCTAATGCTTGGCCTAAAATGCAAAGCGATCAACATTGATGTGGTGAATGCGGGCTACGACGCACATGTGATCACCGTCCCCGCCGCTGACAATGTGATCAGACTGTTGCCGCCGCTTACAATAACGGACGATGAAATTGCGACTGCAATAGCGCGGCTTGATACCGCAGCAACGGCTGTCGCATCAGCCTAATTTCTTTTGGCCATAAATATCCTTGGGGGTTTGGGGGCAAACAGCCCCCATCACCTCACAATTTAGAGCAATATAATGAACCATTTTCTAGACATCCACAAAACAGACCCGAACGCCTTACGCGCTATCCTTGATGACGCTCAGCGCATGAAAACAGCACGCGCAGGCTTGCCCCGCGCAACGCTGGACGCAGAAAAACCGCTTGATGGGCACATGGTTGCTTTGATCTTTGAAAAACCGTCTACACGGACGCGCGTGTCGTTTGATGTGGGTGTACGCCAGATGGGTGGCCAAACGATGGTCTTGTCTGGGTCAGACATGCAGCTGGGTCACGGCGAAACAATCGCGGACACGGCGCGGGTTTTGTCGCGCTATGTTGACCTGATCATGATTCGCACCTTTGATGAATCTGTCTTACTTGAGATGGCAGAATACGCTGACGTGCCAGTGATCAACGGGTTGACCGATCGCACGCATCCTTGCCAAATCATGGCTGATATTATGACGTATGAAGAACATCGCGGTCCCATCAAAGGTAAGAAGGTGGTGTGGTGTGGCGATGGCAACAACGTCTGTGCTTCGTTCCTGCATGCAGCAGCACAATTCCAGTTTGATCTGACGTTTGCAGGCCCTGCACAATTAGACCCCGAAGACGAATTTGTAGGTCTTGCGCGCAAGGCAGGGTGCACGATCCAGATTGAGCGCGACGCTGAAAAGGCCGTGGAAGGTGCTGATCTTGTGGTCGCAGACACTTGGGTTTCGATGCATGATAGCCAATCCACCAAAGAACGGCGTCACAACCGATTGCGCCCTTATCAGGTGAACAAGGAACTGATGTACAAAGCCAACGATGACGCATTGTTCATGCACTGCTTGCCCGCGCACCGTGAAGAGGAAGTGACCAGCGAAGTCATGGATGGCCCAAATTCTGTCATCTTTGACGAAGCGGAAAACCGGCTTCATGCGCAAAAGGCTGTTATGCGCTATTGTTTAGGACGCTAAAATAGGGAGACTTTGGCCAACTGGCCAAAGGACTCCGTTAAGAATGACCCAAACTGATGACGGTCCGACACTTCCAGGTTGGAATCACGTGCCTGATGTCCCAATCAAAGTGTCCCCGTTTTTCAGCTGGCCGCCTAAACCCGCCTTGATGTGGAGGTGGCTTGAAGCCCGCTGGCTGCGCATCGCGGAAAACCTGATCGTTTTGGTCATTGCCTTGCTGGTCTGGAACTTTACCCAACCCAGCTTGGACCAAATGCAAACCCTATCTTTCGGATGGATCGCCCAAATATGGCTGCGCAATCTGGTATTAATGCTCCTTGTGGCAGGCAACCTGCATTGGTTCTTTTTTATGCGCAAAGGTCAAGGCAAACACCTGAAATTTGATCCACGTGATCTGGCAATCAAAGGCAAGCAATTCAACTTTGGGGGACAAGTCAAAGATAACATGTTTTGGAGCCTAACCAGCGGCGTTGGCTTTTGGACCGCCTACGAAGTGCTGGTGTTTCACGCGATGGCCAACGGTTATGCCCCACATCTGACATGGGCGCAAAACCCAACCTGGTTCTGTGCGCTGTTTCTGCTGACGCCAGTTATCATTTCGCTGCATTTCTATTGGATACACCGTGCCCTCCATTTGGGGCCGCTTTATAAATTGGCCCATGCGCGCACCATAAAAACGTCAATGTGGGTCCGTGGTCTGGGCTGTCGATGCACCCGATAGAACACATTGCATTCTTTAGCTCGATCCTGATCCACTTCATTCTGCCCGCCCATCCGTTACATATCCTGTTCCACATGCAGCACCAATCTTTGACCGCTGCGTCGTCGCACATCGGTTACGAAGCTTTGTTGTTCAAGGATCGCAAAGCCCTTGCGCTGGGAACCTTCCATCACCAAATGCACCACCGCTATTTCGAGGTGAATTACGGGAACCTTGAAATGCCATGGGACAAGTGGTTCGGCACATTTCACAATGGAACGCCCGAAGCCCATGTTGCCATGAAAGACCGTCGCCAGATGAGGGGCCAAAAATGAATGGTCCCGCGAGGCCCTTAAACATCACGATCGCAGGGGCGGGCAGTATTGGCTGTTTCGTCGGTGGGTTGCTTGCCCATCATGGCCACACTGTGCGCTTCCTTACCCGTGCTCGGGTCGTAACCGAGGTGACGCAACGCAGTGGGCTTAAGCTGACTGACTATGCAGGGATGGATTTGTGGCTTCCAGCACCAGACTTCAGCGATGATCCATCAGTTTTGTCATCCGCAGATGTGATCCTTGTGACAGTGAAATCGTCAGCGACTGCTGAAATGGCCGGCCTCATCACCCAACATGCCAAGCCCGAGGCGCTGATAATATCGTTACAAAATGGCGTCGGAAACACGTCGACATTGCGGGACGTTCTGCAAAGCCATGATGTGCGTGCAGGTATGGTGCCGTTCAACGTTGTTTCTGGTGAAGCCGCCGCCTACCACTGTGCGACTTCGGGCAATATCGAGGTGGGTGCAGGCGCACTTCCCGACCTTAATACCGATCATCTAGCATGGAAATCTGTGGACAACATCGAAGCGGTACAATGGGGCAAGTTATTGATCAACCTTGGAAATGCGTTGAATGCACTGTCTGGCCTGACGCTTTATGAACAATTGCAGGACCGCGCGTGGCGTCGTTTGATCGCGGACCAAATGGCCGAAGCGCTGGGCATTCTGAAAGCCAGCAACATGGTTCCCGCAAAAACCACTGCCGCGCCGCCTGCCTTGATCCCGCATGTCCTGCGCCTGCCGACGCCCTTATTCAAACGGGTTGCAGCCCAAATGTTAACAATTGACCCAACGGCCCGCAGTTCGATGTGGGACGACCTGATGAAGCGACGTGTGACGGAAATTGATGCTTTGCAGGGTGTGATTGTTGATTTGGCTGTGGGGGTAGGGCGGCCTTCACCACTCAATTCAAAGGTAAGTGAATTGATCAAGCTGGCAGAGGCTGCTGGTGCCGGCCCTCCTGGGCTGACGGTTCAAGACATCGTCAACGCATAACCCCTGCGCTTGTGTCCCCAAAGGCAAAATGTAATCTGGCAGAAATAATTCAAAAAGGACGACGCATGGCAAAAGGTACCGCAGGGGCAGACATCGGCGTTTACGGACTTGGGACGATGGGCAGTGCACTTGCGCTGAACTTTGCGGACAAGGGGTTTGATGTTGCGGTCACCAATCGTGAACCAAACTGGATCGATGGTTTCATTAAGGAAGCTGGCGATTTGGGGCCTAAATTGACTGGCCACGCGGGCCTTGCGGATTTTGTCCAAGCCATCAAAGCACCGCGCACTATTTTGTTTATGATCCCGTCGGGCAAACCGATGGATATGATGATCGAGGTCATCAAACCGCTGCTGAGTAAAGGCGACACTATCATTGATGGTGGCAACGCTGACTTTAACGAAACGCGCCGCCGCTCTGCCGCGTTGGATGGCACTGGTCTGCATTTCGTTGGCATGGGCGTTTCTGGTGGGGAAGATGGCGCGCGCTACGGTCCGTCTATGATGGTTGGCGGCACGGTGCATTCGTGGACTCAGCTCAAGCCGATGGCCGAAGCGATTGCTGCGAAATTTGAAGGCGACCCCTGTGTGGATCACCTTGGACCCGATGGCGCTGGGCATTTTGTAAAGACAGTTCACAACGGCATCGAATACGCTGACATGCAGATGATTTCTGAAATCTATGGCCTATTGCGTGACCAAGGCGGGCAAGCCCCTGATCAAATTGGGCAGATGTTTGAACGCTGGACCAAAGGGCCGCTGAGTTCATATTTGATCGAAATAACGGGTGCGGCTTTGCAATCGACAGACAGCAAAACGGGCAAACCGATGGTTGATGTGATCCTCGACAAAGCGGGCCAAAAAGGAACAGGCCGTTGGACCTTGGTCGAGGCGCTTAAACTTGGCGTATCTGCCAATACCATTGAGGCGGCGGTTGGCGCGCGGGGCTGGTCCTCGGAAAAAGACATGCGCATGGCGGCGGAACCTTTGTTGGATAAGGGGGCGTTGGCTGCTGATCTGCCGTCTGAGGATGATCAGGAAAACGCGATGCTTGCAGGTCGTATTTTGGGGCATGCCCAAGGATTCCGCATCTTGTCATCCGCGTCCGAGGAATTTGAATGGTCACTGGATATGGCACGGATTGCCGAGATTTGGCGGGCGGGGTGCATCATTCGTTCTGCCCTGCTGGATGAGTTCGCAGCCGCGTTTCGTGCCGAATTGCCGTTTGATCACCTGATCCTTGCGCCTGCGATGCGCAAACGTTTGGCAGGATCAATTTCTGGCTTGCGCCGTGTTGTGTCCGCGTCGGTTTTGACGGGCCAGCCTGTGCCTGCGTTGTCGGCAGCTTTGGCGTGGCACGACAGTATGGCGTTGGGCCGTGGGACTGCGAATATGATCCAATCCCAGCGTGATTTCTTTGGGGCTCACGGGTTTGAGCGTGTGGATGAGGATGGCAAACATCACGGCGATTGGAATGAGGTTTAAGTCATTGCTTGCGCCGCTTCGCACGTAATGTTGGATCTTCTTGCGTTGGGTCTTCTGGCCAAGGATGTCGTGGATAAGACCCACGCATATCTTTGCGCACGTCGGCATAGCTGGTTTCCCAAAAGCGCGGCAAGTCCGTCGTGATTTGAACAGGTTTTTGGGCGGGTGAAAGTAGCGTGATCTGCAAAGGCTCACTGCCGATCATCGGATGGCGCGTGACGCCAAACACCTCTTGGATGCGCAAGGCAATTTGGGGTTGGCCGCCGGAATAGTCGATCGGGATTGAACGCCCCAAAGGGGTCTCGAACTTGGCGGGAACCGCGCGATCTAATGCTTGCGTTTGATCCCAACTCAGACGGGCACGTAAGGCTTCGATTATATCAAACGACTTCCAATCCGCTGTGCTGCGTACGCCATTGATGTGGGGCAAAAGCCAGTCTTCCAACGTCTCAAGAAGGTGATCTTCATCGACGGAGGGAAAGCTGGCATCATTCATCAACTTGCTGCGGGCAATAAAAAGTTTGGCGGATTTAGACAGTTTCAGGCCCAGTTGTCTGATGCCTTCCAACATCGCGACGGCGACATCTTCATCGGGGGCGTCTGACCAGCTGCGATCATCCAAAATCAATGACCCAAAGCGTTCTTGTTTGCGGGTGAGAACGCGCCCTTCGCGGCGTGACCAATGGCAGTTATCTTGCCATTTTATCTGATTGCTAAACAGGTCGCGCAATTCGCTTTCAGCCAGTGGGACTGCTTGCCTAATGCGGGCTTCGCGTGGATCGCCATCAAGGTCTGTGGCCACGATCAAGCGGTGTCCACCCATCACATCCTCAAGCGGCATGATGGCGCCTTTGCCACCTGACAACACGAAACGTGGGGCATCCCCTGTGCGGCGCAACCCAATGCGGTCAGGGTAGGCGAGGGCGGCGTGTTCAGCCAATGAAAATTGGCGCTTTGAAGTCGGGGCCCGTTTGGCCAGACGTTTGGTTTCGACCTTGATCCGTTCCAAAGCACCGCGATTGACGGCACCGCCAAATTGTTTGGGATTGCGGAGTGCTTGGGTGCGTAGGCTCAGATCAACGGATACCCCACGCAAGGGATCACGTTCGGCCAAAAGGGCTGCGACCTCTGCGGCATTTGAACCCGCCGTTTCGATCATGTGGGCAAGGCGGGGGTGGAGTGGGTAGCGCGATAATGCGCGACCATGCGGTGTGATCCGGCCTTTGGCATCTAGTCCACCAAGCATTTGTAAGACGGCCTGCGCTTCTGCCAAGCGCCCTGCGTGGGGTGGGGTCACAAATTGCAAGGCTTCGGGACCTGACCCCCAAACAGCCAATTCTAATGCGAAGCCAGTTAGATCGCCTGCGTCGATTTCGGCGGGTGGATAGGCGGCTAATGCGCCGTCTTCGCCGCGTGTCCATACCTTGTAGCAGTCCCCTGCCTGTACGCGCCCTGCGCGGCCTGCACGCTGGGTGGCTTCGGCCCGTGTCACCCGTTCCGTCACAAGGCGGGACATGCCACTGGCGGGATCAAAACGGGCGCGCCGCGATTTGCCGCCATCAACCACAACTTTGATGTCTGGGATGGTCAGGGAGGTTTCGGCGATTGATGTGGCGAGGACAATTTTGCGGCCCTGTTTGGCGGGTGCTATGGCCTCACGTTGGGCTGCGAAGCCCATTGCACCGAATAGGGGCGCGAGGGTGACGTCGCTTGTGACCTGATGTTCCAGTAGGTTGTGGACTCGGCGGATTTCGCCTTCGCCAGGGAGGAAAACAAGGACGCTGCCTGTGGTCTCGCTTAGGGCTGAAAGCGTGGTGTTTGCGACGGCTTGTTCAAAGCGAATCGTTTTGGCCAGCGGTTTGTCGAGCCAATGGGGGGTGACGTCGAACGCGCGTCCCTCAGATGTGACGATTGGTGCGTTCATTACTTCTGCGATTGGCCCAGCGTCCAAGGTGGCTGACATGGCGACCAGCAGCAGATCGTCGCGCAGCGCCCCTGCCACTTCGAGGCAAAGGGCGAGGCCAAGATCGGCGTTTAAGCTGCGTTCGTGGAATTCGTCAAAGATGACCGCCCCGATGTTTGGCAGGTCTGGTTGATCTTGCAACATGCGGGTTAGGATGCCTTCGGTCACAACCTCGATTTTTGTAGATTTGCTGATTTTTGAGGTACCACGGATGCGATAGCCCACCGTGTTTCCGACGGGTTCGCCTATAGTTTCGGCCATCCGTTCGGCTGCGGCGCGTGCGGCAAGACGGCGCGGTTCCAACATCAGTATCTTGCCTGTGGTCAGGTTTGCATCCAGCATCGCCAGTGGCACGCGCGTTGTTTTGCCTGCCCCAGGTGGGGCCTGCAGCACAACGCGGCCCTGACTGCGCAGGGCGTCAATCACATCGGGTAGAACCGCATCAATGGGTAGGGTCATGGTCATGCCGTCTTATCGGTCAATCTGGAGGTGAGGCCAAGCACAAGTGCAACGAGGCTAGACATTTGGGCTGTGCTACAAGACAAAAGCGGCAAGCTAAGGGTGAGACACACATGGACCTAGATGATCTGGCAAAAGGAATAGCTGCAGGGGAGCGGCGTGCATTGGCGCGTGGGATTACGCTTGTTGAAAGTTCACGCAGCGATCATCGGGTGCAAGCGGCGCAAGTTTTGGCGGCTTTACCGAAGGAACGCCAAGCTTTGCGGATTGGTCTTTCGGGCACACCGGGTGTGGGGAAGTCCACGTTTATCGAGAGCTTTGGCATGATGTTGACGGCGCAAGATTTGCGGGTTGCGGTGTTGGCCGTTGATCCGTCGTCGGCCCGTTCTGGTGGTTCTATTTTAGGGGATAAGACCCGTATGGATCGTCTGGCGCGTGATCCGAACGCGTTTATCCGCCCGTCACCCAGTCAGACCCATCTGGGCGGTGTGGCACGGCGCACACGTGAAGCTGTGGCTTTGTGTGAAGGGGCTGGTTTTGACGTTGTGCTGATCGAAACAGTTGGTGTTGGTCAATCTGAGACTGTAGTTGCCCAAATGGCTGATTTGTTCATGCTGTTGCTGGCCCCTGCTGGGGGCGACGAATTGCAGGGTGTCAAACGTGGCATCATGGAAATGGCTGATATCATTTTAGTGAATAAGGCGGATGGGGATTTGAAACCTGTCGCTATGCGAACGTGTGCCGATTATTCGGGTGCTTTACGGTTGATGCGTAAGCGCCCGCAGGACCCCGAGAGTTTTCCAAAAGCGATGATGGTCTCAGCGCTGGAAGAGCAGGGGTTGCAGGATGCTTGGGTGCAAATGCAGGAGTTGGATCAATGGCGTCGCGAACACGGGTTCTTTGATGGAACTCGTGCGGCGCAGGCACAGTATTGGTTTGAGCAAGATGTGCGTGCCACGTTGCTTGCGCAGTTGGATCAACCTGACGTGCGTCGCCAGATGCAACACCTTGGGGGCGAGGTCGCAAAGGGCGTGTTAGATCCGACTGTGGCGGCAGATCAGATGCGCAAGGTTTTGGACAAGTCGTAGAGTGAGGAGGGGGCCAGCCCCCGTCCTGCGGACTCCCCCGAAGTTTATTTTGCAAAATGAACTTTGAACGGAATGAACTTGGGGTTAGCTGTGCATTGATAATATGTGCCCTTGGGCTGGGTTAATCCGGCCGTTTAGCATTTCGGTGTAGGATGATTGGACAGCGTCTGGGCCGTTTGTATGCGAGATGTTCATCCATTTGGCAGCCTGAGTGAAGAAGGCGGTGGATGCGGTGCCTACCCGTTCTAGGAAGCCAGACGGTGTCCAGTCCTTGATCCGTTGTTGCGCGTAGGTTGGGGCAAAGAAGAACTCTGGTTTAGGGCCACCTTTTAAACCTTCGATATAATTGCTAGCGTTTTGCCAATGGGTTAGCCCGACGCGACAGCTATTGGTGAGCTGTTCATCTAAATGACCGTGAACACGCCGTAGCGTGTCAGCATCCCCTGCCATATCAATGAATGCTGTTTTGGTTTTGGGCAGAGTTTCGATGGCGTCGTAGGTTATGACCTGATCGTAACAGCCTAGGCTTTCAGTAAACGCGATATTGCCTGCGCTGGTCAGGCCGATTATTTTTAGACCCGCAGGTTTGTGCCGTGCCATCAGAAAGGCCACGCCTATAGCTGTCTTACTGGAAGCGCTTGAGAGGATAAGCGTATCGGCCCCAAAGCAGTCATTTTCGCGGTGAAGATCATCCAACAGGAACGAGGTGGTAAACAGCGGGCGCAGCAGGCTGATCAACCCCTCATGTTCTGGTGCATAAGCTGGGTCTTGGCTGGTAAAGCTGTATTGGTTGTAGATTGGTGACATTTCTTGGCGGTGTGGAATTATGTCGGTCATACCGAACGGGGTGATTTTACCCGGCTGGATCATGAGATGCGTGGACATCGGTAGATAACCGTAGACCCGCGTGCCAGTCGCAATCTGTGGATGGGCGGATGCAATGACTTCGGCGTAACCCCAAACGGGGACACGGCCAAAACCGTCTTGATCGCTGGGGAAGAAGTTCCAATACCCCATTGCATCAGGCGCGACGGCATAGGTGATGTTGTTGGCCGTCAATGCGAAACGATCAATGCGCAGCAGGCAATGGCCGTCTTCGGGCGTCTCGGGGAATTTTGATTGCACAGTCTGTGTCTCGCGTAAGTTTGCGCGATTGACGATCAGATCTTGGCCAGTGATGGGCATGTACAATTCCTTTGATGAATGGGTGAAAACAGCTTGGCACCCTTGTGGATCGGCCAGCAAGCCCACCAAAGGTGTTCCGTTACGATGTTTTTGTGTAAAAGGATCGGGTGTTACTGGCAATTCGGGTTGACCAGCCTTGCGATTCCCCCTATTGCCAGCGAACGAATTTAAGGGTGCGACCCATGTCTGCATCCATCGTTGTTTAAGAGGACCGCCTCGAAGACGACCACAGCAAAAGGATGATCCCATGTCGCGTCGTTGCGAATTGACCGGTAAAGGCCCCATGTCTGGCAACAATGTCAGCCATGCGAACAACAAAACTAAACGTCGGTTCTTGCCGAACCTGAACGATGTGACTTTGCAGTCCGAAGTTCTGGGTCGCGGCATCAAGTTCCGCATCTCTGCGGCTGCTTTGCGCACCGTTGATCACCGTGGTGGTTTGGACGCGTTCTTCGCTAAATCCAAAGACACTGAGCTGTCCATCAGCGCGTTGAAAGTTAAAAAAGAAATCACGAAAGCCCAAGCCGCAGCTGCTTGAGTTTTTGATGATTGAATGAATTGACCCCGTCTGTTTCGCAGGCGGGGTTGCTTCGTTTTGCCGCAGTTGTTTTGCTGTGCCAAAGATATTAGATCACACACATGATGACCCGCTCTAGAATAGTTGCGATATGCCTTGCCTTGATGCTGGCCCTGACGGGGCAAAGCATGGCTGGGGCGCGTGGCGCAAGTGATGCGACGGGCCGGATGGTTTTATGCATCGGAACTCAATCAGTCGTTGTCTATATGGACGAGGCGGGGGAGCCGACGCAGGCCCCGCATTTTTGTCCTGACTGCACTATGATGGCGTTGACACCTGTGAGTTCGGATAAGATCAACGCGCCGTTGCACATGATCATTATCCCATTCTCGTCAATGGCTTACGTTGCTGCGAAAGCCGACGTTGAACCCCATGCCTATCTGTCGCGCGCGCCGCCTTCGTTGACCTGATCCACATCTAAATCTTTCAGATCACACGACAAAAGGGACATATATCATGTCATTTAAATCTACATTTACAGCTGTTTTGACAGCTTCCATTCTTATGACAAGCTCAGCATTTGCTGATGGCTTTATGGTCAAAGACGCTTATGCGCGTTCCGCGCGGCCCAACGCGCCGACGGGTGCGGCGTTCATGATGTTGATGAACACCACGGACACGGACGTTAAGATCATTGGCGTGCGTTCAGAGGTTGCCAAACGCGTGGAATTGCACACCCATATCGACAAGGGTGAAGGTGTTATGCAGATGACCCAAATTGAAGGTGGAATTTCGATTCCAGCGGGTGAAAGCCACATGCTGAAACGTGGTGGGGATCACGTTATGCTGATGGGATTGAACGATTCACTGGTTGATGGTGAGACGATTACAATCACGTTTGAGTTCGAAAACGCTGGGGATTTGATCGTTGAAATTCCGATTGATAGCGCACGAAAGCCGGCTAAGAAAATGGACCATTAGGTCATTAACTAATTATAACTAAAAGAAATTAGTCGGACGCAGTGTGGTGCCCGACTAATACCCAAGAACTTCATTGACCCACATAGGAACGGTTTGCGTGGCTTTGCCAAAACGCGTTTCTGCGAACTGGGAAACGACAGCTGAGGGCTCTAGATTTAACTCGATTGTGTGGGCACCGTAATGTGCCGCCATTTGCACAAAACCTGCTGCTGGATAGACGTTGCCAGAGGTTCCGATTGCCACGAAAATATCTGCCTGTTCTAACGCGCGTTCGATCCGATCCATTTGATACGGCATTTCACCAAACCAAACGATATCAGGGCGCGCCATTGGGGCGGCACAGCTGGGGCAAGGGTCGCCTACGGCCATTTCCATAGGGGCAGGCCAGCGATGTTCGCACGTGGCGCATAGCGCGGAATTCAGTGCGCCGTGCATGTGCAGCACATGATTGCTGCCGCCGCGTTCGTGTAAATCGTCAACGTTTTGAGTGACTAACAGAAGGTCGCCGTCATGTGCGGCCTCTAACTGGGCCAATGCGATGTGCGCCGCGTTTGAGGCGGCAGCGGCGGCTTGGGCGCGGCGTTCGTTGTAGAAGTTCACGACCAGTTGCGGATCACGCCCGAACCCTTCGGGTGTGGCGACATCGTCAACACGGTGGTTGGCCCAAAGACCGTCTTCCGCGCGGAAGGTTCCAATACCACTTTCGGCGGAAATACCTGCGCCCGTGAGGATGACAATGTTGGTCATTTTTGGCTGCCCTTTGTTGGTCACGTCTTTGTCCCAGATGCGTAGGATGGGTGCAAGCGTGGGGCACCGTGCAGGGCTGTTAACGGGGCGTTCCGTGGTTGGATTTAGTGGAAATGTACATATTGGGGTGTGATTTGTACATTTCAGCGTGGTGTGAGTGGGGATTTAGCGGCGGTTTTGACGAATTGTACAATCGCGGGGTTGAACTGTACAAATTAGAGCGCATCTGGGCGTTAAGACATTGTTTAGGAATAGGCCACGTTAACGGTTGAACGTTGATGATAACTTTTGGTTAAGACGTTTGGGTTTTGTGAGTTGGTGGCTTTGAAATGATCCACTTCAATTTGGAAGGGTACAACATGAGCGATGCCGCCTTTTGGGATAAAGCCGCTGCAAAATATGCCAAAGACGCTATCAGCGATATGACAGCATATGAGGCAACACGTGACCGTATCCGTCAGCTTTTGAAGCCGCACCACAGGATTTTAGAAATCGGCTGTGGAACCGGGTCAACGGCTTTGGAATTGGCGGATAAGGTCGCCAGCTATGTCGGGACAGACCTGTCCCCGAAGATGATTGTAATCGCCCAAAGTAAGCAATCAAATGATACGCCTGCTCACCTTAGTTTTGAAGTGCATGACGCAGCTGAACTGCCGTCTGGGCCGCATGACGTGATTTTGGCCCTGAATTTATTGCATCTGGTGCCGAACCTCGAAGATGTTTTGGCGCAGATACATGACGCGTTGCCGTCAGGAGGGTTGCTGATAGCGAAGACAGGTCTGCTGCAAGACGGCGCATGGTATTTGCGATGGATGATTCCAGTCATGCGCGCGATTGGCAAAGCGCCATATGTGTGCAGTCTTAGTGAAGTCGAATTGCTAGGCTTGCTAAATAAGACGGGGTTTGCGACCAATGAGACGTTGGTGCAAGATGGTATGGTACCGCGTATGTTTACGGTTTCTAGCAAACCTTAACTTTGGATGCAGAGGCTGATTCAAGAAGGGGGTTTATCCCTCCAAAATCCGCAATTCCCCCGCCAACCACGGCAGTTGAACCAACGCCGGATCAATGATGTGCCGTTGCACCAGATTGCGCATGGTTTGGGCCACGTCGTTTGGCACTTGGCCTGCCCAATCGGCACTGGCGTACAGCGTGATTTCGCGCGAAAATGGCTTGAAGGGCAGGGGGAGCGCGACCACTTGATCGTGGAACCGGCCAGCTCGCATGTAGCCAAGCGGCGTGGTCACGGACCAGCCAATGTTGCGCGCGACCATCGCCATCAGCGCAAGGTGGCTGCCCAGTTCGAACCGCTGTGGAAAATCCAACTTTTGGCGTTTTAGATGGCCTTCGATCTGGCGGCTGATTAACTGGTCCTCATCATAACGCAGGAATGGCAGGTCTTGAAGCTGGGCCATGATGTCGCCTTTTGGATCGACCGATCCTTTGGGTGCGACCAAGATAAACGGATCACGCACAAGAGGGTATTCAAGAATCCCCTCCATCATATTCCCTGCATTAGCGGAGATCGCCATGTGCAGTTGTTTTTCCTCGATCGCTTTGGATAT
>TARA_B110000908_G_scaffold69416_1_pt1 | contig 16106 bp, 14 predicted proteins | sample TARA_B110000908 | Tara Oceans TARA_B110000908 (sample SAMEA4398067) | marine metagenome | biome: Polar Biome; feature: [DCM] deep chlorophyll maximum layer (ENVO:01000326); material: water (ENVO:00002006), including particulate matter (ENVO:01000060) such as... | depth 36 m
TACGATGCGGTGCTGAGTAACTATAATGGTGAAATGTGGCCAGATGCTGTGCGGAAGAGTTTCGTTGACTACGTCCATAATGGTGGAGCCTTCGTCTGTGTGCATGCTGCTAATAATTCATTCGGGAAGTGGAAAGAATACAATCAAATTATAGGAGTAGGTGGCTGGGGTGGTCGCAAGCTAGTGCGTGACGGAGTTTGGCTACATGCTGTAGATGGAGAAATAGTCCGCGATACCACCACTAAAGGCGGTTCTGGTGGTCATGGACCAAGGCATGAATTTCTTATCGAGCATATTGATACAGAGCACCCTATCACCAAAGGACTACCAGCTAAGTGGCTGCACACGAAAGATGAGCTTTACTGCAAACTCTGCGGTCCTGCTGAGAATGTGGAAGTGCAGGCGACTGCTGTCTCGAAACTCACCAAACGTAACGAACCGATGGTGCTTACGGTGAAGTTTGGTAAAGGTAGGATTTTCCACACTCCACTAGGCCATGATGCCGAAGCAATGCGTTGCCGTGGTTTCTATGAGCTACTCCAGCGCGGCACGGAATGGGCGATCTCTGGTGAGGTGGTGAAGACCGCTGAGGTGCCAGCTGATTTCCCTACTGCGGAGAAAACGTCTCCAGTTCCGGCACCGACGAACTAAAGCAAATCTACAGACGCGCCTTTCAGGTGAAACAAAAACACCCCCAACCACGGTTTATGGTGATTGGGGGTGTGTGGGTGAATGTTGTGTTAGGCTGACTATGCTACACGGCGGCGTCTGGCGAGGAGGCCTGAGGCACCGAGTGCTAGGAGAGCGATGCTGGATGGTTCTGGCACTGCTGCCGCATCGATCATGGCTTTGCCGTCAGAGATGCTTAGTGCGGAACCACCCACACCGCTGAGGTCTTGCGGGTTAAGCTGTGCATTTGTTGTTGCGATTGCTTTTATGTAACCACCGCCGGCCCCATCGAAATAGAATTGAGCCACAGCCTCATACACCCCATCATTCCCGTTGAACGACAACGCCGAAAAATTATCTCCCATCACAGCACCGTTTCGGAACCCCCCATCACTAAAGTATCGAGCATTTATTGAACTAGATGCGATCACGAGGTCATCGCCCGCCGTAAAATGAACATTACTGCTATTCAACCCTAAATACGAGGACCCTCCGGTGTTTATGTAAAATTTAGGTCCCCCACCCGCAGTATTTGTAAAGAAATCTATACCTAAGGGATCAATGTTCGTATCATTCGCTGCATTCACACCATAAAAGGTTACCGCAGCATTAGCCACTGATGTGGCACATCCTGCCCCAGCGGTCACGGCCAGGTAGGTTGCTAGTTTGTTCTGTCTTAATTTTATTTTCATTTATTTTTGTTGTTTTTGTTGTTGTGGCTCCTGCTCGCGGACATCGCGACCAGTGAGAGTGGTTTAGAGAAGACAGGTACTGCTGTGGCATCGCATTTGGTGGTGGCGTCAGTGTTGCGTCTTTGGTAGCTGGCGCGGCGCTGCCGAGGATTCCCCGGAGGTAGCGTAGCCAGTTCTGTCGATACTGCTCGATGCGCTCTTGGGGTGCACCTTGCTCATAAAGCTGAGCAGTTTTCTCTGTATGGCGGGCAATGCTCACTGCGCTGGGACTGATGTCCCCGGTGGCAGTGAACTGGATGCCCAAAAAGTCAAAGCCGCGGGCGGTGCGGCCGATGAATGTCTTATCAGGATGCTGAGCGAGGCCTAGCTGCTGTAGCACCTGATTCATGATGCGGACGGCACGGCGGAGCTTCCAGCGGCTCTCCGCGAGGATGACCCAGTCATCCATGAATCTGAGATAGCGGATGCCGGGGAGCTTGCTCATGGCTTGGTCCAGTGGGGAAAGATAGAGGGCGCCCATCAGTGGGGATATTGGGCATCCCAGAGAAATGCCTTTTCTACGCTCTGCGTAATAGCCGCCGCGGGTGATACTGCGTTGGCAGTATTGGGAGACTAGATCTAGTGTGATGGGGTCTGAGGTGTGCTGACGGAGTAGCTCTAGTAAGCGAGTGTGCTGGATGTTGGCGTAGTAGCCTTTAGCATCTGAGCGTGCGACATAGGGGTAAGAGCCGCTGCGTAGAAGGTTCTGGATCTTAGATGTTGCGGCTTTCACTCCGCCGCGTCCGGATAGGTGGTAGCACTTTTTAGAAAGATGGGGTAGTAGTGCTGGCTGTAAGTGGAGTGTGAGTGCCTTTAATACGATGCTGTCACTAGGTTCCCAGTATTCGAGGTGAGAGCCATCTGTGCTTTTGATAAGGCGAACAGGGCTGAAGCGGTATGTGTGTGCGGTGAGTTTCTGGGTGATCTTGGGTAGGGTGTGCTTCCATGACCGGCGTAGGTGCCAGATGCTGTGGTTAGCGGGTGCCTTTTCGTGGGCACGGCACAGCCATTGGTAGGCATCATCCAGGAAATGGGTGATGCCGGGAGGGGACGGCTGTGTGCGGCTGTATAGCATGGAGTTGGAATTCTAACTAGCAGAGTTGTAATAGGAGAGGCTTGGCTAGATAATAGCGTGGTGGGTCTTCTGTGCCTTTATTGCGGATGGCTGTGTTTCCGGTTTGCTGGTGGTTTTCTGAATCAGCTCTGAAGGTGAATTTCTCTGGAAAGCCTGGAGGGCAATTGGTCAAGGAGTGGTTCTTTAAACATAATGCGATGAGGTGGGATTTATTTTCCCAGTCTGGGTGAGAGGCTTCTATATGGATGTGGAGTTCGTTCTTTCCGCGCTGGGTGACGAGTAATGCTCCGATGATTTCTTGATCCTCAAGGAGGATGCAGGAGTATTGTTCTTCAAAGTGTTCTTTGTTCGAGCTGTCCCAGTATTGTTTGAATTGCTGAGGGGGCATGAGTGAGAGGGGAGCAACGAAGGCGTAGATCTCTTCGGCGCTATGTCCGCGGATGGATTCTATTCGCCAAGTTCCGGGGATGCGTGACTTGAGGCGGTCATGGATACGTTTGACACGTGCCTTTGCTCCGTCCGCGGGGAGGGTGAAGTGGCGGTCTGTCTGGGCGATGGTGTAGCCTTTCTCAGTGAGCATGGTGTAGCGTGGGTGGTTGCTGGGGAGGGCGGCTTGGTAGCGGAGGTGAGTGGCTCCGGTGTCTACTGCCGCGGTCTCAAGGTCGGTGAGTGCTTGCTCTAGTAATGTTTCTGAGTGGTCAGTGTTTCCTGCAAAGAAGAAGCTGAACTCAACGGTGATTACTTGTTGCTGATCATTCTCAGCTTCTGTCGTTGGAGTGCCTGGTCTGCGCCAGTAGGGGAAGGCGGCGATAATGCGCTCTACTGGGTGCTCTAGCACGGCGACTAGGAACTGTGCATTGTCAGGTATGGCGGCTCCCTGCCCGAGTGTGCGTGCACGGGCAAGCTCGTCTGGGTAGGCAGGTCTGATAATGGGTGTGATTTTGATAGCGGTGGGGGTTAAGAGTTTTTAGTAGAGGCTTGTTTCGAAACAGACTTGTTGCGGTGGAGGTCTGGGTTGATCGCCTCGGCTAGCTTGTCTGGCTGTGGGGCGGTGTCGCCTAAGAATTCCTTCAGCGCGGGGAGCTGGGTGTCTGGGTTGGCGACTAGCTCTGGGTAATCTATCTCGATGAGGTCGATGTTCTGCCTATGGCGGAGCTGGGCGAGGGTCTGCTCGTAGTGGGTCTGCTGGGTCTGGATGAGGTGTTCTTTCTCACTACGTGGCTTCTGTCCCTGACGGGAAAGCATGGTCCACTGGGAATCTACGATCTCTCCGACGGGGCGCTTCATGAAGATGATGCGGTAGCGGTGCTGGGGTGGTAGTGCGGAGATGAGTGCGGAGATGACTTTGATGGATTTGCCCTCTGCCTGCTCGATGATGCGGGGGTTCTTACGCAGTTTCTTGATGTCTTCCCACTCGAAGTATCCCTTTAGGTTATCATCATCTGCGGGGCGTTTGCCATCGGTCATGGGTTCTATGCCGGCGGCGGTGAGCATCTGCATCATGAGTGAGGTGCCGGAACGTGGGAGACCGGAGACGATGAGGTATTCGCCAGGCTTGCTGGAGCCGTCTTCTGTGGCTTTTCTTGCTGCATCTTCCGCTGCTTTTTGACGTTTATCTTGGCGTAGTGCGTGGCGTTCCTTGGCACGGGCGGCGATGCCGGTGCGGAGTGACTGGAGGTGTTGGCTTTCCGCTGCGCGGTGTTCTGCCTTCAGGCGGATGGCATTGCCCTCACAAGCGCGGGCTTTGTCTTCATCCTTGAGCTGACGGTAAACGCTAATGAGTGCTTGGGTGGCGGTTGCGTTATCTGGATTGAGGCGGAGGCTGTTGCGCAGGGCTTGTTCGGCTTCGGGAAGCTGGTTCAGCTGGAGTAGTGACTGGCCAAGCACGGTGTGAGCACGCGGGTCGCCGTATTGGAGCTCGATGGCTTCTAGGGCGAGGGCGGCTGCTGCTTGTGGATCTTTATCATGGAGGAGAGCGGTGCGGGCTAGGGTGAGGCGAGCTTGGTAGCTGTCTGGGTCTAAACGTAGAAGTGTCTGGGCGCTCTGGCGGGCATCATCCCACTGGGAGAGTGCTGCGCTACAGCGGCAGAGTAGCTCTAGTGTCTGAGGGTGCTCGGGTGATTGCTCGCGGACTTTTTCCAGCTGATCCATGGCTGCTTGGTGGTCTCCCTGCTGGAGCTTGATCTGGCACTGGAGTAGGTGGGCAGCGAGGGTATTTCCTAATGATTCTAGGCAGATGGCGAGTGTCTCTTCAGCTTCCTCAGCGAGGCCTAGGTTCAGCTGGGTGCGGGCGAGAAGCTGGGAGTAGTCTGTGCGCTCGGGGTAGGCTGTGAAGCAGTCCTCTAGCAGTGGGAGGGCGTCTGCGTATTTGCCGGTGTAGAGGCAGGAGCGGGCGAGGTTCCATTTGTTCTCACGGTTCGTCTCATCGGCAGCTTCGGTGGGGTCGTCTGAGACTTCGTCAATGTAGCCTAGAGCGACGAACTGCTCTAGTAGTTCCTGACTTTCCTCGGCGGTGAGGGAGCCGCGTGACTGCTTCTGGCCGTCTGGGCTTTCCCATGTTGGGATGGTGGCTACTGGGCGATCATTGGTGAAAATTTCCTTAATGACGCGGCCTTCCATGTCGTCTCCGATGGGCTGGTCAAAGGCGTGGAGGATGGTGGGGGCGATGTCGAGTAAGCGCGCTCCGTAGATGGGCTCTTTAGTGGCTTTGATGCAGGGGCCTTTGGCAATTAGGACGCCTTGATTTCTGTGCCAGACGGTGATGCCTGCTGGGACACGTGGGGTGAAGGTGGGGCGGAGGTGGTCTGAGTGGAAGCCGTGGTCAGAGACGAGGATGACGGTGGTGTCAGGTCCTGCGAGGTGGAGCAGGCGCTGGAGCATCATGTCGTGCGCTCGGTAGGTGCTCTTGATCACGTGCTGGTAGATCTCAAAGTCTTCATCGGTGATGCCGTCCATCTGTGGTGGATGGTAGTGCATGAAATGGTGGCTGATCTCATCAATGGCGCGGTAGTAGATGGTCATGAAGTTCCAGTCTGGATCTGTCTCCATGAGGTGGGTGGCGGCGGAGTGCACGGAGTATGCCTCACCGAGGTATTGGCGGAGGTTGTTGACGCGGTGATCTCTGGATTGGTCAATCTTATGTCCTGCGGGGAGGAAGGGCTGGATGATGTCGCCATCGATCTCGTGGGGGGAGACGCGAAGTTCGTTCATCGTCTTCGCGAGGTCTTCTGGCCAGTAGGTGCCGGGCATAGGTTCTGGCCAGTCGGCTGGGTCTTGGTCGGGCTTGGCGCCTTTGAGATGGACGAACATGTTAGAGACCATTTTGCCGTCGAGGTTCTGCTCCCCCTGAGTGGCGAACCAGGAGACGATGTGGCTGCGGAGTTCTTTTTCTCCGAGCATCTCCCAGAGGGTCTTGCACTGTCGAGACGCAGCAGACACGGGGACGACCTGACCTGAAATGGGGTCAACTTCTGTGAAGCCTTTAACTCCGTGGTGGTATGCCATTTTCCCCGTGGCGACGGATGTCCATAGCATGGGAGAAAGCTGGGGTTCGAGAGTGGCGAGATTTCCATGAATACCGCCGTCCATGAGTGAGCGGATGCCGTCCATGCCGCCTTCTTCTAGGAGGGAGTTGATGATTTTCCAGTCGGCGGAGTCCCAGCCGATGAGGAGGACTTTTTTCTTGGAAGAGGAAGGAGCTGGTGTTACCAGATTTTGATTTGCCATCTGAGTATGAATAGAGTTTTGTATGATGAAATCTAAAGACGATTTATGAGGCGCCTTTTCACCTTTTTTTAAGACAAGGCATATCATAAACTGACTAAACAATAATTTATTTGGCGAGAATTTAGCCACTTAAAATGGTATAGCAAGACTATTAGCTGAGGTAAAATCGTTTTTATATAGTGTGATTTTTTCTTCCTGAGAAACATTTGCTATTTACTTACATTTAAAGAGTCTTTAGTATTTTTCATGAATAGATGTCTCTTTCTTTAGTCGTGAGATGGGAGAGGCTAGTATTCAAAATTTAGATATGAAAATCATCATAGCATGTGGGGGGACTGGCGGTCATTTATTTCCTGGGGTAGCGGTAGCTCAGGAGCTGAAGAGCCGTGGGCATGTGGTGAAGCTGCTGATCTCGCAGAAGAAGGTGGATGCGCGGGCGAGCGAAAAGTACAAGGATTTAGATTTTGATACCGTGCCTGCTGTGGCTAAGCCGCGCACGTTATCGCTGAAAATGATCCCATTTATGTGGAAAATGTGGAAGACGATTGGTCAGTGCAAGCGGATGCATAAAGAGTTTGGGACTGATGCTGTGATCGGGATGGGTGGATTTACTTCCATGGCTCCTGTGTTGGCAGGGCATAAGATGGGGGCTAAGGCTTATGTGCATGATAGTAATGCGTTACCAGGAAAGGCGAATCGTCTGACGGCAAAATGGTGTGATAAGGTGTTTATCGGTTTCGAGGAGGCACGTGAATATTTCCCGAGTAATAAGTATGAGGTGGAGCTGACTGGGACTCCGGTGCGTGATGAGATACGTAGTCTCCCTAGTAGGGAGGGAGCGGCGCTGAAGCTGGGTTTAGATGCGGAGATGCAAACGGTGTTGGTGATGGGTGGAAGCCAGGGGGCGAAGCGGCTAAATAGTTTAGTCGTGGGCGCCTCTAAGGCAATGCCTGCGGTGCAGTTTCTACAGATCACGGGGAATGGAGATTTCGAGCGAGTGAAGGCTGAGCTTGGGGATGCGCAGCACCATAAGCTGTTCGCATTTTGTGATGACATGGCGGCGGCCTATGCGGTGAGTGATCTGGCAGTGATGCGCTCTGGGGCATCGAGCCTGACAGAGCTTTCGTACCTGGGGATGGCTAGTATTTTGGTACCGTATCCGACCGCTGCGGATGACCACCAAACCTTAAATGCAGAGGTATTTGAAAAAGTAGGAGCGGGACTTTTGAGGAAGGAGTCTGATATGGATGCTGGCTCACTGGTGGCAGATCTAACAGCAGTGCTGGGAGATACTGAGCGGCTGGTGAATATGGCGGCCGCGGCTGAAGGATTATCGGTAAAAGATGCGGCTGAGAGGATCTGTAAGGCAGTGGAAAATCAATGATTTTAAAGAGAGCGAGAAGATGAAGATTAAAGAACTAAGCCAGAGACTGACAGACAGAAACGAGCCACTGAGAGTGCATCTCATCGGTGTGGCTGGTTCTGGGATGAGTGGCCTGGCGCTGTTGCTGATAGGTATGGGCCACCGGGTGAGCGGGTGTGATAGAGTTACTAGTCGGGAGACTGAGCGAATGCAGGGAATGGGTCTTACGTTCAGCAGTCCGCATAATGAAGAGAGCATCGTGGATGCGGATATGGTGGTCTATAGCTCTGCGATCCGGGCTGAAAATGTGGCGCTGGCTGGGGCGCAACAACGTGGGATTCATTGTATTCTTAGGGCTGAGTGTTTGGCTGCTATTTTAGGGACGAAAAAAGGGATTGTGATCAGCGGTACGCATGGCAAGACGACGACGTCTGCGATGAGTGCGCATTTACTCCGCCGTGGAGCAGTAAATCCGAGTCATTATGTGGGTGCAGAGATTCCAGTGTTAGGAGCGAACGCGCACTGGGAAGAAGAGGGCGGAGTGATGGTGGCTGAGGGAGATGAGAGTGATGGTACACTTGCACTGTATTGTCCAGAGCATGCGGTAGTGCTAAACATGGAAGAGGAACATTTAGATTTTTATACCGGGCTGGATCATATTAAAGAGGTGTTTAACCAGCTACTAGATCAGACCACGGGGAAGGTGATTTATTGTAAAGAGTGCCCAAATACGACGAGTGTCTGCGCAGTGCGTAAGGGGAGTATTTCTTATGGCTGGAGTGATGCTGATTTCACCGCTACAGATGTGCTTGAGACTGGTGGAACTGTGGCATTCAATGTCTCGTTACAGGGAGATTTATTAGGTCGAGTGGAGCTAGGGATCCCCGGTCTACACAATGCGCTGAATGCTTTGGCTGCTCTTGCGGTGGCGCATGTTTCTGGTGTGCCATTCAATGACTGTGCGCGTGCGCTTTCTACCTTTGCAGGTGCGAAGCGGAGATTTGAAACGAAGTATTTTTCTGATAAACTACGTATTATCGATGATTACGGCCACCACCCGACAGAGGTGGCTGCTACGTTACAAACGGCCAAGTCGCTGGACTCTAAGAGAGTGGTAGTGGTATTTCAGCCCCATAGGTATAGCCGTACTCAGAAGTTGGCGAGTGATTTTGGGAAAGTGCTACAGGCTGCGGATAGGGTGTTTGTAACAGATATTTATCCAGCGAGTGAGTTGCCGATAGAAGGGATCACCGCGCAGACGATCGTGGATGCTATGAAGCTGTGTGGGGGGACGAAAGCGGAGGTGGTAGGCACCGTAGAGCAAGCGCATCATGTAGTGGGGAATGCTCTCCGTGAGGGTGACCTGCTGATTACTTTAGGGGCAGGAAATATTCATGAAGTAGGCACCAAGATAGCAAGAGATGCACAGGTTTTGGAGGAAATACTCCGTGTGGTAAGGGATACTGGAGACACTAAGGCAAGTGGTGAACTCTATGAGCCGATGCGTAAGCACTCCACTATGCTGGTGGGTGGTCCAGCGCAGTTCTGGGTAGAGCCTGGCACGTATAAAGGATTTGCGAAGGTGGTGAAACATTGCCGTGGCCGTGGTATTCCAGTGCGTGTGGTAGGGCGCGGTTCTAATCTGTTAGTCAAGCAGGGCGGCGTTCCCGGCGTAGTGATTCATCCCAGTAAGGGCGTGTTTGGCGAGGTTACATCTGACGGGGATATACTGACTGCTGGTGCTGGGGTGAGATTTAAAAAACTCGCCAGTGTAGCACAGGCGAAAGGCCTAACAGATTTTGAGTGGATGGAGGGTATCCCGGGGAATGTTGGCGGCGGCCTGCGGATGAATGCGGGCGCGATGGGGACTGAAAGTTTTGATCAAGTGGTGGATGTAATTTTCCTCGATGAAGATGGTGAAATTCGCACGCGGACACGGGAAGAGATTGAGCATTCGTATCGAAATGTGCCTTCTTTGAGAAGAAATTTTGCACTCAGTGCCCGCTTCAAGGGGACACCAGGATCAGCAGCTGAGATCCAAGTGAAGATGGATAAGTCGACTAATAAGAGGAAATTATCGCAGCCCAGAGCGGCGAGTGCGGGCTGTATATTCAAGAATCCAGCGGAGATGCCCGCCGGGATGTTAGTGGATGTTCTAGGCTTTAAGGGTATGGCAGTGGGTAAAGCGAGGGTATCGCTGGAGCATGGAAACTTTATCGTCAATGATGGTAGAGCAACTGCTGATAATGTCTTGGATCTGATCGCTGAAATCAGAAAAAAAGCGCGTGAGGAAAAGGGCATAGAGCTTGATACTGAGGTGCAGATTATAGGCGAGGATGAATCAATGTTTTAAGATAGAAAACTGAAAAAAGTATGGATGAAAATTTAAAAATAGCGGTGGCGATGGGAGGTCCAGGATCTGAACATGATGTCTCTATGGCATCTGGTAAAGCAGTGCTAAGGGCTCTAACAGATGCAGGGTGCAATGCTGTGGAACTCATCGTGACTGACCGCTCTATCAGTGTCCCTGAAGATATAGACATGGTATTCAATACCATTCATGGAACCTTCGGTGAAGATGGAGGTTTGCAGAAATTGTTAGACGAGCAAGGCGTAGATTATACCGGCGCAGGCGCGATCAGTAGTGAGCTTGCCTTTGATAAAATATTGAGCAAAAAGAAATTTATTGAAGCTGGCGTGCCAACCCCTAGGAGCGAGATGGTGGATTGTACTGACGGTCTAAAGATACCAGCAATGGATCTGCCCTATGTGGTTAAGCCACCGCGCGAAGGATCCAGCGTGGGGGTGCATATTTGTAGAACATTGGATGAAGCAAAGGCCGCGATGGAGGATGCTATGAAGTTTAGTAATGACGTGCTCGTTGAGCAATTTGTGGAAGGCAAGGAACTCACCGTGGGGGTGCTGGATGGCGAAGTTCTGCCTGTAGTGCACATCGCTCCGCGAAGTGGATTCTACAATATGAATAATAAATATCCGTGGATGAGCGGGGACGGAGGAACGGATTATTATTGTCCCGCAGAACTGAGTCCAGAGCTTACTAAGATAGTTCAAGATGCGGCACTGGCGGCGCATAAGTCGCTTGGGATAGAGGTTTATTCTAGAGTAGATGTTTTGTTAGATGAGGACGGGAATCCTTATGTGTTAGAAGCCAATACTATCCCAGGAATGACAGAGAGTAGCCTGTTACCGAAGTCAGCAAAGGTCGCAGGGTATGAATTTTCGGAGCTGTGTATGAAAATCATCGGTCTATCAATGAGCATTCGAAAGGGATGAAAATAGAAAGACGAAATTATGTTTAAGAGGAAAACCAGTAAATTTAAACCAAACAAGCGCAGGAGGCATAATCGTGAGCTAGTCATGAACGTCACCTCTCCACGGATAGTTTTCTTCCAGTCTCTCAGAGCGATACGCGGCATGATGAAGACGGCACTGATTATACTCGCAGTTGGCAGTGCGTGTTGGTTTGGCTATAAGCAGATCCATGAACACTTTAATAATAATCAGGAATTTGCCATCAAGCACTCAACGGTGACGAACTTTGAAGGCAAGTCAACTGTGGTTCTTACGCGACTCAGGGTGCTGGAAATAGCCAAGGTTAATCTCGCGGGGACTATTTTTAGTGTGGATCTTGATGAGGCTAGAAGACTACTTATAGAGAGGCCAGAGATTGAGGATGTGAGGGTGAAGCGAACCTTACCAAACACGATTGATATTCAGATAGAAGAGCGCGTCCCAGTGGCATGGCTATCCTGCCGTGAACTAGGACTTGCAGGACGTAGTCAGTATAAAGGAGTTCTGTTAGATGATGCAGGGGTAAGTTTTCTCTGTGAAAAAGATTTCTGGGAAGCGGCAAAAAACTTACCTGTGATACAAGTTTCCTCTAGCTCGAAAACAGAATTCCCAATCGGTAAGAAAATGCGCAATGCAGATGCCGAGCGCGCGCTGAGCCTGGTGTTGAAGCTCAGGGAAATGAAGCAACAGCCATGGGAAATCGATAGAGTGAAGGTAGAGAACTTCTATACACTTCATGTAATCAGCAAAGACGAAGTGATCGCTGTTTTTGGAATGCATGACCATGGACGGCAGCTGTATCAGCTCATTTTGGCGAGACAGCATGCGGTGAAAAATCAGCAGGAACTCGCATGGATAGACCTCAGGCCGAAGATGAATATCCCGGCACACTACAAGGGTGGTGGATCAGTGATGCCGCATAGCTACACTCCTAAGAATGAGGTGCATGATGGACTAGACCCATCGACTAGGAGCATACTAAACCAAAACTAAAGTAGAATTAACCTAAGAAAAAGGATGGCGAAATCGACAATACATGTAGGACTAGAGATAGGCACCAGCAAGACCTGCATGGTTGTAGGTGAGGTGAAGGCGGATGGCTCAGTGAAAATTTTAGGGGTTGGCGAGACTAAGACTGTGGGAGTAAGAAAGGGAGAGATCTCAGATTTCCACCAAGTCCGGACTTGTGTTCGTGAAGCTCTGTTAGAGGCGGAGGATGTTTGTGATGTAGAGATTACTAGTATCATTCTATCAGTAACTGGCTCACATATTAGGGGAGTGAATAACCGTGGAACGTTCCGGTTGCCTGATGACGAGGGGGAAGTGGAAGAATCGCATATTTTAGAAGCAGATGAGATAGCACAAGACATCGCGATGCCGAGTGATAATGTGTATCTCCTTAACGTCATCCGTCACTACTGGTTGGATGGTCAGCAGCACATTACTAAGCCGCTGGGATTGCTGGGTAAAACCTTAGAAGCCGACTACCATATCATTCATGGTGCTAAAATGAGGATTCAGAATAGTCTCAAGTGCGTGCGAGAAATACCATTGGATGTCGATGCTGTGGTCTTCGCGCCGATTGCATCGGCCCAGATCGCCCTGAATCGTGAGCGCAAAGATGAAGGAGCGCTCGTCATCGATATTGGAGGTGGAACCACAGATTACGTACTTTATCTAAATGGAGCGGTGGAGGCTTCTGGCTGTATTCCCGTGGGAGGAGATCATATCAGTAATGATATCCATCTCGTCACACACATTCCGTTATCAAAAGCTGAGCAAGTGAAAAAAACCGAAGGGGATGCCTCTGGAGATCCAGCGAAATCAGTTGGTATTGTGACCATTGAAGATGAAAAAGGTTTTCCAGACATCGAGCTAAAGCGGCAGCTATTGAATGATATTATTCGTGGTAGAATGCTAGAGACTCTAGAACTAGTGAAAGAGAGGCTACCAGAAGGCTCACTGAAAAAAGTAGGTACTGGAGTCTTTCTGACAGGAGGAACTAGCCTGTTGCGGGGCATGGGCGAGCTCGCTAATGAAGTGTTTGGCCTGCCAGTGTATCGTCCAGAGCAGCCAGAAGTCAGCGGTGTCCAAGCTTATTTCAGGGACCCACAATACTCTACAGCAGTGGGGCTGATCCGTTATGCCCAAATTATTGAAGAAGAAAAAAATGAGCGTAAATCTAAGAACGGTTTCATCAATAAACTCTCTAAGTTTTTGCCATTTGGGTCGCATTAATAGCTAGAATGAAATCAAAAATTTATATCCACAGGTATTTGATGCACAGCCGCCAAGGGCTGAATAGCAGGTCTCATCTCACCGAGCATGAGGGAGCGTTGATTAAAGTCGAGGTGGATGGAGTATCCGGTTATGGCTGTTTGCACCCTTGGGTAGAACTGGGTGACTCAAGTTTAAATGAGCTAATTAGTCAACTTAAAGAGGGTAGGATATCTAGGCAGGTCAATTGCGCGTTGGAATGTGCCGCTGCAGATAGGAAAGCCAGAGCATTGGGAGTAAGCTTGTTTGACGATCTTGAAGTGCCGATGAGTCACGCTACGATTGTGGGGGGGATTGATAGAGTCGAGTTGGCGGTGGCTGCGGGATTCGATACCGTGAAGCTGAAAATGGGGCGCGATGGGCTAGCGAACTCAAAGTTACTCAATGAATTACATGAAATATTTCCAGAGCTAAGAATCAGGCTAGATTTCAATGGCGTGTCTGGGGTGGGTGCAATGGAGCACTTACTCAGAGAAGGTGGTGAGGGGCTGAGAAGACAGATTGATTTTATAGAAGATCCATTTCCTTTGGGCGATCCAGCCTGGGACACTTTACGGGATAGGTATGGAGTGAAATTTGCCGTTGACCGAGGAGTCTCTAAAGCGGTTGGCGAGTTTGATGTTTCAGTGGTGAAGCCAGCGATCAATAAGATTCAAAAGATCTGTGATGCAGCCCAGATGGCCGGAAGGAATGTAGTGGTCACCAGCTACATGGATCATCCAGTTGGGCAATGCTATGCCGCATACTGCGCCGGAAAGGCGAATGGGGAGTATCTTGGACTAATCAATAAACGCTGTGGACTCATGACGCATGGGCTTTATGAGCCTACAGAATTCACTGCGAAATTAGGAGGTGTGAGTCCTAAGTGGAATAGTAGTAGAAATGCCACAGGTTTAGGATTTGATGATTTATTAGATACGTTGGATTGGGTAAATATTTAGTATATGTATTATTTTTAAGTGGGATTAGCAAATATTGTAATATGGAGCTGTTAAGGTTACGTGATTCATTATTTCGTTTGAATAGCCACTCTGAAATTAGCGCGGAGTAATTCCGATTTAAATTAAAAGTTATCAAAACCTATCTATCTAGTAAGGTATATAAATAATTGCAAAAAATACTTGCGATATCAGAGTTGCAGTCATAAGGAGATGAAGTTATGATCAAAAAGACACAAGAATCTGCAAGAGGTAAGCGATATAGCTCAACAGAGCGAGTTAATATCCTGACTTTTGTAGATAAATACAACGCAAGGAATGGAAGGGGTGGAGCTGCGGCTGCATCTAGGAAATATGACATTTCTCAACTTACTATAGGTAACTGGCTCAGAGCCGCTGGCTCACCATCACCTAAGAGAAAGAAAAGTAATGTTGATATAGATAAGACTCTTATACGTCTCAGTGAACTACACAAGCTAATGGCGAATACTGAAGAGGAACTAGACAAACAGCGTAAAGAATATGCTGAATTAAAAATGGCTCTATAGCCGCACCTCGCTACCTGATAAACACACACACAAATTAACTATAAAATATAAGCGGCTATTCAGAAATGAATAGTCGCTTATGTTTTAATTGATTATACCAAGTGAGGAGGATCCTTAATTTAAGGTAGGATACGGAGCGTTGTCACTAGCCTAGTTATTTCCTTAGACTAGTGAAAACGAGACACGCTTCTTTAAGTTATTCTCCAGCTGAATCTGAGGTTTCCTTGATATCAGTCAGGGCAGCAATGAAGTCACCTAATATGTCCGCAGGCACCATGATCGTATCACGGTTACCACTCACATCTTCTGTGATCTTTACTACTTTACCGCGAGCATTCTGCTTGAGATCAAGGAAAAATATTTTCCTGTCAGCTAGAATTTTTTCAGTATGCAATAGGTCATTATTCTCCACCTTTTCTCCTTCTTTTTAATGATTAAATTAATCACGCTTACCGTAAGCGCGATTTGTTACGATACTGTAGAATTCTCTAACTAGGTCAATGAAAAATCAGAATAATGCCAAATGGAATTCTAAATCCACCTTTGGGATCTGTTACAGATGGATTTATATGATAACGATCGAGGCGGTGATTCAGCAACACATGATCAGGCATCAGATCATGTGATGGAGAAAGAACAGCATCCCTCGATATTGACTTCTATTTTGCAAACCCCTAACTTAACTTCAGATGAAACTCACATTTTTAGGAACTAGCACATCAGTAGGGATCCCAGTCATAGGGTGCAGCTGCCATGTCTGCATCTCTGAGGATCCCAGGCATCTCCGCATGAGGTCATCTGTTCACATAGAGACGCCCACTCATTCTTTGCTAGTGGACTCTGGTCCAGACCTTAGGCAACAGGCACTCAGGCATTCACTATCGAAGGTGGATGCGGTGCTTTATACTCACCATCATTTGGATCACATTGCTGGCTTCGATGAGCTACGAGCTTTCTGCTGGCATAGGGAGGACCCATTACCACTTTACTCCACACCCTCCTGCCTTGATGAGCTGAAACGGATCTTTAACTGGGCATTTTCAGAAGGGAATACCTATAAGGGGTATATACGCCCGCTGGCTGTGCCCATCACAGAAAGCTTTATGTTAGGTGAGCTTAAGGTCACTCCCATTCCTGTAGAACATGGCTCGGTAGAAACGATTGGTTACCGTTTTGATGATAGCGAGTCATCAATCGCTTACATTCCAGATGCTAAATCTCTAAAACCAGGATCTGCTGCTCTGTTAAAAAATTTAGACCACCTCATTATCGACTCTCTTAGAGAAAAGCCGCATCCTACTCATATGTCACTCGCTGAGTCTCTAGAGACCATTGCGACTGCTGAACCAAAGCAAGCTTGGCTGACCCACATCGCTCACGAAATGGACATCGCGAAAGTGGAACCCACACTTCCGCTAAATGTGAAGTTTGCTTACGATACACTCACACTCCCTAACTAAAATAAAG
>TARA_B110000908_G_scaffold70600_1_pt1 | contig 16062 bp, 18 predicted proteins | sample TARA_B110000908 | Tara Oceans TARA_B110000908 (sample SAMEA4398067) | marine metagenome | biome: Polar Biome; feature: [DCM] deep chlorophyll maximum layer (ENVO:01000326); material: water (ENVO:00002006), including particulate matter (ENVO:01000060) such as... | depth 36 m
AAAGGCGATACTCGCCCAGACATAAGTTGGGAATTATGAAAAAGCAAGAAGAAATGTTTGTAATAACAATGGAAGAATGCGGTGAGCTAATACAGGCTTGCAGTAAAATGCTTAGAACTAAGGGCAATAATGCTAAATATTTAAAGAACTTGCAAGACGAGGTAGGCGATGTGTGTACAATGATTGAAGTACTAAAGATAAGTGGACTAGTAACACAGGAAATGATCGACACTCGTATCAAACAAAAGACACTAAAATTAGAAGAATGGAGTAACATATTTAAATGATCATAGTTGATGCATTTGGTCCTAAGATTGCTAAAGTAAAATTGTCTGACTATATTACTGAAGTACTAATGCAGATATGTAATGATGCAACGGATCCTCACAATGATAAGCTAGTAGGCTATATTAGAGAAGAGATGGATATTGGCCAGCAGTTACACGATAATCAAGATGTACTGAAAGTGCTAGTTGGATTTGCAAATGATTACTTACTAGATGTTGATAGCGGTATGTGGAACGATGTAATTGCATCTGGTACACTGCCATGTTATTTAGAATTTAACGATGCTTGGTATAACAATCAACTACCAGGCGAACATAATCCACCGCACGATCATAGATACTCAGCTGATGTTGTAAGTGTAATCTATCCTAAGATAGAACTTGACACAGAGCATGATATGTTTTATACTAACTCTAAGCGTGAGAAGCAACTAGGGCAATTAAACTTTTTACATGGCGATACAGATAAGAATGGCTTTGGTAAAAAGTCTATATCAATACAGCCAGAGCAAGGATACATGTATATATTCCCTGCTAGTTTAATGCACTACACAACGCCTATACTAGGCAACAGTGTACGTTACAGCATTGGTTGTAACTTTACAATTACTAACTTAGCAAGAAATATGCAAAACAAACTGAAAAAGTCAAAAGCGCCAAACAAGCCAAAGAGTAAATTTTAATGAAGTTTGATTTTGATGTAGACATTGATATGGCTAACAGGGATGACTTTCTTAAGTTGTCTAAGCATACTGTTGCAAGCATTAAACGTGATGACAATTTCACAAAGCACAACACTGGTGTGTATTTTCAGAGTATTCCAAAGTTTCCACTAGAACAATATAGTACAATAGATCATAAGCAAGCAGAAGTAGACGGCTGGTTTAAAGTAGACTTCCTCAACAACAGCGTATACACTAGTATACATGATGAGGCTCACCTTGATAGATTACTTGCAATGGAGCCGCTGTGGGACTTATTGGAACATGCAGAAGTTGTAGAGCAGTTGTATCATGTAAGTAATTACTTAACTGTATTGCAATCATATAAGCCGACTACAGTTGAACAACTAGCAATGATACTCGCTATTATAAGACCCGGCAAGAAACACTTAATGGGCAAGCCGTTTGATGAGATTGAAAAGACTGTTTGGGTAAAGCCTACTAGTGATGAATACTATTTTAAGAAAGCGCATGCTATTGCATTTGCTACAGCAATTGTAGTACAATTAAATAGATTAGTAGAAATGTCCGGACAACAACACGCTGGTTAGTCAGTTTTCTTAACTAGCTGAATGCCTCTACGCTTAATGCGTTTCTTTAGCATATTCTGCAACGTAGTCATTGGGCCAAATAAATGCTCCACATCTTTCATAACAACTGTTGTTAGATAACGCTGAAATGGTCTCATTTCGATGTGTAAGAATACATCAATTGGTAACATTCGATTAGACTCCCACCACCATGTTTCTCCTAGAAGGATGAATAGTTTTCTGGTGTCTAAATCAGGCATCTTAGATAAGTCATACATTGTAAGAATGGTGTTGTCGTAGTTAACAACTATTCCGTAATATTCTGACTTTGCGTAAGTGATGCCTGTTAAGAAAGGGAACTTGTCTTGGTCGATTTCTTGCATAACGATATTTACCTTTCATAAAGATAAATAGTACACTAGAAAGGTAAATTTATATGAACTATGGTGATAACCGTCTCTTTTTGTACGATAACAACGTTGACCTCGTGGTTACCGCCGACAACCTATACGTGGATAACAGACCAATGAACAATAACTCGCTAATTGCACACAAAGGATTGACTAATACAATCAACTTTAATATTAGAAACAGAGACAGGAAACTGCAGAATGTCTTTGCAGACAACCTAGTAGCATACTTTGTTAACCCTAGTACTAAAAGTAGAATGCTAACAAAGCGTTTAGAAAACTCTAGTAACGTAGGCATTGTCCAGCTATATTTAACAGCAGGTGACTTACAAAATATTGATGTAGGTTTGTATAAGGTTTACATCACACGAACAAATGATACAAGTGCTGATATGCCAGTGTACTCTAGCCAAAATAACGATGTTTGTTTTGATATAGAAATATCCGGGCAAGCAGTATTTGATCCAGTCCCAACTCAGGCAGATACAACGCTAACTGAAGTAGCCAGCAATGTATTTGTATCAAGTGCATTCTTTGGTAACTTGGACAGAAACTTCCAGGATGCCAAGCATAGTATTGCAATCTATCCAACAACATACACCGGTAATGTCAAGATACAAGCAAGTTGTTTACCAACTACACCAAACAGCGATGCTACTAGTGATGACTGGTTTGATCTAAGTGCTAAAATTGCAATCACAGGTGCATCGAGTGCTATCATACATAAGACATATTCGGTAAATGCTAACTGGATTAGACTAGTAAGCTATCCTGATAATGCTGACAGTACTATTGCAAACGTACTCGTAAGAAACTAAAAAAAACATATTGACTTAACGTATTAAGAATGCTATAATAAGCGCATGACTGTGGATACTATAGTAGAACAAGTACACCGCTTATTGATAGATAATTTGCCGGTGCGTAACAACCGTACTCCTAGTGGGTGGGTTACATTCAATTGCCCAATATGCACTGACAATCGTAAACGTGCAGGTGTTATTACTAGCGGCCCTAAGATTAGCTTTAACTGTTTTAACTGTGGGCATACTACAGGTTGGTCTCCTAATCCTCACATGGGAAAGAAGTATAGAGACTTAGTAGATAAACTAGGTGCAACATCAGCAGAAATACACACTGTACAGATGGAGTTGCTAAAACATAGCGAAGATTTGCAAGATACTGAAAGCACAGAGTATGTATACAGTTTTAGCAAGTTCGACACAGTTGAATTACCGGGTGATGTGCAAACTATAGACAGCTTAGAAGATGGGCACTTGTTAAAAGAGTATGCAAGGGACCGAGGCATATTAGGAGTATATCCGTTACTACACTTCTCAGACTTTGTTAACAAGAAAAGAGTTATAGTACCGTTTACATACAACGGAGAAATAATAGGATGGACAGGCAGACATATTGCACCACCTGATAAGAACACGCCTAAGTATTTAAACAATGTACCGAGTGGGTATGTGTTTAACGTAGATGCATTTGCAGGAACAGAACGAGAAATAGTTATTGTAACAGAAGGTATTTTCGATGCAATATTAGTAGATGGTGTTGCTGTACAAGGCAATACAGTGACCCCGGAGCAAGCGCATTTAATTGACAAATTAGGCAAGCGTGTTATACTATGCCCAGACAGAGATAAACCAGGTAAAGATTTAATAGAACAGGCGTTAACATTAGGATGGGAAGTAAGTTTCCCACCGTGGCATCCAGATGTTAAAGATGCCGCTGAAGCAGTTAACAAATATGGCAGATTACTAACAGTTGCAAGTATTATTAAATACGCAACAAGTAATAATGTTAAAATACAAGTACAGAGTAAAATGTTATGAAGTTATATACAAATGGGTGTAGTTTTACACAGGGCCATGCTATAGAAGGTAATAGTACTATATATAAGGCAAACAATTTTAAGTATATGTCAGATGTTAAAGATGATAGAGCTTGGCCATGGCAGTTAGGCTTCGACCACGTATTTAATCACGGAGCAAAAGGTGCAAGTAGTTCTCGCATTACTCGTACTACAATAGAATTCTTAAGTCACATACCGGATAATGAGGTAAAGGACTGGACTGTTATTATGCAATTTAGCACACCTGATCGATACGAAGTACTAGTGGATAGTACTGTCGAAGAGTTTGCTACAATTAACGAAGTCGGTGAAAAAGGCATATATGACTTAGGTGCAATCAGAGATGTAGATCTAGACGCTACAACAGCAGGCCAAATGGTTGCGTACTTTGCTGGCGCAAGATCGTATAAACAAAAATTATATACCCAAGTTAAAGAAATGTTAATAGCTGTAACATATCTTGAGAGTAGAGGTGCTAATTATTTAATAACAGGCCTAGACGAATTATGCAGTGATATAGAAAAGATAAAACAAGCATCACAAGTTGAATTATACGACTGCTATAGTCCTGCCCTAACACGACTTTGCGATGCTGTGCCTACGCACAATATTGTAGAAGCTATGCACTTAGATGGCAAAGCTGAATTACATGACTCTTGCGGACATCCGAATAAAGAAGGCCATAAGTGGTTTTCTGACTATATACTTAATGAACTACAGACACGTGGATATATTACATGAGCGAAATAAAAGACTATAACGAAGATATTGAGAGACTGTTTATACAGTTTCTAATGAGCGATCACGACTTATTTGCTCGTTGTCAGGCCATTGTATCACCTGACTATTTTAGCAGAAAGTTTAGAGGCAGTGTTAATTTAATGCTTCAACACAGCAACGAATACAATAGTGTACCCACATTAGAACAGTTAAATGCTGTTGGCGGGCAGGGTATTACACTTATTGAAAACGTAACACCAGACCACCAGAACTGGTTTATGGATGAGTTTGAAACTTTTTGCAGGCACAAGGCGCTTGAAAGTGCTATTATAGAAAGTGCTGATTTACTTGAAAACAAAGATTACGGTGCAGTAGAAAATAAGATTAAAGAAGCTGTACAGATAGGCTTAGTAAAAGACTTAGGACTAGAGTACTTTGAAAATCCTAAAGAGCGACTAGAATGGATTAAGCAACAGGCTGGTGCAACAAGTACAGGCTGGAAAGGTGTTGATCAGAAGTTATACGGCGGCATGAACAGAGGCGAGATTAATATCTTTGCGGCACCTAGTGGCGGTGGCAAGAGTTTATTCTTACAAAACTTAGCAGTCAATTGGGCACTAAGCGGACTTAATGTTGTGTATATTAGTTTAGAGCTTAGTGAGCAACTTATTAGTATGCGACTCGATGCAATGGTAAGTGGTTACAGCACAAGAGAGATTATGAAGAACATGGATGATGTTGATCTGCGTGTGCGTATGAAAGCTAAAGGCGCAGGCAAGTTCCGTGTTAAGCAAATGCCAAGTGGCATTAATACAAATGATATTAGGGCATTCTTGCGTGAATATGAAATACAGTGTGGCGAAAAGGTAGATGCATTGTTAGTAGACTATTTAGACTTAATGATGCCTATTAGTGCTAAGATATCAGCAGAAAATATGTTTGTTAAAGACAAATACATATCTGAGGAATTGCGTAACTTAGCAATGGAGCGTGATATACTACATGCAACAGCATCGCAGTTAGGCAGAAGTGCAGTAGAAGAAGTAGAATACGACCACAGTCATATTGCAGGCGGCATTAGTAAGATTAATACAGCAGATAATGTGATAGGTATCTTTACAAGTAATGCAATGCGAGAGCGTGGCAGGTATCAGATACAGTTTATGAAGACACGTTCTAGTGCCGGTGTCGGTAGCAAAGTTGATCTTAAATTCGATACAGATACATTAAGAATCGAAGATCTAGAAGAAGGTGATGAAGATTCGTTAACTGTTACAACTAACAGTTTAGTTGATCAATTAAAGCGTAACAACAGCATTAAAGCAGACGATGCTGAAAATAAAAGCACTGTATCCCAGGCAATGAATATGAGAGAGTTTTTAAGCAAGAACGATGACTTCTAAATGATAAATACAACTATGCCTATTACACGGGAGCAAAAAAGTGCGTAAAACTCGCAGTATTATAGAAGAACTAAATCTTATTTCTGTAGACAGAGACAGAGATCATGCGGTAGAGAACCGCGGAGAGCACCTAATTGAAAGTGTAATTCACCTCATTGAGCGTATTGAAGAGAACTATTCGCCTGAGATAGCTAAAGATCTATCTAACAGGATTGTGAATAGTATTCGAGCAAAAGACTCATCTAAATTTTCCCGTGGCATTAGAAAAGTAATTAAAGAAGGCCAAAGGGAAAATAAAGATGAATCAAATTCGTAAAGACTTAAACTTAATAACAGAAAGTCTTCAAATAGATGATGCATATCAAGCATTACCGCTTGCAGTTAGAGAAGATCTAAAAACAATATTTAGTGAGATTTCTAAACTCAACGAGGCGGCACTTGCACCAGAACAAATTCAAAGTGTATTCCAGAGCATGGTTACTAACCGAGGCGAAGGAGGCAACACTGCCCAACTAGCGAAAAAAGCACAAGCACAGCTAACACCTTTATTTGCAAAGATAACAGGCAATCCTAAACTTAAAGCAATATTATCTAAAGTAGGTAGCGCAGTTCCTATCGAAGGCTTAAAGAAAATGGTTGCAAAGTTACCAGATCCTGCAGGCTCGAATGCGCAGGCTGTTGTTGCTTCTATTCAAAAAGGCGCACAGTCAATTGAAAACGATGAAGACGTAGCGGCATTTAAAGGATTAATGCTAACAGTTATTACTATTGGCATGGGTGTTGCAGGTGCAGGCGGCCCAGCAATGCTAGGTATTATCGGTACAACAGCAATATTTAGAACAGTAGTAGAAGCAGGTATTAAGGCGGCAGCCGGCGGCACAGTTGCAGACGTTGCTAAAACAGCAGGTATAGGTTTAGCTAAAGGTGCTATTGCTGGCCTTGCAGGTGGCTTACTAGGTGGACTCGGAGATGTAGAAGTATCAGGCGATGAACAACTAATATCTGCATCTCTACCGACTCAGACAATTGACGTAACTGCACCGTTAGAAGACGCAGGAATGAGCATGGAAGAAATCGATCAGTTCATGGCTAATATGAAAGCAGACGATGAAATCATGCAACAACAGTACTTCCCCGAATTCTTCAATGACATGGAAAATGACGTTATAGATTCGATGGATAAATTCAATGTAGGCCCAGAGTATGCAGAAAAATACGAGAATATGATGTCTGCTAGTGCAACTGTTGACGGTAGTACTATTAGTATGGGTGTTGATAACTTTGGGTCATCTATGGGCGTTTTGTTTAATCCAGAAGAATATGCAGAATATAATGCTATTGTTGCTCAAAACGGTGGCGGAACAGATGGACTATTTTCAGAAGAAGCAACTGCTTTTAGAAAGGATATCGCATCGCAGGTTAGTTCCTCAGCAACAGACGAAATTAATGACGTCATGGATTCGTATGTACACCCAGAGTGGAAAAATGTACTATCAGAAGAAGTTGGCGAAGAATTTGATACACTAGTAGAGCAAGTAGGCGAGGCAGTAGCAGTATATGCTATGCTAGAATGGTACAATAGTTATGTAAAAGATACTCAGCCTATAATCGAAGGGATGGAGTATTTACAAAAATACCAACTAATAGAAAGTGTTGAACAAACAATGTCTGAAGCGCCGTCACTAGGCGATATGGCTAAGAAAGTTGGCGGCGCATATAAGTCAGCAGTAGGCAAAGCAGGTGCAGTTGCTAAGAAAGCAGGCGGTGCTGTAGTAAATACTATTATTAAGCCTATTATAAACAGTGCTCCAGTAAAAGCATTCACAAATAAATTAACAGCATTAGTAGGTGCGCAGGGCGCAATTGATCCTGAAAAACTACAAGCAGATTACACAGCGGCGAAGTCGCCAACTGATTCAGATGCAGTTGGTAAATTCTTACAACAGAATGCAGGAGCAACAAAAGATGAAGTTGATACAGCATTTAAAGCGGCAGGTGTTCAAGCAGTAGCACCAGAAGAAGAGCCAGACGCAGAGCCAGCAGTATCACAAGTAGATGCTAATCAAGACGGAAAAGATGACGCCACCGGCGCTCCTATTCCTACAGCACAGCCAGGTGATGCTGATGGTGCACCAACTTCAACGGCACAGGCACAAGTAGATGCTAACCAAGACGGAAAAGATGACGCTACAGGCGCTCCTATTACGCCAACGGGTACTAGTACTCCAGGTGATCCTAAAACAAGCGCACAGGGCAATACAAGCAGTCCTGCAGGTGCTACAGCGGATGGAAAGACCCCGGGCGGCGCAATAAAACAAGGCATGGATAATGCTGAAGCTGGCGATAACGAAATTAAAGATGGAACCAAAAAGTCAGTTAACAAGATTCCACATACTTGGAGTGCAGAGCAAGGAGAATGGATTAACGCACAAGGCGTTCCGGCTACCGGCTTAATGAAGCAAGAGTTAATGAAGCAAGTTGGCAAAGATGTAGCTGGTGGTAACGAAAAGCCAGGCATGATGCAACGTGCTAAAGATTATGTAACAGGTAAAACGCCAGGACTAGCTCAAGCAACACGAAGCGATCCCAAGGCAGGTATACTAAAGAAAGCAGGTGCTACGGCAGCCGCAGGATTAGGCGGCATGATTGGTAAAGCACTGGGAGGCGGACAACCAGCTCCAGCACCAGGTGAACCAGCTCCAACCCCAGGTGAACCAGCTCCGGCTGGACAAGCACAGCCTGAGAAGACTCCGGGTCAATTTAAGCAAGCACATGTACCAGGCGGTAAAGGTGAAACGCAAAATGATCCATATGAAGTTGCTAAACAAGCAATACGTGGCGAACAAGGTAAAGATGCTAACAAGAAACAATTACCAGGTGGTAAATTACCGCCAGCGGCAGGTAAGAAAGTTAGTGACATGCTAGGACAATTAGCAAACGGCAATAAAGACGCTGGTGCTATTGCAGGGCAACAAATACTTGCGTATGCTAAACAAGGCTACGATGTTAGTAATGCGGCACAAGTATTCTTAGCTAAAGCAAAACAAGGTGAAAGATTCCTAAAACAAGAAAGCTACGAGTACTTTACACAGATGTTAGAATCGTTCGGACTAGGATGGAGTGATATTGGCATTACTGTACGAATAGATGAGAGTGTTAGCGAAGGTGTTTGGCTTATATCGAGCGATTTACTACGCATGAAAGACTTAGCAGGAATATAATAAATGAGATTTGTAGAAATATCAAAGCCTCTTGTAACTAAGATAATAAGTGAGAGCTTTTTACTAGAAGCAAAGAATACGCATATGGAACACCTAGAAGATAATATCTTTAATAAAGGGTATGCAGGTGCTAAAGAAGCAGTAGACTACTTATACAGTTTGCATCAGATGCTCGACGGGCATGGCAAAAGTAAAATGGATATGACAATCAAGTGGGATGGCGCACCTGCATTAGTATGCGGAAAAGATCCACAAACAGGTAAGTTTTTTGTAGGTACAAAGGGTGTGTTTGCGGGCAAAGCAAAACTAAACTTTACAGAAAAAGACATCGAAGAGAATCATGCAGACCGCGGTGAGAACAGCGGCGAAGGTTTGAGAGTTAAACTTCGACTAGCACTTAAAACATTAGGTAAACTAAATTGGGACACTGTAGCACAAGGTGATATGATGTTCATGAAAGGTGACATCAAAGAAATAAGCTATGATGGCATACAATACATAATGTTTAAGCCTAATACACTTGCGTATGCTGTACCAAAAGATAGCGACTTAGCAAAGCAAATGTTATCCGCTGAAATTGGAATGGTATGGCACACTGAATACTCCGGAGGACCAACACTAGCTGATACATCAGCTTCGTTTGGATTCGACGCATCGCGATTAGGTGATGGCAGTAATGCTGGTGTATGGCAGACAGATGCTAACATTAAAAACTTAGCGGGCACAGTTACAATGACTGCCGAAGAGTCAGCAGAAGTATTATCCTCAATTAAGGCGGCAGATGCATACACTAAACAGATTGGGTCTGATGTATTTAATTGGTTACAAACAGGTAATGATTTAGTTGGTAAGGAATTCCTACAGCAATTAAAGGCCACAGTTAATAACAAAGTTAGAGCAGGAGACTTCGGTAGTCCAGAAAGCCTAGCAAAAGAATTCGTAGTTAAATGGATAGACAAAGCTACAAAAGATATCGATAAAGTTAAAATGCAAAAAACTAAAGATGTTAAAATAGAAAAAATGGTTAAGACAGTTGCATTTATTAAGGAACATGTAAAAGAAATTACAGCAGTATATGACTTATACTTGATGCTTATTAAATCAAAGATAATTGTTATGCGTAAGATAGCAAATTTGCAAACAACGCAAACGTTTGCACAAGAAGGCGACGACTTTGTGCCAACAAGTGGTGAAGGATTTGTTGCTATTGATAGATTAGGCAACGCTATTAAGTTAGTTGACCGTATGGAGTTTAGTAGACTCAACTTTGGCACAGGTAAACCGGGCGCATAATGGACTTAGAATTTATAGACAATGAGATATCAGAGAGTAGGTTGTACAGATCATCTGGCAACATGGCTCGACTTACTGGCAGAGACGTAGCAGACTTAGCATACTTAAATACATTAGTACTGTACATGATGTTACAAGATGATGTACAACATGACTATGCAAAACAGTATGCACAAAAGACATCACAATATGCTGGTTACTCATTGTTTAGAACTAACGCCACAGACTTATATTTGTTATGTCATGTTCTCAAAGAACCAAAGACAACAAAGATAAACCTACAAAATAAAAGAGAAAGCATACGTTTCTTAGATACATTGCACTTTGATTTCCGTAAACATTTAATGTTTATGAAGAAATTAGCAAACTCATCGGACAAGAAAAATGAAGCAGTGAGTTTCTTTTTTAGACTAGAAATGCAACTTAACATTAAAGACAGTAAGTTTAAACAGTATAGACGATATGTAACAGATTGGGGCAATTTAAAAACTGCATCTAGACAAACAGTAGTTGCTAGAATATTACAGTCAATGAGAGCATTAGGCAGAGGTAGTGAATTAATAGGCCCTATGACTAGTATGACTAAGTATAGAAAGTTTACCACAGAGCCTGCATACGATGTTCCTAGAACAAGCATGGCACAGAAGTTTGCTGGAGCCGCAGTAGGCGCAGTAGCTGGACGATATGTTGGAAAGAAAGTAGCACAGTATGCTAAAAATAATCCCGACACAGTTAAAAAAGTTGGAACAGGTATTGGTGCAATAGCAGGTTATTGGGCCGCTGGACGTAAGAAGAAGCAAATATGAAAATAAGAGATATTATACTAGAAGTTACTGCAGAAGATCGCAAGAAACTCATTGATCTAAGAAACTTTGGCAATGTTGACCTCGCTAATAGAATACAAGTGTATATTAACATGGGCTTGGATTGGGATACTGCATCAGAGAATGCACGAATCGATCGCAAAGAAAAAGCAGAATCAGGAAAAGACGCATTTGCAAGACGTAGAGCTAATAGAGCTACTAACACTACTAACGATCAAGCAACACCTGCTAAATTACAACGTAAAGATGCGCCAAAGCCAGATGGGAAAACATTACCGGTTGACCGAGCAGGGTCAGGATGGAGTGATGAGACACATGGTCATCTACGCCGCGGAGATGGCGGCACGATTAAGAATGCATTGAAAAAGCTAGACCCTACTGCAGGTTTAGATACAACAGACCTAGGTACTACAATTGGGTCAGCTATTGCAAAGCAAAAAAGTAAGTCTAAGAACTTAGACTCATTTAAGATACAGAAATAACCCGGGTCATTTTCTTACACAAATGATAAATAATAGCATAGAACATTTAATGTTCGGCATTTTAGGAGAATTATAATGGCACAACCAGATCGTAGAGCGGCAGCAGCCGGCGAATTTATCGGCAAAGACGTATTTTTAAAGTCTTTCCAACAGCAGTCAGGCAACATATCACCAACACAACTAACAGCATTAGTAAGTTCAGTTCAAAACTTGAACTTATCAGTACTTAAAGTTGGTGCTCCAGTAACTGACACAGTTAACATCATCGTCGAAGGCGCTGATAACTTAGCAAACGGCGATATCGCTGGGCACGTCATTGCAGACGTATCATTCTAAGTTAGTAATAACATAAAATAGAAAAAGACAGTTTTAACTGTCTTTTTTTATGACAAAAAAGATAAATATATACATAGGGTGCTTACTTTAGTATCCGACAAATAATTAGGAGAAATATCATGGCACAAGCAAACCCAAACGCGGCAGTTAGAGCGGCAAACGGATTCGTAGGAACTACTCACATTTTGGAAGTAGATGACGTCACAGCAGTAACAGTAGAAGTGGCATGTGCGGAAGCACAAGTTGAAGGCTTCGTAGTTGTAGCAGTTGAAGGTCTAGTAAGTGGAAGTCACATTGCAGTACAAGGCGCAGGAGCTACACCAGCTATCGGCGGCACTACAATAATTGCAACATTTAGCTAAGACTTAAAGAATCCTTACTACCTTAGGGATCGTGCGTTATGCACATCTAAAAAGCACTCTTCGGAGTGCTTTTTTTTGACTTGATTATTTGCTGAAGAATTCGTTTGTTAGATTAAGCCATGATTGCTGAGTCATTTCGGATACTATTTTAGCAGAAGCCTCAACTATTTTAGGATTCCATGTTTTACGATCAATCAATCCATGGTGCGCACCGCCGACAAAGAACTGGTAGTGGTCCTGTGTTCTGTAAAAGAAATAAGGATCGTCCATTAGTGTCATTAACAGTTTAGTAGCATTGCGTTTGCTCAGTAATTGTTTATTTGTAATTAGATCCCATGCATCATATTCGTATGATATAAAGTCTTGGAATGTATGTAGTATGCCAAAGCGTTCTGCAGACTTTTCGTCATAGTACGGGATAGTACTGAGGAATCGTTTGTAAACATTTTGACTTGATAATCTAGGAGTGTCACTGTTACTGCGCTTATGAGGTCCCGAGCCATCATGTATGCCTGTTCCACCTTCAGCTGGGTAGTGTTCTTTTAACCAGTCAGTGTAGTCGCCTAGAACTACTAATTTACACTTGTCGAACATAGCATAGAATGCTAATTGTATTGATAAACAAGGAACAAGATGCGAATCGTTTAACGTAAAATCAAACCCATTGATCTTATTTTTATTAACCTGTTCAATTTTCCTGTCAACTTCGGAATAGTTAGTGTAGTTATTATTAAAATCACCCCACCCTGGGTGTTCTCCGCGATTCTCTACAAAGGTTAATTCTTCTTGCGTTATATGCATAGGCGCATCGTATTTTGTACCTAAAATCATTTCACTAGCAGTAAGATATCTGTTCCATGGATCGCGAACAATTGATATAATTTCAGCGTCTGCATATTTAGGCTGACTGAATACATATAGGTCTCTTAATGCCATATTCATTGTGTACCCATGTAGTTGTAGCTCAGGGTCAGTTTGACTAGACATTGAAGTTCTAATTAAATCAGTTATGTGTTTTGAATCACTAGGAACCGGATCTTTGTCGAAGCTATTTTGCTGATTAGCAAAAACAGCGTAATCGTTATCTCGTAATCCACTGTATAACTCTTCTAATTTTGTCCAACCTAGGTTGCCAGCAATTTCGTTAGTGTAGGATGATCCACATCTTAGTGGTGCTTGTATAAATCTATTATTACGTTTGTCATAATATGTTTGAAACATAGTGTTTGTCTGCCTTTGTGTGTATATAAGAAATATTTATGATCTATTGCTTACGAAGATGATAAATACTGTAATATAGGAGACACACATGTCATTACCATCAAGAGCAGGAGCTATGAATAGCCAGGAAGTTGTTACGGGTAATATTGAATTTTACACACTGTATACATCATTGGATCTTACCCATACAGGCAACTTTAGTGATGTTACGCAAAAGGACTTTGAATGTGTTGTTCAGGTAATTGGATTGCGAGCAATGCCAATTATTATGAATAGACCAGTTGCGTTAAGCGGAGTAGGAAGTTTAGTATTAGAGAATTACGGAGCACCAACTATAACAGGCGCAGGCTGGATTTTTAAATTTGCGTTTGAAAGAGAAGCAGTTCATACTATAGCAACATTAACAGACGAACTCAATAGTATTGTATTAAATGCAGGCACTATCGACACTACGGGTTCCATTAACATGGAATTCACTAAACAGGATTTATTGTAAGATGCCAAAGAAGATATTGCCAGAAGAAGCTATTACTGAATTAGATCGGGCAACTGGTTATTCGGGTAATATAGAAGCACATATAATTGCGGACATGTTACGCATAGAATCGATCACTACAGAGTTACGTGAGTTTAAAACTGACACTAAAAAACGATTTGATAAAATAGAAGGATGGCTTGTTAGCATAGTTGCAATAACATTTACATCACTAATAGGTACAGTAGGTACTTTAATTTATAGGATGCTTGTATAATGAGAATTGATGAATTTGTCGATGAAGAAATTGTCGAAGCACGAATGGTTTGGCGCCGTATGGGCAACAAAATTAAACGTGCAGTTCGTTGTACTAGTGGACGAAGAGCCGGCAGGGTTGTAGCTAACCCAAGTCAGTGTTCCGCTCCGTTGGATATCAAAAAGCGTATGACGCTGAAGAGAACTAAAGCAAAACTCGGTAAGCGCATGATTCGTAAGGCTCGCAGAACAAAGAGATTCAACCCTACTGCAAAACGATTAAAACAACTTAACAGGCGATAATAATGAAAGGTACTGACATACGCACAGTTGATGCGTTAATTACAGAGTATGGCATGAGCCAAGGCAGTAGCACTCCTACTAGTCAGCAACAAAGCGGCGCATCTGCAAAAATAAGTGCCGCAAGTAAGCCACAGAAAAGTCCAACAACCATGCCTAGTCAAAGTCCTACTACACAGCAAAATAAAATGGATACTAGCGCACCTGCAGAGCCTGAAGCACCAGTTGTTAACAAAGCAAGAGAACTAGACCAAGATTTAGAATACCAAGACGATGATGGCGATACTGTTAAAGTTATTAGCCCACACGGTCAGGGTAAAAACAAGAATAGTGTTATTGTACAGAATCAAAAAAGTAAAGAATTCTACACAATAGATCCTAACGATGATATCGAACTACCGGCTATAGAAGAAAAAATAGACCTCGATAAAATTACAAAGCGTAAGAAAAAGCTACATAAAAAAATAAAAAGATTACTCCGTGCGCAAAAGCACTTACAACAGGGAGAAATCGTAACTGAAATTAACTTCAACAGTAAAAATCTTGCCCAAGAAGCATTGCAAGCATCAATAAGATGCGGATTTGAAGCAGAAACAGTATGGGAAGGTATGTCAGAAGTCGATGAAGACGACGACATGTCAGACAAGACTTGGTCAGAGATTGAAGATTTGATCAATGATCAAGAAGGCCATCGCGGTGTAGAATCAGTAGAAGAAGGATTTAGGGAGTGGATCCAAGAAACTGATTACTTCTATGATGCAGAAAGAGAAGTAATAGATGACCTAATTAGCGACCGCAAAGACGACGAAGAGTTTGCTAATCGTTACGTAGACAACAGTGTATCTATGGACGATGTTGACGAATATAAAGAAATGATTATGTCAGATTTAGCCATAGATGCTGACAGCGAAGAAGCACAAGAAGAAATCGAAGAGCGCAATTCATGGGACGAAGCGGCATGGGCTAGAGAATATGTCGAAGTAAATGAAGCTGATGCATTCGAAGAATGGCTAATAGACGATGTTAGAGATAATGGCGAAGCATGGGATCAAGCATGGGATAATGTTTTAAATCAACATGATCCAGGTACTTGGTGCGATGAGGAGTATAGAGGCAGTTGGCGCGAGCTGTTAGGTAATATGGACATCTGGTTATACGCAGATGACGGCGGCGGCATGGACGCAGTTGCTACCCAGCTAGAAGATTGGGCAAGCAATAATAGTTTTTCAAATGATGTCCGGGCAGGTGGCTATCACAGCGGTAAAAGTGTTGATAACAACTACTGGCGTGTAGAAGATGACAGTTCAATCGAAGCCAACGGCGGTCTCGGTGCAGAGCTTATTAGTCCGGTATACGATAC
>TARA_B110000908_G_scaffold88822_1_pt1 | contig 16028 bp, 15 predicted proteins | sample TARA_B110000908 | Tara Oceans TARA_B110000908 (sample SAMEA4398067) | marine metagenome | biome: Polar Biome; feature: [DCM] deep chlorophyll maximum layer (ENVO:01000326); material: water (ENVO:00002006), including particulate matter (ENVO:01000060) such as... | depth 36 m
TGTAGATCACCTGCATGATCCGTTATTGCAAGTTGCTGACGTTTGTGGACATGATCCCGGAGGCGGTCAAAAAAAACTTTAAATGCTCAAAAGTGCCTACACTGACTGCCTACACTGCATCGCTCATGAAAAGAAAAAGCCCCGTAACTGGTTAAGTTACAGGGCTTTAGATTGGTTACGGGGGTAGGATTTGAACCTACGACCTTCAGGTTATGAGCCTGACGAGCTACCTGGCTGCTCCACCCCGCGATTGAAATGGATTACCCTTTCGGGTGCGGGCGGAAGCTAGTAGCACTTGCGCCTCAATGCAAGGTTTATTTAGATGATTCTTAACAAACCTTGGACTACTTCTCAGCGTCTGGATAGCTACCGAACATTTTTACGAGTGAGCAGTGTTTTTCTAGCTCCATTAGAGCGTCCGATACTGCGGGGTCGGTGCAGTGACCAGCGAGATCGACATAGAAGATATATTCCCAGTCGCGCTGCTTGGATGGGCGCGACTCAATCTTACTCATGTTGACGTTGAGTTTATCAAAGGCCTGCAGTGCTTTAACCAGTGAACCTGGGCGATCATGGATGGAAAAGAGGATCGATGTGCGGTCATTACCTGTGGCGGGGCAGGTTTTCTCTCCAATGACAAGAAAGCGGGTCGTGTTTGTGGCGCGGTCCTGAATCGATTCCTCAAGGATATCGAGATCGTTGAGCTCAGCAGCAAGTTTTCCTCCAAGAGCGGCAGCTCCATCGGTTGCGTTTTGACGGGCCAGCATAGCGGCTTTTGTTGTCGATGATACTTCGACAAGATCAGCTTCGGGAAAGTTACGCAGGATCCAGTTACGGCATTGGCCAAACACCTGAGGGTGTGAGTAGAGGGTCTTGATTTTCTCACGAGGAATACAGGCCATGAGGTCGTTTTCGATTCGCAATAGAATCTGCGCACATATCTGCAGATGGGAATCAACAAAGAGGTCGAGTGTGTGAGAAATAGCTCCTTCCGTGGAGTTCTCGATAGGCACTACGCCGTAGTGCGCCTTGCGGCGTGCCACCTGTTCGAAAACGTCGGCGAAGTTTGTTTGAGAAGAATAGGTAATGGAGTGACCGAATTTCTTAATCGCAGCCTGATGAGTCCATGTTCCTTTTGGTCCAAGGTAGGCAACTGTTAGGTCGTCTTCCAAGGCGAGGGCGGCTGACATGATCTCGCGATAAATGGCGAGGACGGATCGATCAGGAAGCCTGCCTTTGTTCATCTCCGCGAGGCGTTTGAGTAGGGCATGTTCACGCTCGGGCGCATAGATCTGGAGTCCTTCCTTTTTTTTGATCTCGCCCACTTCATGCACGAGTTCAGCTCGATCTGATAGTAGATCGAGAAGTTGTTGATCAAGGGTGTCGATCTTCTTGCGTATGTCGTCGAGTGGCATTTTGGAATGAATAATTTAAGATTAAAAAATGAAGGATTGCGTAGGCTGCTTACTCTTCTTCGTCGTCGACAGGGGCTTCCGATGATTCGGATACATCTTCAACGGCTGCTTGGGGAACCCCTGCGGCTGTGAGGGCGAGTTGTTGCTCGATGTCCTCTTGGGTGAAGCTGTCGGAATCATCTGTTGGTTCTCCGTCCTGTGCATCTGCTTCTGTAGAGTTTTCTTCACCTTCGGTCGCCTCTGCGAGGTCTTCAGGTTCAGGAAGTTTAACGGCTCTCAGCTCGTTGGCGTTAGGCAGTTCATCGACAGATTTGACACCGAAGTGTTCAAAAAACAGGTCGGTTGTCTCGTAGAGCATTGGACGCCCTGGAAGATCTGCACGTCCACCAATTTTGATTAACTCGCGGTCGAGAAGTTTTTGAATCATTCCGTCACAGGAGACACCACGAACAGCTTCGAGAGATGCTTTGGTGACTGGCTGTCGATAGGCAATGATCGCTAGCGTTTCCATGGCTGGACCACTGAGCCGACTAGGTTTTCTCCCGGGGAAGAGCTGTCGGACAAATTCGGCGTAATCCGGGCGGGTGTAAATTTTCCAGCCCTTGGCGCGTTCTGTGCAGAGGAAGGCACGACCAGTTGTCTCATAGCTGTGATTCAGCACCGCAATGGCAGCGGTAATAGCGTCTTCATTGACATTGGCATTGGCTGCAAGGTAATCGGGTAGTTCTTGTAGTTCGGGTGCCTCGGAGCTGTTGTCGGCGTCCTCGGTCTCAGTTTTTTCAGAGTCAGCAGCATCAGCGATAAGTGCATCTTCGGCTTCGGCCACGCGAGCGCGGACAAGACGGGCGATTTCCGAACTGGGAAGGGGATCCTCAGAGGCAATAAGCAGGGCTTCAATAATAGCAGAAAGTTCCATAGAGAGGCGGCAGATTATGAGATTGCGGCGAGAATGCAAGCCTGTGAAATCAATTATCGCGTCAGAACCCTATGATCATGATGCGGCATGGATTTAGAGATACTTTTCTAGGGCAAAAAAAACACCCCCGTCCGATGAAAGACGGGGATGCTGGGGGTTATTGTGTGTTGGTCGGGGCTATTCTGAGTTTGATTAACTAGATGGCTGAGTCTTACTCGCCTGCCTTTTTAGGTGTAATAGACTTAGTCGCCTTATCGATAAGGTCGCCAGCCCCTTTTTTGGCAGCATCTTTGGTTGCTTCGACAGCACTTGTAACTGCCTTTTTAACTTGATCAGCAGCTGTTCCAGTTGCGTCTGAAGCTGCTTTTTTAGTTTCTTTAGCTTTTTTGTCGGCAGCAGCCTTTGTTTCGGCCATTTTTGCTGCCGCAGCGTCAGTAGCGGTTTTTGCGGCTTCTTTTGATGCCTCGGCAGCTTTGTTCGCAGCGTCATCAGCTGTTTTTTTAGCTTCTTCACATGATGTGAAAAGTGCAGTCGAGGCGATCAGTGTAATAATGTATTTAAGTTTCATTGTAATTTAATGGGGGTTGTTGTGTTTTTTGTGCAGTGGGTAATTCACCTGTTCAGCGCCCGAGAAGATAGCACCGAGTAGAAATATTGTCACAATATTCTGAAAAACCCGTGTGTCATGACTGTTGAATTAAGGAGGATGTCGTTGATTACAAGGTAGCTGAGTTTGGGGTTTTGTGGCACCTATTGTATTCTCAGCCAAGGAAGCGAGGGCGTTATGAGAGGCTTTAAAATAAAGATGCAGAAATTAATCATTTTACTCTTGATCAAAAGCGCTTCTTCGTAGAGTTTCTGCCCGCTGCCCAAACAGGGCACAAGTGAATTGGCTACGGGGAGTAGCTCAGCTTGGTAGAGCGCTGCGTTTGGGACGCAGATGTCGCAGGTTCGAATCCTGTCTCCCCGACCATTTCCTTTTTGGGAAATGGGTCCTACTCGCAATGCGAGCCTTTAGGATGAGAACGAAGTTCGAGCGCACAGCGCAGCCCCGTGAATCACGGGCTGTCATCCAATCTGGAATGCGGATGATCATCGATGTTTTGGTGATAGACGAGCACGGGGTGTGTATCGTAAAACCAACGGGTATGAGAACTCTAACCTTGCTTTACTGTATTACATTTTTGACTTCGGTATTAGTGATCGGATGCAAAAACAAGAGTTCGAGCACTTCGTCCGAAAGACTGCCGACGATAGACAAACTCATTATCTGTGAAGTAGCTGAGTTGAGTGTGAAACTACCGTCCGAGCCTGAAACGATGAAAGTGGATTTATCTCCATCAGTGAGGAAATTCATTCAAACTCTAGAGACGTTTAAGACAGCCGAGGGCACGCCGGTAATGGCCACGGTGACTCATGTCATTTATACGGTGCCTGAAGCTAGTCTTGAAGGGTCGGCAGACGGCGCAATTACAGAAGTAAGCGGTCTTCCTGGAGCGGCCTCGTTTGTTAGTGCTAAGGAAGGCTGCGTGGTCGATGGATTGCCAGGGGTAAGCATCGTTATGACTTACAATAACTCAGGGCACGAACTGATACAATATTGTGTGGTCTTTGTCCGAAAGAATGAGTTATGGCAAGTTCAACTGGTTGGTGTCGATGTGGCCGATCGAGGGGGGCTCGAGATTTTACGAGATGAGATTTATGCCAGCATCAAGGTGTTAAGCTGAAGTTTTGTTAGTTTCTCCTATGGTTTCACAATTTCTAAAACATCCTATTTTCAAAACATGCAAAATTTCCCCCAATCATCTACAGCGATAAACTCACTGGAACTCGTAACTAGGTTACAAGCACAGTTTGTGAATGGATTAGAAAAGGTCACTTCAGAGCTTGGCCATGACCTCGTGTTTGAAAAAACTTCATGGCTTCGTGACGAAGGTGCGCATGGTGGTGGTTCGAGATTTTCAACAGGGGACAACTTGTTTTTTGATCGAGCTTCGGTGAATGTTTCACAAGTTCATTATGATGATCTTCTCGATAAGAAACTAGGCTCAGCCACGGCTATTTCCACGATTATTCATCCTCGCAATCCCTTAGCCCCGTCAATGCATATGCATATCAGTTGGACGGAGATGAAGGGCGGGGGAGGGTATTGGCGTATGATGGCCGATTTAAATCCATCAAACGGAAACTCTAAGCACACACAGGACTTTCTTACTTGTCTAGCGGATGTGGCACCTGATCAATACGATGAGGCCATTGCCCAAGGGGATCGCTATTTCTTTATCCCTGCATTAAACAGACACCGCGGGGTGGCGCATTTCTATTTAGAAAATTATAAGACGAGTGATGCCGCTGATGATACTCGCTTGGCTCAGGCGCTAGGAGAGGCTGTGATTGATTGTTATCTTACGATTTTTAAAAAGGCTGTATCTGGAAATGAGGTGGTTTGCGAACCAACTCAGGCGGCTCAGGCTGCGCAACTCGCGTATCACACTCTGTATTTCTTTCAGGTGCTGACCTTGGATCGTGGCACAACTTCTGGATTGTTAGTCCATAATCAGAACGACGTTGGCATCATGGGTTCATTACCTTCACACGTGGATAAACAACTTCTAGCGTCGTGGCGTGAAAAACTTCCATCACCTCAAGGGCAGCTGTTGGATGGTTTGTTGGCCTGCTTGCCTGACTCTGAAACAAGTCACATTGATTCAGATGTAAAACGAGCTGTCGCGCAAGTGGTGCGTGAGCATTACAAAAAAAATCCCGAAGCACTGGCATTGCAGGCTTCGGGAAATGTTATTCCTCCGACGGTTCAGAACCATCGATAGAATCTTGAATTTATTGATCGGCTTGAACCGGCTTCTCTTTGACTGTCGTCTGAATACGAAGGTCGCGTAGCTGTGCAGCATCCACTGGGGAGGGTGAAGATGACATGATATCCAATCCTTTGTTGTTCTTCGGGAATGCGATGACCTCGCGGATGGATGACTCACCGCAAATTAGCATGGCGAGACGATCGAGTCCGAGAGCGATACCGCCGTGTGGTGGTGCACCGAACTTGAATGCGTCGAGGATGTGACCGAACATGCTTTCCTTTTCCTCCTCGGTGACACCGAGAGCTGTAAACATAGCCGACTGAAGTTCAGCTTCGTGAATCCGTATGGATCCACCACCTAGTTCGTAGCCGTTGAGCACAACATCGTATGCCTGGGCCCGGAGGCCTGCGTAGCGTTGGCTTTCGTCCTCAAGCTCAGCCGTGTTACCCGCGATAAGCTTGGCTTCGTCTTGAGGTAGAGGACGAGTGAAGGGGTGGTGAACGGCATTCCATTTTCCTTCTTCCTCGTCGTAGCCAAGGAGTGGGAATTCGGTAACCCAGAGGAAATTGAGTTCCTCGTTACCTTCGAGAACGTTTTGAAGATCTGCACAGCAAAGACGGATACGACCGAGCACTTCACAAACTGATTCCCATTCGCCGGCACCAAAGAGGATCAGATCGCCTGGCTCGATGTTAAGTTTTTCGCGTAGTGCTTCAACTTCTTCGTCGGTCATGCGCTTCACAAACGGCGAACGCCATGTGGAACGGTCCACATCGCGAGCCTGGATGTATGCAAGCCCTTTGGATCCCGCCTCGATAGCCGTTTGGGTGAGTTTTTCGATCTGGCCCTGAGTGGCACCAGCAAAGCCCTTGGCGTTGATTGCCTTGACCACGCCACCATTGGCGATGGAGCCAGAGAAGACACGGAATTCACAGTCCTTGAGGTCTTCGCTGACGTCGGTGAGGTGATACTCGAAACGACGGTCAGGTTTATCGGATCCGTAGGTGTTCATAGCGTCGTGCCATGTCATGCGGTCAAAGCTGCTAGGGATATCTGCGTTGAGAGTGTCTTTGAATACTTTTCCTAACAGCCCTTCGATTAATGCGTGCATGTCGTCGGGGGTGACGAAGGATGACTCGACGTCGATCTGAGTGAACTCAGGTTGGCGGTCGGCACGAAGGTCTTCATCACGGAAGCAGCGGGCAATCTGGAAGTATTTCTCGATGCCGCCACACATCAGCAGTTGTTTGTATTGCTGGGGTGCTTGTGGAAGCGCGTAAAAGCTGCCTGGCTGCATACGTGATGGAACAAGGAAGTCACGAGCGCCTTCAGGCGTTGATTTAGAAAGAATGGGGGTCTCAATCTCACAGAAGCCATCGGCGTCGAGGAAGTTGCGGGTTGATTGGGTGATGCGGTGACGAAGGCGTAGGTTACGGGTCATGCGCTCACGACGGAGGTCGAGGAAGCGATACTTCATCCGCATGTCTTCGTTAGATAGTTCCTTATCGAGCTGAAACGGGAGAACCTCAGACTTGTTGATGACGTTGAGTCGGCTGGCTGAGATCTCGATAGATCCGGTAGCCATGTCGGGGTTGATGGTGGAAACACCTTCGATTTCAGGGCGTTTTTCTACAAGTCCTGTGACTTGAATCATGTCCTCCATGCGCAAGGTTTTGGCAAGCTCAGCAGTCTCGGAATTTTCCTCAGGGCGGAAGACGCACTGGGTGAGGCCTTCGCGATCGCGTAGGTCGATAAAGCTGACTCCACCGTGGTCACGATTAGAATTCACCCAGCCGATGAGGGTGACAGTTTCGCCGATGTTGGAGTGGTGTAGTTCGTTACAGTTATGTGTGCGCATGGCAGTATTTTTTAGACAGGATTAACAAGATTAACAGGATTTGATTTCCGTGCTTTCTGTGTCTTCCGTGGTTTAAGAATGATTAGTCAATGAGAGGGCCGTCAGGGGAGTCGAGCTGATTCTGGATGGCCTCGACGACGTTCGTGTTAGGATGGATGGTTTCCTCAGTTCTTGAAGAAAGGATCTTGAGTTGCATTTCGGGGAACTCGGCACCGATGACGAGGGCAAAACGTCCACCGGATTGCTGAGCTTTTTTGAACTGCTTGCCGACGTTGAGCTTGGTCATTGGAAAGTCAGTGGAGATACCGGCGTTGCGTAGTTGGGAGATGACTCCTAGGGCTTCGTTGCGCTTAGACTCGTCTGCGACCACGACATAGACGTCGCAAGCTGGATTACGTGCCATCCAAGCTTCCATTTCCATTTTGGCATTGGGCGTTTCCTCGATGAAGTTTCGGATCACCATATCGCCCATGGCAAAACCAGTGGCGGGCAGATCGGCAGCACCATTCGATAGAGTGGAGAGCAGGCCATCGTAGCGACCACCACCCGCGACGGCGCGCATGGATTTCTTCATGTCGAAGATTTCAAAAACAGCACCCGTGTAGTAGGCGAGGCCTCGGACGATTGTGAGGTCGAGTTCGAGATGCTGACCAAGGCCACGAGCATCGAGATTTTCTTGGATCTCACGGAATGCAGGGGATGCATTTTCGGGGTCAGCTACAAACGCATCAACTTGCTCACGATTGACATTGAATGAGGCCAGCTGTTCGTCGAGAACCTCAGGCTTAAGTTTTTCGAGTCGGTCAATGAGAGGCAGAAACTCGGATGGATCAGAAATTCCATATTGAGAACAGAAGGTCAGCCAGCTTTCGCGATCGGAAGCACGGATGACGAAGTCGCCTTCTTGAAAGCCTAGGCCTAGCATTGTATCGATGGCCAGAGCGATTAGTTCAGCATCAGCGCTGGCGGCTCCTTCACCAATAATATCGGCATTAAACTGGATAAACTCGCGTCCACGGCCTTTCTGGGGCTTTTCATATCGGAAACAGGGCCCGATTTCGAACCACTTGAGTGGTTTGGGGAAATCACGTTGATTAGCACCCACGATACGGGCGAGGGAAGCGGTGAGTTCAGGGCGGAGCGTAATATCGCGGCCTCCCTGATCCTCAAAGCGAAACAACTGAGTGGTTAGCTCACCTCCTGATTTTTTGAGATACAGTTCGGTGGATTCCACGATGGGGGCTTCATACTCGGTGAAACCGTAACGATGCGCCACATCCCTCCATACAGAGAATAGATAGTTCCGAGCCGCGCAGTCACGCGGAGTGAAGTCCCGGAAACCGGGGAGAGATTGGAAGCGCTTGTCGGCCATGCGGGCGGGGAAATGGCATAGAAGCCCTCAATTATCAAGCGAAATGGGGTGAATACGCCTGAATCTAGGAGTAAATCGTAAAAAAATCATAATAGATTGTATGGATCCACAAGGCATACCTAGTTAATTCAGGTCTACGTGGAATTTGGAGTTTGTGAAATTCACGAAGACCTGATATTAATAAGTATTCAAGCACGTCCACCTCCCCAGGTGTTCTTGTCCATCAAAGAACCAAACACGGGGATATGAAATCTATACTATATATATTATTGGCAGTGGGTGTCTTAGTACTAGCTGTATCAAAAGAGCTACGTATGACGGCAATGAACGTAGTCCAAGTGGCTGCGAGCAGTATTAAACAGCTAACATTTAGAGGCGATCAAGCTGAGATTCGGACCATTAAGGCGTCTGAGTTTGATTCAGTCATCACCGAGCCAGGACGGATTGTTGTAGTGGTTATTGGAAAAAAGCTGACGACGGAATCGACGAAAAAGAGGCATGAGCTTGAGGATAGTTTAAGGGAACTACCATCTAAGGTATTGTTCGCCAAAGTGGTGGCTGAAGGTAATGCCTCATTGCTAAATCGATTAAATATAGCCCAACTCCCTAATGTAAGAATTTACATTAGAGGTAAAATGGTTGGAGGGTTTAAAGGTCGGGTTGATAAAAATGAGCTTATAAAAACCATTCAATATCATCTCGATAATCCCAATGTTAAGGTGGGCAGAGAAAGCGGATACATCGGCCCCATTGATGATGGTTGGCTGCCTCCGGGGATTAGTAAGTCTGCTAAATCAAAGCCCAGACCTATGACCCGTTTGGAATAGGATAGCTTTCGTGAAATCAGGTGGAATCTGAATGCAAAAAAGGGCAAGCCACTCGGCCTGTCCTTTTGAGTTGATTCCTTTTTCGTGGTTACACGAGGGCCTCTTTGGCCAGAGCAACAGCGTAATCACGATTGAGACGTGCGATGTTTTCAGTGCTGATCTCTTTCGGACAAACAGCCTCGCATTCGTAGAGATTGGTGCAGTTACCAAATCCTTCAGCGTCCATCTGACGGACCATGCCGAGCACACGTTTGTCTTTTTCAGGTGCCCCCTGTGGTAGCAAATTGAGGTGGGCGGCCTTCGCTGCAACGAACAGCATTGCACTGGCATTCTTACAGGCAGCAACACAAGCACCGCAACCGATACAGGCGGCTGCATCCATGGCCGAATCGGCACGAGTTTTGGCTACAGGAAGGTTATTGGCGTCTTGGGCAGAACCGGTGCGAACGTCGATAAATCCTCCAGCGCCGATAATTCGGTCGAACGAGGAGCGATCTACCATTAAGTCACGAAGTAACGGAAAGGCTTTGGCCCTGAAGGGCTCGATCCAGATTGTTTCGCCGTCCTCGAACTTCCGCATGTGAAGCTGGCAAGCGGTGATGCCCTTTTCCTTGGAATGCGGAATGCCGTTGATGGTAAGTGAGCACTGACCGCAGATACCTTCGCGGCAGTCGTGATCAAAGTGGATCGGTTCGCCTCCATCGTTGATGATACGCTCGTTAACGATATCTAGCATTTCCAAGAAGGATGCTTCGATGGGTATGTCTTTGGCATCGTAGGTCTCGAGACGACCATCGTCGTTAATGCTGTTTTGGCGCCAGACTTTAAGTGTTAGGTTCATGGAATGGATAATTTCAGATTGCAGAATGAATAGCGGTTAGGCGTAGCTTCGGATGGCGAGTTGGATACTGTCGAAGGTCAATTCTTCTTTGTGTAAAGTAGGCTCGGAACCGACACCGTTAAATTGCCATGCGGCAACGTAGGCGAATTCTTCGTCTCGTCGTTGAGCTTCACCGGGTTGGGTTTGGCCAGCCTTGACTTCAGGGGAATCCTCAGTGAACTGATACTCTAGGCGGAAGTGACCACCACATGATTCGGCGCGTTGGAGGGCATCGTAGCACATGACTTCGGCAAACTCGAGGAAGTCGGCGACTCGGGCCGCTTTTTCTAGTTCGGAGTTAAGGCCGTCCGCCTTGCCTGGAACACGCACATTTTTCCAGAACTCATCACGAATTTCAGGGATACGCTTGAGGGCGTGTTTGAGTGATTCCTCGGAGCGTGCCATACCGCAGTTGTCCCACATGATGAGACCAAGCTCCTTGTGGAAGCTATCGACGGTGCGGTCACCTTTGACGTTAATAAGAGCATTCATACGCTCGGAGACTTCATTCTCCACCTGCTTGAACTCGTCCATGTCGGTGGTGATCGTGCCTGGCTTCTCATTAGCGAGGTAAGCCGCGATGGTGGTGGGGATGACGAAATATCCGTCGGCCAGTCCCTGCATCAGTGCAGAGGCTCCAAGTCTGTTAGCACCGTGATCGGAGAAGTTGGCTTCACCGAGGCAGTGGAGACCGGGGACGCTGGTCTGAAGGTTGTAGTCGACCCAGAGTCCGCCCATGGTGTAGTGCACAGCGGGGAAGATCTGCATGGGCGTCGCATAAGGGTTATCGCCGGTGATCTTTTCATACATTTGGAAAAGGTTGCTGTAGCGGGCGCGGATAGTATCCTCGCCGAGGCGCTCGATGGCGTCCTTGAAGTCGAGGTAAACACCAAGTCCGGTAGGAGCAACACCACGACCATCGTCACAGGCTTCTTTGGCGGCACGGGAGGAGACGTCACGAGGTGCTAGGTTTCCGAAGGATGGATATTTACGCTCGAGATAGTAGTCACGATCATCTTCGGCGATGTCCTCGGGAGTCTTATTACCCTCGCGAATTGCTTTGGCGTCTTCCTTGGATTTGGGAACCCAGATCCGGCCGTCGTTACGTAATGACTCGGACATCAGAGTAAGCTTACTCTGGTAGTCGCCACTCACGGGAATACAGGTCGGGTGAATTTGAGTGTAGCATGGGTTCGCGAAATAGGCACCACGCTTGTGAGCGCGCATGGTTGCGGTGACGTTGCAGCCCATGGCATTGGTGGATAGGAAGAAAACGTTACCGTATCCGCCGGTGGCTAGGATGACAGCATCTCCTGCGTGTGATTCAACTTCGCCCGTGATCATATCGCGGACAACGATCCCCTTGGCGTGGCCGTTAACCTTAACGACGTCCATCATTTCCGTGCGTGGATACATGGTGACGCCTCCTTTGGATATTTCTTTTTCGAGTGCTTGATAGCAACCGATAAGAAGTTGCTGACCAGTCTGGCCACGTGCGTAAAAGGTGCGGGACACCTGAGCACCACCGAATGAGCGGTTATCGAGCAGTCCACCGTATTCACGGGCGAAGGGGACGCCTTGGGCGGTGCATTGGTCGATGATATTGTTGGACACCTCAGCGAGGCGATGGACGTTAGCTTCGCGGGCACGGAAGTCGCCGCCCTTGATGGTGTCGTAGAAGAGTCGATGCACAGAGTCGCCGTCGTTCTGGTAATTTTTAGCGGCATTGATACCACCTTGGGCAGCAATCGAGTGAGCACGACGTGGGCTGTCTTGATAGCAGAAACATTTGACCTTGTAGCCCATCTCAGCGAGGGATGCGGCGGCGGCACCTCCTGCGAGACCGGAGCCAACCACAATGATGGTGTATTTCCGTTTGTTCGCCGGGTTGATGAGCTTGGAGTCCATCTTGTGTTTGGTCCACTTTTGGTCGATTGGACCTTCGGGTATTTTGCTATCTAGTGACATGGTGATTTTTGATCGAAATTAACAGAATGAATGAAATACGTATTAGTGCTTAGCTTCAGCATCGGGTAGGACAGTGAGGCCGGCTTTAGCAGCGGCTTCAACTTTAGCTTTAGTTTCCTCCATTTCCTTTTCACCAAGACCGAAGAAGCAAATGCTGATAGGGATGGAAATGAAACCGAAGAAGAGGATGACAGCGTAGGCCTTGGAGAACAGTGCGATGCCAGCAGCCGATTTTTTGGTGCGTAGACCAAGGGTCTGAAAAATAGAACCAACACCGTGAGAGAGGTGGGAGCAAAGAAGTCCCATGGCGAGAACGTAAAACAGAACAACCGGGATACTCTGGAATCCGGCAACGGTCATTGCCCAGTTCTGATGGAACTCAGCGAGCTGTTTTAAGTCGGCCTGAACACGTACGGTGTAGTGAAGGATGTGGAAGACAAAGAACACAAGGATGGTGAGTCCACTCCAGACCATCATCCGTGAGGACTTGGAGGCAACCATGGTGGCGTCTTTCTGGTAGCGTGATGGGCGGGCGACACGGTTAGCTGCGGTCAACTGAACCGTGGCAACGATATGCAGGACCAGCGAGACCAACATGGTGGCGCGAAATAACCAGATACCCCAGCCATGCAGCATGGTATGTAAGAAATCTGCATAGTGATTAAACGCTTCAGAGCTTTGGAAAATGAGCAAGTTGCCGACTAAGTGTCCTGCTAAGAAGACCACCAGAAAAGCTCCGGTGAGTGCGACGACTAATTTTTTACCAATGGAGGAGTGCCAGAAACGGCATGCGGAGCAAGTAGATGAACTCATATGAAATAGGTAGCTGATGTGCTGTTGGTTATTTACGAAAAAGGTGTCCAAGAAGCAAGAGCCAAGAACAAAGAATCAAGATATAGGCTGGAAATAATGGATAGTGGAGAATGGATAATGCAAGAAAGAGAGGCTCGTCGGCAATGCCAACGAGCCTCTTTGGATTGAGTTTTTTTGCGTAAGATCTTAGAATGAGAACAGCTCGTCGTCCTTGAAGAAACGCTTGAGCTCTGCAGCTGCAGATTCAGGGGCGTCAGATGCGTGACAGACGTTAATCATCATGTTCTCGCCGAGGTCACCACGAATAGTGCCAGCAGGAGCCTCCGCAGAATTTGTTGGCCCAAGAAGGTCACGAACGCGGCCGATAGCATTTTCACCTTCGAGAGCAAGAGCGATCACGGGTGTGCGGCTCATGAATGCTGCGATTTCTGGGAAGAATGGCTTATCCGCTACGTGAGCGTAATGCTCCGTGAGGATCGCGTCATCGAGTTGCATCATTTTGATGCCTCGGATGGCAAAGCCTTCTGCTTGGAAGCGAGAAAGAACGGAGCCGACGATGTTTTTCTCAACAGCGTCCGGTTTAAAAAGGATAAGTGAAGTTTCAGTAGCCATGCGCGTGGCTGTAGCGGGGAAGCGGGGATTTGGCAAGCGAGAATGCCCTTGTGCGAATGCAGGGGCAACACGCCGCTATAATTCCAAGCATATTTCAGTTCTGGTGCACTAGGATATGCTAGTTAAAGCGAATGCGATGCAGGTGCGGCTTGGAAGATAAAGTTTGAGTGCGTTATTCTCGTCAGTCTTGAAAGTGTTGGTTGCATCGAGTCGCTTGTGGCCTCCATTTTCACCGGAATCACTGTCGATGACGATTCTGTATTCACCCTCGCGGGATATGGGGATCATGTAGTCAGGGAATGACTTAGTAGGGTGGAAGTTGAAGATAAATAACAAGTTGCCACGCTCAGCAGCGAGAACTTGATCGTCGTTATGCACAAAGAGCCGCTGAGCAGCATTACTTCCTAATAAGTTGTGTTCATTAGCAAGCTGAATCATGTCTTGGTCAAAGTGATTCAGGTGCTGGTAGCGTAATTCGGCGTTGTCGACGAGCGACCACTGTCGTCGACAGTAGTGGTATGACCAGTCGTTGCCTTCGCGGGGGAAGTCAAGCCACTCAGGGTGACCAAATTCATTTCCCATAAAGTTCAACCAGCCTTCACCTCCGGCGACGAGGGTGAAGAGTCGGATCAGCTTGTGGATGGCTATACCTCGGTTGACGGTGTCGTTGTCTGAATCGGCTCCCATGTGCCAGTACATCTCTTGGTCCATCAGGCGGAAGGCGATTGTTTTGTCGCCTACAAGCGCCTGGTCATGGCTCTCTGCGTAGGCGATGTTCGCTTCTCCATGACGACGGTTGGTCATCACTCCCCACATCTCCTCGAGGTTCCAGTCCTCGTCCTGTTTGTGTTTAAGCAGTTTGATCCAGTAATCGGGGATACCCATGGCGAGGCGATGAGTAAAACCGACGCCTCCTTCTGAAGTGGGGCGACAGAGTCCAGGCATGCCGGACATGTCTTCGGCAACAATCAGAGCTCCTGGTCTGATCTTGTTACAAAGAGTGGTAGCAAGGCCTAGGTAGAGGATCGCGTCCTCATCGGGGCCATCGGTGAAATACTTGTCGAAGTGGTCAAAATCAATGGTGCCGTGGTGGTGATAGAGCATGGAAGTGACGCCATCGAAACGGAAGCCGTCGAACTTGAATTCTTCTAGCCAAAACCTTACGTTAGAGAGCAGGAATCGGCGGACTTCCTCCTTGCCGTAGTCAAAACACTTGGAATCCCATTGAGGTTGGTCGCCCCGTTCGCCAGCGTGGAAATACTGATGGCCTGATCCATCAAAATTATTGAGCCCCTCAGAAATGTTTTTTACTGCGTGTGAGTGAACGACATCTAACAATACTGCGATACCAAGTCCGTGAGCGGTGTCGATGAGGAACTTTAAGTCTTCAGGCGTGCCGAAGCGCGAGCAGGGGGCGAAGAAGGATGAGACGTGGTAGCCAAACGATCCGTAGTAGGGGTGCTCCTGCACGGCCATTAGCTGCACGGTGTTGTAGCCGAGTTTGGAAATGCGGGGGATCACTACTTCAGCAAACTCGCGGTAGGTGTGTAGTCTAGCTTCCTCGCCACCCATGCCGACGTGGGCTTCGTAAATCAGTGGAGAGCCAACGGTGGATGGATCGAAGTCATTTCTCCAAACATAAGCGTCATTAGGATTCCAAATTTGGCCTGAGTAATCGTGTGTCTCTTCATCCTGCACACAGCGATGGATCGTAGCGGGGATGCGGTCTCTAGCAGAATCGTCTGCGCCTGCGATGTGGAGTTTGACTTTGTCACCATGTTTGATGATGTCACCGGCAAGTTGGGTTTCCCAGATACCGTTGTTACCTTTGACTAGAGGGTGAGTTCCAGCGTCCCAGTTATTAAAATCGCCAACTAGGGCGACGTATTTGGCTTCCGGTGCCCATTCCCTAACTGACCATGTGTCGTTTTTGAAATGATAGTGAATGCCGACGTATTGATGTGCCGATGCATATGTCTCGATACTGCCTGAGAGAGCTTCAATTTTCCTTAGGTGATCCTGCAGTCGGATCATTCGCCAGTTGATATGATCTGCGTATGGCTCGAGCCAGCAATCGTCTTGAACCAACTTGGGGGTGTTGGTTGTGTTATCACTCATGATCGTAGACTACCCACTGAAGACATGGAAGGCACGGAAATAGTGACCCGCATGACGCGGGAAATCGTCGACTGCTATTCTGCAGCAGCTCGCAGGGCTTTGAGTGCAATTTCCGGAGTCAGGTATTCCGGTAACATGATCGCAGGTTTCGATGAATCAGCGGGGTAGATCAGATTGGTTGGGAGGGATTTACGTTGAGCTCTGCCCAGATCCTTTTTGACCACTTCATCACCATCAGTATGGTCAGCTGTGACAACGAGAACATTGAGGTCGTTGAGAAGAGTTTTAACAGCATCGGATGAGAACACACGGCTCTCATTTTGTTGGCAGAGTAGTCACCAGTCGGCGGTGTGATCAACCCAGACGATCCGTTTTTTCGATTGGTTGAGCTCAACGACTCCGGGATACCAGGATGAACCTGTGAGAGGTGTTG
>TARA_B110000908_G_scaffold172320_1_pt1 | contig 15840 bp, 16 predicted proteins | sample TARA_B110000908 | Tara Oceans TARA_B110000908 (sample SAMEA4398067) | marine metagenome | biome: Polar Biome; feature: [DCM] deep chlorophyll maximum layer (ENVO:01000326); material: water (ENVO:00002006), including particulate matter (ENVO:01000060) such as... | depth 36 m
CGAATGTCCGGTTCCCGCCCTTGGTGTCGATCGACATGAACGGCCCAGACCCGCCATTCGTCATGACCTCAAGATGCTGCGGTGCGGCCCGTCGAAGTGGCCATTGCTGCAGGGTGCAGCATTTTAGTAGGTTGAAACGTCGGTGTGCGGACAAACCAGACTTGTGCTAGTGCAGCGGATGCAAGTGCAGAAAGCGTAAATTGGCGCTCGCTTTTACAGTAACAGCTTTTCGACAGTGCGGAAAATTTCACCAGACCAGTCATTCAAGACCATGCAGCAGAGTGATTTACCTACGCCGTTGCCACTTTATGGCCAGTCCGAAAATCCGCGTCGCAGTTCCTTAAGATCATCACTGTCAGGGCGTGATACAACAGCTCGGTACGCCCCGGGTGACAAATCCGTGCGTCGTTTGAAGAAGTGGCTAAATCGGGATGCATCCGAAAACCCAAGATCGACCGCGATCTGTTTAAGAGGCAGTCCAGAGTTTTCTAACCGTGCCTTTGCTTCTGCAGTAATCCGTTCGTGGATCAGTTCTGCCGGAGAACGCCCCGTGTCGCGTTTGCAGATGCGGTGAAGGCGATCATATTCCATGCCCAACGTTTCCGCATACTCCGCGACCTTCCAATGGTCCTTGTAATGCAGTTCCACCAGATGCCGGAACCGGCGTAGCACATTCGTCACCTCTGCGAAGTTGGCGTTGTCTTCGGGTGTGTGAACCCGCAAGGCTGCGATTAGAAGCAGCCGCAAGAATGCAGATAATGACATAGGCGAACGGCGTTCAGGTTCAGTCAGCTCGTGGGCAAACCAGTCATACAGCGTTTCAACCTGCGGCACTTTGGAATTTTTGGCCATGGTGGCGGAAAACGGGGATTCCACCAACATACGCAGATGGACTGATTCAGAGCGCGCGCCAATGGCGTCCAAAATGATCACGTCACTGAGCCCGAGCAGACGTGCGCTTGCCCCTGCATTTAATGTCAGGCTGATCGGTTTGCCTGCGGGCCAGAACAACAAAGCAGGCCCATGTCGCGCCACCCGATCTTCGCCCACCAACAATGTACCGCGAATCAAAAATAGGAGCGTTGCGAATCCCTCGTGAAACCGGCGGCGCAGCGCACGATCATGCAGTGCTTCGCGTTCTTCTTGCAGTGTTGCGTATATATCTTGCAAGGGAATCCCAGAATTTCACATTTAATGATCATAATTGAACATTACATGCAACTACCCACCCACGCTAGGGTATTTAAAGGAGGGCGAGTGAAAACTCGTTGAGGAAAAATGACAGCTTTAACATCGACACTGGCGACGGATGAACCAAACACGGTTGTACGAACGAACCCTGCGACGGGTGAAGTTGTCAGCCGTGAAACTGCCCATGAATTGTCAGACTGCCTTGGCTTTGTGTCCCGCGCGGCGGCAGCGTTTCCGATTTGGTCGGCTGTGTCTGTTGATAGTCGCGCAGACCACCTGTGCGCCCTCGCAGAGCAACTCATAACCAACCGCGACGCCTTGTGCGCATCGATGGTGCAAGAAATCGGCGCCTCGTTGAAGTGGGCAAACCATAACGTCGATTTTGCAGCCCGCATATTGCGCAGTGTGGCCGATCAGGCCGCCGCCTTACGTGCGCCTGAAACGGTCAGATCAAGTGACACGTTGCGCAGCGAAGCCCACCGTGTGCCGTGCGGTGTTTGTTTGGGGATTGCGCCGTGGAACGCGCCGCTGATCCTTGGCATTCGCGCGATTGCAGCACCGCTGTTGTGCGGCAATACCGTGCTGCTGAAGGGCAATGAAATCGCTCCGCGCACGTTTCGCATGATTGGCGAAGCAGTGATCGTGGCAGGTTTTCCCAAAGACGTGGTTCAGGTATTTTTGTGCCCCGGCGAGAAAAGCGAAGGCATCGTCGATGCGCTGATCGAACACCCCGTGGTGCGGCGCGTGAATTTTACCGGATCAACACGGATTGGACGGCGGGTCGCGGCGCTTTGTGCGAACCATCTTAAACGGCCCCTACTGGAATTGGGCGGGCAGGCCCCGATGGTTGTGCTGGATGATGCCGACCTTGATCTTGCGGCTGCGGCTGCGGTCAGTGGTGGTTATCAGAACCAAGGTCAGATTTGCATGTCGACAGAGCGCCTGATCGTGCAGCGCAGTGTCGCCGATGCCCTGATTGACAAGATTGACACACTGCGAAAGACGTTGGTGATGGGCGATCCAGCAGATCCTGCCACGGACATTGGCCCTGTGATCAGTGTCGCGGCTGCCGAACGGCTGTCGGTTCTGGTCAGCGATGCAGTGTCCAGAGGCGCGCGACTAGTTGGCGGCGGAGGCGTGCGCGATGCCTTTTTCGAACCCACATTGCTGGATGTCGTAGAGGCCGACATGCGCCTTTACACCGAAGAGATCTTTGGTCCGATCCTGACGGTTACGCGCGTGGACAACGACCAAGAAGCGATCACCGTTGCCAATGACAGCGATTACGGGCTGGCCGCGTCGATTTTCAGTGAAAATCCTGACCGTGCAAATGCGATCGTGGGTCAAATCCAAAGCGGGATTTGCCACATCAATCGCGGCACCGTTGACGATGACCCCGGCGCGCCATTCGGCGGCGTAAAGGCCAGTGGCTACGGGCGATTTGGCGGGCGATGGGCTTTGGACGAATTTACCGAATTACGCTGGATCACCAGCAGAAAAGACCCCTGAAAATTAGGGGCACTAGGGAGGACGACATGACATCACTAACTAAACTTACCCGACGCAGCGTTTTGGCGGGTGCCGGTGCGGCCATTGGTACATTTACCTTGGGGCGCAGCGCGGCATGGGCCCAATCGGGTGCCACGCTCAAGATCGGGTTCATCAGCCCCGTGTCCGGCCCGTTGGCAGGCTTTGGTCAAACGGACGGTTACGTTCTGGAGCAGGCGCGCACATCATTAAGCGGTGGCGTCACAATCAATGGCACCGGTTACGCCGTTGAATTGCTGGACCGTGATACGCAATCCGATCCGGCCCGCGCAGGCCAGTTGGCGCGCGATCTGATCAATAATGACGCAGTCGACCTGATAATCGCAGTCTCAACACCTGAAACGATCAACCCGGTCTCTGATGCCTGCGAAGCGGCGGGTGTGCCATGTATTTCCACCGTTATGCCGTGGGAAGCGTGGTACTTTGGCCGTGGTGCAAAGCCCGGTGAGGAAAGCCCGTTCAAATACACCTACCACTTTGGCTTTGGCGTGGACGAGTTCTATCAGGCGTATATTTCACAATGGGATTTGATCGAGACCAACAAGAAGGTCGGCGTGATGTACCCCAACGATGCAGACGGCAACGCCATTCGCGCCGCACTTGCCCCCAAACTGATCGAAGCGGGCTACGAAATCGTCGATCCGGGCGCTTATGAAACAGGCACCTCTGATTATTCCCAGCAGATCGCGACGTTCCGCGAAGCGGGCATCGAGATTTTCAACACCTTCCCGATCCCGCCGGATTTTGCTGCGTTCTGGCGTCAAGCGGCACAACAGGGTCTGCACCGTCAGGTCAAGATTGTGCAACTTGCCAAAACCGGTCTGTTTCCTGCTGACATTGAGGCATTGGGTGGCTTGGGCGATAACATGGCGAGTGCTGCCTACTGGCACCGTGATTTCCCCTACACCTCGCCTTCAACTGGTCTGAGTGGTGCGCAATTGTGCGACGGTTATGAGGCCGCAACAGGCAAACAGTGGACCCAACAACTTGGCGCAAGCCTGTCTGCAATTGACGTGGCGATGGCAGCCCTGTCCACCGCAAGTGACCCCAAAGACCGCGAAGCCGTGACTGCCGCGATGCCGACACTCATCGCAGACAGCATTGGCGGTAAGGTCGACTTCACCTCCGGTCCTGTCAAAAACGTGGCTCACGGTCCGATCATCGGCACCCAGTGGCAGGCGTCAGAGGGTGGTGATTTCCAGTTCGATTACGTCATCACCGAAAACGCCACGGATAGGAACGTGCCAATCACAGGGGAGCTTCGGGCCTACAACGCCTGAGAAAATCCAAATGAAAAACACCAACATTTCCGTCTTGCGCTCTAATGGCCTGTCGATGGCATTCGGGGACTTCAAAGTCCTCAAAAACATCGACCTGTCCATCCAACAAGGCGAGATTGTTGGTGTGCTTGGCCCCAACGGGGCCGGCAAAACCACTTTGATGAACCTACTGACTGGCGCTTATCAACCCACGGACGGACAGGTGCATTTGATGGGCCAGGATGTAACGCGACTAGACACTGCCGCGCGCTGTCGTGCAGGTTTGGGCCGCACTCATCAGGTGCCACGCCCATTCACTGGCATGACTGTATTTGAAAACGTATTGGTTGCTGTGCGGCACGGTCGCAACACGTCCGCTGACGATCCGGTGGCCGAGGCTTGGCAGATTTTGCAGGACACAGGGCTGGACGTCGTAGCGAACCGACAAGCAGCCACATTGGGTCTGCTTGATCGCAAACGCCTTGAATTGTCGCGGGCTTTGGCGACAGATCCGCAAGTCTTGTTGTTGGATGAAATCGGGGGTGGTTTGACCCAATCTGAGGGCGATAAACTGGTGGCATTGATCCGCAAGGTCCATGCTCGTGGCGTCACGATCATCTGGATCGAGCACATTATGCGGATGCTGATGGACAGTTGTACGCGTCTGATTTGCATGGCGGGTGGTCGAATTATCGCGGATGGAACCCCGCGCGACGTGATCGACGCCCCAGCCGTGCAGTTGGCTTATTTCGGAGCCGCAGCATGACAACTCTGACCGCAGAAAATATGACCGCTTCGCATGGTCAACTAGCTGCCGTTCACGATGTCAGCTTGTCGCTGGAACCCGGCAAAATGCTGTTTTTGGTGGGTTCCAACGGCGCTGGAAAAACCACATTACTGCGCACAATCGCAGGCGATCACACACAGGGCGGCGGTAAGGTCACGCTGTCTGGCGTGAATATTTCAAAGCGCCCCGCGCATCTGCGCGCGCGTTCAGGTCTGGCGCTTGTACCCGAAGGCCGCCGTCTGTTTGCCGCGATGAGCGTGCGTGAAAACCTGATGCTCGGGGCCTCAACATCGCGCGAAGGGCCTTGGACGGTTGAGGCGATTTATGACGCCTTCCCAAATCTTGCGAGATTAGACAAATCACCGGCTGGCAAACTGTCTGGCGGTGAACAGCAGGCCGTCGCCATTGGACGCGCTTTGATGGGAAACCCCGTTGCGATCATGCTAGACGAGGTCTCGCTTGGCCTGTCGCCCGCAGCCGTTGATCTGGCTTATGACGCATTGAAGAAAGTGCGCGACATGGGGATTGCCCTGCTGATGGTCGAACAGGATCTGGGCCGCGCAATCGCCATGGCGAATCAAATCATGGTAATGTGTGAGGGGCGCGTAACACTGCGCACATCCCCACAAGAGACAACAACCGCAGCCCTCGCGCATGCCTCGTTTGGTCAATCTAGCGAGGCCGCAGCATGACCGGTACAATCATCAACGCCACCCTACTGGGCGGGTACTATGCGGTCCTCGCCGTGGGATTGGCATTTATGTATTCGGTGATGAACATTATCAATCTGGCCCATGGCGCGATGATTGTTCTGTCGGCATACGGGCTTTATATCATTGGTACACAAGGGGTTCTGTTGCCTGTCGCAATTGCACTCATGTGCGTGGTGATGTTCGCATTTGGCATGGGCTTGCACAAAACGGTCCTGTCGCGTGCATCCAGTGGTGGAGAGCTGTTGCCCCTTCTGGCCACATTCGGCATTGCAATTATCCTCGACAATCTGATGTTCCAGACGTTTGGCGCAGATAACCTGTCGTTGGCGCCGCTGGTGGGAGATCTGTCTTGGGCCTCGTTTGAATTGCCGGGCAATTTGTACGTCGGTCAACTTAGCGTTTACATTCTGGTAACGGCCATCGTGGTGATCGCGTTGATCGAAGCATTGATGCGGCGCACTGATCTGGGCCGCCGCATCCAAGCCACATCCCAAGATCGAGCTACAGCCTCCCTTTTGGGCATCAACACAGGGCGCACCGCCGCAATCGCCACGGGACTTGCGCTGGCAACAGGCGTGTTCGCCGCCGCAGCCTTGGGCTTGCGCAGCGCGTGGGGGCCGTATTCAGGATCGGCCCAACTTTTGTTTGCATTCGAAGTCGTGGTAATCGGCGGAGTTGGCAGCCTGTGGCGCGTGATGTTTGGCGCAATGGTGCTGGCATTCGCGCAGACGGCTGGTGCCATGATCCATCCACAGGGATTTTTGATCGGGGGGCATCTCGCGTTTCTGATCGCCGTCTTTTACCGCCTCCCCAACTGGCGCATGGCCTTGGCTGCCCACCGTCAGACCAAGGTACTGTCATGATAACCCAAGCTCCTTTGCGCATCGCTCGTGGTGGTGCAATCGCGCGGATCACGCTGGTCCTGTTGTTGATCGCGGCTGGCGCGTTGGCCGCTTTGCCGTGGCTGTCTGGCGTTGGCGATTCGGGTCGCGCCGTGGCCTTGCTGGTCTACATCTTGCTGGCCGTGATGTGGAATGCCTTAGCGGGTTTCGCGGGTTTGGTATCCATCGGGCAAACGCTGTTCTTCGGGGTCGCAGCCTATGTGACGATCCGTTTGGCCGATGCGGGCGTCGATCCTTATCTGGCGATTTTGGTGGCGATTGCCGCAGGTGCGGCCTTGGGCTGGGTCACGTCGCTGTTCATGCTGTCGCTGTCAGGTGGAGAGTTCGCCATCGGTATGTGGGTGCTGTCCTCGCTGGCGCATCTGTGTGTGAATCTTGATCCGTTGATTCAAGGGGAAACCGGCACCTCGCTGATCGCGTTGAATGCCTATGACATTGAGACCCGCACCGCGTTGACACTTTGGCTGGCTCTTGGGGTCACCCTCGCCATTCTGGCCGCGTTGATCGCCTTGTTGCGCAGCAGCACTGGGGCCGCGATCACCGCCATTCGTGATGATGAAATCGGCGCACGCTCTATCGGTGTCGACGTTATGCGCACCAAACGCATCGTATTTGTATTGGCCGCGACAGGCACGGCAGCAGCGGGCGCGTTGTGGCTCGCGTCCAACACCACGTTCCAACCACGGGCTTACTTTGGTGTGCAATGGACGGCCTACATGCTCTTCATGGTCCTTGTTGGCGGGCTTGGCCGGATTGAGGGCGCGCTCATCGGGGCGGTCTTGTTCTTCATGATCGAGACATTCTTTGGGGCGTATGGCGCATGGTATCTTGTGGGTCTTGGGGCAGTGGCAGTGGTGTTTGCCCTGTTTCTGCCGCGCGGTCTTTGGGGTTGGATCAGCCCGTATCTTCCGGGCGAAGCGATACCAACCGGCTATCTCATCACAGAAAATACTCAAAAACCAAGGGAGGAAAGCTAATGCTTTTGGGAAAGAATATTGTTGTTACAGGGGCCGCATCGGGCATCGGGCAGCGCACTGCTGAACTGGCGCAGTCGATGGGGGCCAATGTGTTCTCGGTGGACCGCAACACGCCTGCCAATCCTGTCGGGCATTTCACTGCGGCTGATCTGGGGTCGCAGGATGGCGTGAATGCCTTGATCGCCGCGCTGCCTGACGGCATTGATGCGCTGGCCAACGTCGCGGGCCTGTCCGGCACACCGGGCAAAGTACCAACGATTGCGGTGAATTTCTTAGGGTTGCGCGCCCTTTCCATCGGTCTTGCACCGAAGATGAGCCAATACGGGTCCGTCATTAACGTCGCATCCATTGCAGGTTTTGGCTGGCGTCAAAACCTTGATCGCACGCGCAAGGCTATCGACGTTACGGGTTTTCCTGATCCGGCGCAGTTCTGCGACGACCACAACATTCAGGATGAAACGTCCTATCCCGACAGCAAGGAATTGTTGCTGATGTGGACCTTCCGCGCCGCCCACGACCCCATATTCAAAGAGCGCAACATTCGCGTCAATGCAGTCAGCCCCGGTCCGGTGGAAACGCCGATCCTGCTCCAGTTCCGTGATGTGTTGGGCGACGAACGCGTCAATAGCGATATCGACCGCGTGGGTCGCGCGGGCACGGCCAATGATATCGCGCCATCGATCCTGTTTTTGGCCTCCGATGGGGCACGTTGGGTCAACGGAACCAACATCGCATGTGACGGCGGGCTCGAGGCCTCTGTCCTGTCTGAAGCTATGCAATTCTAAAGGAGTAATCACATGAATATTGAGCTATTAATCGGTGGCCAGCAGATCTCGGCACAAGACAGTCGTACCTTTGAACGCCGCGACCCGGTCACGGGCGACGTGGCCACCACCGCCGCCGCTGCAAGCGTTTCTGACGCGCTCAAAGCGGTGGATGCCGCCGCCGCCGCTTTCCCCGCCTGGTCCGCCACAGGCCCCGGTGCACGGCGCGCATTGCTGTTGAAAGCAGCGGACGCGCTGGAGGCAAAAACCCCTGAAATTATCAATCTGATGATCACAGAAACAGGCTCGACAGGCCCTTGGGCTGGGTTCAACTGTATGCTGGCCGCTAGCATGTTGCGCGAGGCTGCATCCATCACCACGCAGATCACCGGCGAAGTTATTCCGTCCAACAAACCGGGCACTTTGGCGATGGCACAACGCAAGGCGCTTGGCGTCTGTGTCGGCATCGCGCCGTGGAATGCGCCCATTATCCTTGGCACACGAGCCGTTGCGACGGTCATTGCATGCGGGAACACCGTGGTGCTGAAAGCGTCCGAGATGTGCCCGGCTGTTCACCGCGCCATCGGTGACGCATTTCAGGATGCGGGCTTTCCCGATGGGGTGCTGAACGTGATCACCAACGCGCCAGAGGATGCGGCAGAGATTGTGAATGCACTGATCGCGGCCCCCGCCGTGCGTCACATCAACTTTACTGGATCGACAAACGTGGGTCGCATCATTGCGCAAAAGGCAGCGGCGCACCTGAAACCTGTTTTGTTGGAATTGGGAGGAAAGGCTCCGATGGTTATCCTTGATGACGCTGATCTTGAGGGGGCCGTGAACGGTGCCGCCTTTGGTGCGTTTATGAACCAAGGTCAGATTTGCATGTCAACCGAACGCCTGATTGTTCACGAAGGTATTGCAGATAAATTCATCGCAGCATTTGCGGCTAAAGCGGCGAAACTGCCAGCCGGCAATCCGCGCGACAAGGTTGTTCTGGGGTCAATGGTCACACTGGAAGCTGCCGAAAAGATGGATGGCATCATCGCGGACGCTATGGCCAAAGGTGGCAAGGTGATTGCCGGTGGCACACGCGACGGGTCTATCGTGACAGCCACCGTAATCGACCATGTAACGCCGGACATGCTGATCTACCAAGAAGAGAGCTTTGGCCCCGTCAAACCGATCATCCGCGTCAAAGACGACGCCGAAGCGATCCGGGTTGCCAACGATACGGCTTACGGCTTGTCCGCAGCGGTCTACAGCGCCAACATCAGCCGCGCACTGAAGGTCGCCGATCAAATCGAAAGCGGCATCTGTCACATCAACGGCCCCACGGTCGGCGATGAGGCGCAGATGCCATTCGGTGGTGTCAAAGATTCTGGCTACGGGCGCTTTGGCGGCAAGGCGGGCATCGACAGCTTTACCTCAACCCGCTGGGTCACAATCGAAGATCCCACACAGCATTACCCGTTCTAAACCAAGATACTTATGGAACGAATGTTCGGGCTGGGCCGAACTCAAGCACCCCAGATTAAATGAAAGCCCAGTTGGGAGGAAATACCATGGCTGGAAGACTCGAAGGAAAATCAATTCTACTCACAGGTGCAGGCTTAGGCATGCCTCATGGCAAAGGAGGGCGCGATGTCGATGCTCGCCAACTTGTCAGAAGGCACGAGCCATTGCGGATGGTAAGCTCGTAACATGTTTGTGGGACAACGCACAAAGAGGATACTTATGAAAACCCAAGTAGCCATTATTGGCGGTGGCCCTTCTGGCCTTTTGTTGTCCCAGTTGCTGCACACGCGCGGGATCGACAGCATCGTGCTGGAACGTAAAACCAAGGATTATGTTCTGTCGCGCATCCGTGCTGGCGTGCTGGAGCGCGGGCTCGTCGCCTTGATGAAAGAGGCTGGCGTGTCCGAGAGGATGGAGCGCGAAGGTTATCTACACCACGGCGCGATGATTTCCTACGGTGATGAGATGTTTCGCTTGGGTTTTAGAGAACATACTGGCCACACGGTCATGGTTTACGGCCAAACCGAAGTGACCCGCGATCTGTACGCCGCGCGCGAACAGGCGGGTGGAAAAATTGAATACAACGTCGAAGACGTCGTGATCAACGACGCCAAAAGCGAAGCACCCTACGTGACCTATACCGTCGACGGTGAAGTGCTACGTATCGACTGTGATTTCGTTGCCGGCTGTGACGGGTTCCACGGTGTCAGTCGCAAAACAATTCCCGATGATGTGCGCACAGACTATGAAAAGGTTTATCCCTTCGGCTGGCTCGGCATCTTGTCAGAAACGCCGCCTGTGCACGAAGAGCTGATTTATGCGACGTCTGATCGCGGCTTTGCGTTGTGTTCGATGCGCAATGAAAACCTCAGCCGTTATTATATCCAATGCGACATGACAGACAGCGTCGATGATTGGAGCGATGACGCGTTTTGGGCCGAGCTTAAGCGCCGTATTCCTACCGAACAAGCGGCCAATTTGGTGACGGGGCCCAGTATTGAGAAATCCATAGCACCTTTGCGCTCGTTTGTGACCGAACCGATGCAATGGGGGCGGTTGTTCTTATGCGGGGATGCGGCACATATCGTACCGCCCACAGGGGCCAAGGGGCTGAACACCGCCGCGTCAGATGTGAATTATCTGTTCCGAGCGCTGACCGGTTTCTATGAAAACAACAGCACCGTGGGGATCGACGGCTACAGCGCCAAAGCACTGGCGCGGGTCTGGAAAGCCGAACGGTTCAGCTGGTGGTTCAGCTCGCTCACGCACCAGTTCCCCGATCAGGGACCGTTTGATCAAAAGATGCAGCTGGCTGAACTTGCGTTCCTACGCTCGAACAAAGCCGCGCAGCAGGCGATGGCTGAAAACTATGTGGGATTGCCATACTGATGCACATCCTGTCGCGCGAATTTGGAGGACTGCACTGGCGTGAAGACGGCGATCCGAACGGAGTGCCGTTGGTATTTGTCAATTCACTGGGTACCGATCTGCGGTTGTGGGACGCTGTAATGCCGCATCTGTCGCATAGCCACCGTATCATCCGATACGATTTGCGCGGCCATGGTCTTTCTGATGGGCCGGACGGTCCTTATGCAATGAAGGGTTTGGCGCAGGACGCAGCGGCACTCATGGATACGTTAGATATTCAGAACGCACTGATCGTCGGCTGCTCCATCGGTGGGATGATCGGGAAAATGTTGGCCGCAACCCGTCCCGATCTTGTCGGCGCGTTGATGACCTGCACGAGTGCTGCTCGCATGGGCACACCTGATATGTGGCAGGATCGGATCGCGGCGGTTCAGCAAGGCGGACTCGCCCCTGTTGCGGATGGCGTGATGGCGCGGTGGTTCAGCCCTGCGTTTCAATTGCGCCCCGAAATAGCACTGTGGCGTAACATGCTGCGTGCGACATCGGTGGATGGCTACGTAGGAAGCTGTCACGCGCTGTTGGCCGCCGATTTGACAGAAGCAACAGCCGCGCTCACCATGCCAGTACTGGCCGTTGCAGGCGGAGAAGACTTGGCCTGTCCATCAGATCATGTGCGCGCAATGGTGGCGTCGATCGCGGGCGCACGGTATCACGAATTCGCGGGGGTCGGGCATTTGCCCAGCGTTGAAGTGCCTGACAGTCTGGGGCGTTTGATTTCCAACTTTACCAAAGAGGTATTCCATGACTGATCGCAGAGCTGACGGAATGAAAGTACGCCGACAGGTATTGGGTGATGCCCATGTGGACCGCGCTGAAGCCGCTAAAGACCGCTTCGATGCGCCGTTTCAGGACCTGATTACCGAAGGCGCATGGGGCACGGTGTGGGCCAATGACGCTATCCCGCTGCGCGAACGATCCATGTTGACCTTAGCTCTACTGGCCGCCCTTGGAAATTTTGAGGAAATTCCCATGCACATCCGCGCAACGGTCCGCACAGGGGCCAGCAAACAAGACGTTTTGCAAGCCTTTCAACACGTTGCGATTTACGCAGGCGTGCCACGGGCCAACCGCGCGTTGCACATCGCTAAGGATATCTTTGCCCAAATGGAAAGCGAGGCGTCATCATGACAGATCACACCCCTCTCAAACGGCGCGATCTTGACTGGCATCCACCTGCGTACACGCCCGAGTACCGCACGACAGTGGCCCGCTCTCCGTGCCAGCCACTTGTTTATGTGCCTCACACCGCAAGCGATCTGAGTGGTCCCACGTTTGGCCACGCAGATGTTGCGCCCGGAGATGCCAACCTGATCACCAATTACGCCGCTGCAGGGGCCCGCGCGATCGGCCAGCGCATTACGTTGCATGGCCGCGTGCTGGACGAAGATGCGCGGCCCGTTCCGTACACCCTTGTCGAGATTTGGCAGGCCAACGCGGGCGGGCGGTATCGTCATAAGAACGACGCCTATCTTGCGCCGTTGGATGACAATTTTGGTGGTTGTGGGCGTACCCTAACGGGTGCCGACGGTGTCTATGCGTTCCAAACAATCTTGCCTGCGCCCTATCCATGGCCAAATGGCCCCAACACTTGGCGCCCCGCGCATGTCCATTTTTCGGTGTTCGGCCGTGCGTTTGTGCAGCGGCTGATAACGCAATGTTACTTTGAAGGTGATCCCCTGATCCCGCTCTGTGCCATCTTGCAATCCATCCCTACCCCCGATGCGGTGGATCATCTGGTCGCGCGTCTGGACCTGGACAACAGCAAGCCGTTTGATGCCCTGGCTTACCGGTTTGACATCGTGCTACGTGGGCGTGGTGCTACCTTATTTGAAAATCGTAAGGAGGGGTCATGAGCAATACATCCCTGAAAGAAACGCCGTCACAGACAGCGGGCCCCTATGTTCATATCGGATTGATGCCGCAGGTGGCGGGGTTGGCCGTACCGCCGGAATTGGGTCGCCTTGATCGCGCATCACAAGGCAGCGTTCGTCTGCAAGGCCACGTCTGGGACGGTGAAGGCGCACCAGTCAAAGACGTCGTGATCGAGGTTTGGCAACATGATCCGAGTGGTCCAGGGCAGTGGCAACGAGTTGCGAGTGATTTTGACACCGGCGTGTGTACCTTTGAGGCCGTCAAAACTGGTGTGACCGTGGGTAGCGCTCCACATTTGAACCTTTGGATCGTTGCACGCGGTATCAACATCGGTTTGAACACGCGGCTCTATTTTGCCGACGAAGACGCGGCCAACGCGACGGATGCGGTCATGCAGGCTGTTGACCCTGCGCGCCGCGCGACCCTCTTGGCGGTCCCAATGACGGATGAGCCGGTTACTTATGAGTTTGAAATCCGCCTTCAGGGTGAAAACGAAACGGTGTTCTTTGATGTCTGAACTTTCCGCCAAGCCTTGTATCATTTGCGTCGCGATCACCGGATCGGTTCCGCGTAAAGAAGACAATCCAGCCGTGCCGATCACGGTAACTGAGCAAATCGAAAGCACCCATGCCGCGTTTGAAGCAGGGGCCAGCATCGCCCATTGCCACGTGCGCAATGACGACCAGACCCCGTCATCCGACCCCGAAAAGTTTTCGCTTTTGAAAGATGGGATCGAAAAAAATTGTCCGGGGATGATCGTGCAATTGTCCACGGGCGGGCGTTCTGGTGCAGGGCGAACCCGCGGCGGTATGCTGTCGCTTTCGCCCGATATGGCGTCCTTGTCTGTCGGGTCCAACAATTTCCCCACACGGATCTATGAAAACCCGCCCGATCTGGTGGATTGGCTGGCCGCGCAAATGCGCCAACACAATGTTATGCCAGAGGTGGAAGCCTTTGACCTGAGCCACATCCATCAGGCTATTTCGATGCACAGTGATGGGCGCGTTGGGGGCAAGCTCTATGTGCAATTCGTGATGGGGGTGAAAAACGCCATGCCTGTCGACCGTGATGTGTTTGATTACTACATCAAGACGATGCAACGCCTTGCTCCTGACGCCGAGTGGTGTGCCGCAGGGATCGGCCGGCACCAGATGACCGTAAACGACTGGGCGATTGGAGCTGGTGGACATACTCGCACAGGGTTAGAAGACAACGTCCGCATTGATCGGCACACGCTCGCTCCATCCAACGCGGCCCTTGTTAAGCGCACGGTCGATATGTGTGACCAACACGAACGCCCCGTGGCGACATGGCGGCAGGCCCGCGCGATATTGGGCTTGCGCGATTGGCCTAGCATGGCAGCCCAATGACCAGCGATGTGTTCACCCACCCTTGGCTGTCAGGTCTGTTTGGCGACGACGAGCAGGCCCACCATCTTTCGGGGGCCACGACACTGGTGCACATGTTGTTAGTTGAAGCGGCCTATGCACGCGCATTGGGTAGCGTGGGGCAAGTGTCGGCGGACACCGCAGATCAGACAGCCGCGCGCATCATCAAATTCCAGCCTGACATGGACGGATTGCGCCGCGGGACCGCGCAAGACGGGGTCGTTGTGCCTAGTTTGATCCGCCAACTCAGATCGACCCTGCCGGAAGAACTGCACCCAGCTTTGCATACGGGCATGACATCACAGGACGTTGTCGACACCAGCCTTGTGTTGTCGCTGATACCCGTCCTGGACCTATTCGAAGACCGCATCAAAGCGTTGATGACCGAGCTTGATATGTTGCGCGATACGTACGGGAACAGACCGTTGATCGGGCGTACACGGATGCAAGCGGCGCTCCCAATCGCGCTTGCACACCGCATTGAGGGCTGGCGTGTGCCCCTCCAGAGCCAGTTTGATCGTCTTGGTGACCTACGCAATCGCGTGCTGGTGTTGCAACTGGGTGGACCTGTTGGGGATAGATCGTCGTTTGGCAATCAACACGAGGCCATCGCGCGCGATATGGCCGCTCGACTTGGCCTGCACGAACCAGGGCATGCCTGGCATACCAATCGCGATGGCCTTTGCGAATTGGGGGCCTGGCTGGTCCGTGTCACCAATAACTTGGGAAAGCTGGGGGCCGATATGGCGTTGATGGCCCAACAGGGGCTGGACGAAATCGCATTGCGCGGCGCGGGCACATCATCTGCTATGCCCCATAAAAACAATCCAATTTTGGCAGAAACGCTGATCACGCTGGCGCGTTACAACGCCGTTCAACTGGCGGGACTGAACGTGGCGGGTTTGCACGAACAAGAACGATCCGGCAGCGCTTGGGCGCTTGAATGGATGGTCCTTCCGTCGATGATACAAACCACGGGGCGGGCGCTGATTCTGGCCCAACAGCTTTGTGTGTCAATTGACCGGCTAGGATAGGCGTATGACTAAGGTGCGCGCACAAACCGACCATTGTCCGGTATCATAAAAAGCCGAGTGGCGTGATTCTCTTGCTACCTCCGCGCCAAGGCATTCACTGAATGGTTCGAAATTGTGGCTGCTTGATCTGGGGTTTCGCCGGCATACTTGGTTCATCTGAGTTAACGTGACAAAGCCATCAGAACGCAGAAATACAAGGCGACGACGGACAGCAACCACGCGTTCAACATTGCAACCCAACCTGCTGGATCAGGACTTCTCAGCGGATGGCCCCAATCAAAAGTGGGCTGGCGACATAAGCTACATCTGGACCAGTGAGCGCTGGCTTTAGGTCTGGGCTCACTGCCGCCGTTAGCTGCGTCTGCACATCGAAAAAACTGATCGCGACCCCGAGTGTCCGCTTTCATCATGTTGCCCAATTGGGTTTGCGGGCGCAGCGAAAGTCCGCTTTCCGCCCTT
>TARA_B110000908_G_scaffold5528_1_pt1 | contig 15736 bp, 15 predicted proteins | sample TARA_B110000908 | Tara Oceans TARA_B110000908 (sample SAMEA4398067) | marine metagenome | biome: Polar Biome; feature: [DCM] deep chlorophyll maximum layer (ENVO:01000326); material: water (ENVO:00002006), including particulate matter (ENVO:01000060) such as... | depth 36 m
TTCAGCGAGATACAGGCGTGCGTTTTGTGTGATGCATGGGCTGAGGCATTGAAATCAGCGATTCTATAGCCTTTACTCAAACGCTCATTTGGTGAGGGTGGGTTTGGGAGAGCAGATATTAAAAATGAAAGACGTCTATACTTTATCTCTTATGCCTGGTTACATATTTTAGGGTTTGTCTGTGAAAACCACACAGACGGCGAATTTTGCAAAATAGGTATATTTTGGATCTTATATTAGAACTTTGCCCACTTCTATATGTCCCATTCGAAAACTGTTTGGTGACACGCCTGTTTTGGATTTGAAAAACCGGGTAAAATGTCCTTGCGCGGAAAAGCCAAGCAACTCAGAGATTTCTACGATCGGTAGCTCTGGATTGCTGAGCAGATTGGCTGCCCGCTCGCAGCATAATGTGTCAATGTATGTTCTTGGGCTAAGTCCAGTACACATTCGAAATCGATAATAGAATTGCGAGCGGGACAGTCCGACGTCTTTGGCAACCTTGTTAAGGTCTATTTCTTTTGTAGGCCCTTCTCGGAAGAATCGTATTGCTTTGCGGACACGTGGATCGTTGGCGAACGTACGCTGTGAATTTACGTCTGAAATCGCATCTGTTTTCGAACACTGAAGAACTGAAAAGAACAAATCGCGCAACAATGAGTCAAAGTGATCATCTTCTGTATGAAAATCGGCCATTTGACCCGCCAAATTTTGCGCCTGGTAATGAAGTTTGGAACTGACAGTGGCTGTTGCTTGATGAAAGGGCAACTTGTGAAAGCCCGTGAGTATATGATTGCCTTGTTCCCCAAACCACAGCATATCTATATAGAGCGCTAGCAAGATTGTTGGCTCAATTCCAGTTCCAATTTCTCTTTCATTAGAGTGCACGACCCAGGGATTGACCACAATCATCTGAGAATCTGTCAGTTGATCGATTTTTCCATCAACTCGAAAACTCAAATCAGGTCCGGATATTTTGATCAAGGCATGCACTTGAGAATGAGCATGTTCTAAAACTGGTTCAGTTGCTGACAAAAGAGCAACACGCCCAAATGCACCTACAGCGATTCCTAATGCTTCAGCCAATTCGCCTCCAAAAGTTGCGACAAGAAATAATCGGACAAAAAGGTAAATAGCACTTGGGGAAGGCAAAGACAACCTCAAGCATAATAGTTAAAGTGAAGTTAACAAAAGCGTGATGCTGAACGAAAAAAGTTTAAGGAAATAATTGTGGTAAAATTGCCAAATTTTTTAAAAACAGACTGCTATATTGGAGGCAAATGGGTTGCTGCATCCTCAGGGAGGCGCATGGATGTGACTGATCCTGCCTCGGGTGCACTTTTGGCATCAGTTCCTCGAATGGGTGTGGCTGAAACCGATAATGCAATCGCCGCAGCGCAGATAGCGTTTCCCGAGTGGAGCCGCCGCACGGCTGCTGAGCGCGCGTTGGTTCTTCAGAAATGGGCAGTATTGATACGCTCGCACGCTGAAGATTTGGCCCAACTTATGACGCAAGAGCAGGGCAAGCCGTTTGCGGAGTCTCTTGGAGAAATTGAGTATGCCGCAAGCTTCTTGAGCTGGTTTGCTGAAGAAGGTCGTCGGCTATATGGTGATATTATCCCTGCTCACCGTAATGACGCTCGCATACTTGTTACGCGAAACCCGCTCGGTGTCGTTGGTGGAATTACCCCCTGGAATTTTCCTGTCGCTATGGTCACACGAAAAACAGCACCTGCCTTAGCCGCTGGTAATTGTATGGTTCTGAAACCAGCCGAAGCAACGCCGCTCTCTGCCCTTGCTGTTGCGGCATTGGGCGATATGGCGGGACTGCCTGCTGGTGTCTTTAATGTGGTTACCGGGGATCGCGAAGACGCTCCGGTAATTGGAAAGACATTAGTTGATAGCCCGTTGGTGCGCAAGATTGGGTTCACTGGTTCCACTGTTGTTGGCAAGCAACTCATGCGTGAGTGTGCCACCAATATGACAAAAATTAGTCTGGAGCTTGGCGGAAACGCTGCCTTTATAGTATTTGAAGATGCAGATATTGAAGCTGCACTAGACGGCATTCAAATCTGCAAATTTCGGAACTCGGGTCAAACCTGTATTGCTGCAAATCGTATTCTCGTGCAGGAAAGCATTCACGTCAAGTTTGTTGCTGCCCTAAGTGAGCGTGCCAATCAAATACAAGTCGGTCACGGGCTTGAGAAAGCAACAAATATGGGACCTTTGATTGATGACCGAGGCATAAAAAAAATTGAACGCCTTATCGCTGATGCAGTCAGTAAAGGGGCAAAAATTCATGTTGGTGGTAATCGACATAAAGCTGGTGGCACGTATTTCCAACCCACCGTGATGACGAATGTTTCGACTAACATGGATCTTGCGCATGAGGAGTTGTTTGGCCCCGTCGCAGCGATTTCAACGTTCCGTGATGAAAATGATGCCATTTCGATGGCGAACGACACTCCCTATGGTCTCGCGGGTTATTTCTACAGTCGAGATGTAGGTCGGATATTTCGAGTTGCTGATGCGCTTGAGGTTGGCATCGTCGGCGTAAACACCGGTCTAATTTCAACCGAAGTCGCGCCTTTTGGTGGAGTCAAAGAATCTGGAATTGGCCGCGAGGGCTCAAAATACGGCATCGAAGACTGGACTGAACTCAAATACATCTGCCTAGCAGGACTGGAGACAACCGCATGATTGTTGAAGAACGCATTTATACCCTGCAAATCGGCAAGGTACCTGAATATCTTAAGCTTTACGCAGCAGAGGGTTTTGCCGTGCAAACACGCATTTTGGGCAATCTTCTTGGGTATTATCAAGTTGAGTTTGGGCCACAGAACCAGATTGTGCACCTTTGGTCCTATTCTGATCTTGTTGATCGTACGGTTCGACGCAAGGAGCTTATTGGTGATCCTGACTGGCAGGCATACGTTAAGAAAATCCGCCCGCTTGTTCGATATCAGGAAAATAAATTGCTAATCCCTGCGCCGTTTATGCAGCCAAAATTATAGAGTTTGAAAGAGAGTTATTCATGGAACTTCATTTATACGAAGACGTTATAGCAGCGGGACAACAGGTTGAGCTTTCAGATACCATTGCGCGCGCAATTTATGTGACTGCTGGAAAAATTTCTATCGATGGAGAGGGCATTGCATGCGACGGTGGGTTTGTTGCGGATGGGCCAGTTACGCTTCTTGCAGGGTCTGAGGGTGCATCACTGTGGCGTTGGGATTTGTCAAATGCAGATGAACAGGCGTCCACACACAGGGTCTCCAAGAAATTGTCAGGGCCAGTAACCACAGCGATGGCGCATTCTGACAGCTTTCTTCGACTTGATAGTGTGGCGTTCCCGCCCGCAGGGACGGCGATGCTACATACGCATCAGGGCCCAGGCATTCGTTGTCTTCGTGAAGGATTGGTTCGGATTGATACAGAAGGTACGTCAACCCCTTATGGCCCTGGTGGCTCGTGGTTTGAAAGTGGGCCTGAGCCGGTCTTCCTGCAAGCCGTGGAAGATATTCCAAGTCGTTTTATTCGTGCAATGGTCTTGCCAAAGGCACTATTAGGAAAATCATCCATTCACTATGTAAACGAGGAAGATCGTGGGAAACCCAAATCGCAATCCTATAGGAACTTTGGTGAGATTAGCTTGGCGTTATGAATATGTTATTTCAATCTAAATCTAAATCTCTAACGGGTGCAAAAATCTTGGTTGAATGCTTGCGTCAACAGGATGTGAAAAACACGTATCTTGTTCCAGGTGAAAGCTACTTGTCGGTCTTGGATGCCTTAACCGACGTTCCTGAGATCGAACTTACCGTTTGTCGACAGGAAGGTGGCGCGGCGATGATGGCAGCGGCACACGGCAAACTGACGGGTCGACCCGGGATATGCATGGTCACACGCGGGCCAGGAGCGACAAATGCGTCTGCTGGTTTACATATAGCGTGCCAAGATGCGATTCCGATGATCCTGTTTGTGGGTCAAGTTGCCCGTGAAATGCGCGAGCGCGAAGCGTTTCAGGAAATCGACTATCGCCGGATGTTTGGGCAAGTCGCCAAATGGGTGGCCGAAGTCGATAGCCCGGATCGTATGGCCGAAATTGTATCTCGCGCTTTTCATGTGGCTATGTCAGGCCGCCCCGGCCCTGTAGTGCTTGCAGTTCCCGAAGACATGTTGACGGAACACACGAAGGTAAACGTGCCGAACTTGGGGCTAGCCAAACCTGCACGCGCAACCATTACGTCCCACGATGCTGATGAATTTTTGAACACGCTTCGTTCTGCTAAATCGCCTTTGATAATTGTCGGTGGCGGGGTCTGGTCGAACGATGCGCGCCGCGATTTGGAAGACTTTGCGACCAAGTGGGCGGTTCCTGTTGCCGCTTCATTCCGATGTCAGGACTATTTTAACAACGTCCATCCCTGCTATGCAGGGGATTCTGGGATTGGGATTAATCCAATCTTGGCCGCACGGATCAGAAATGCCGACGTATTGATTTTGCTTGGCACACGGTTCAGCGAAATGGAATCAAGTGGATATTCGCTGGTGGGTATTCCGCAGGGCGATCAGCACATTATCCATGTGTACCCAGACCCTGAGGAGATTGGCCGTGTATATAAACCACAGCTTGGAGTTGCGGCGCCGCCGGATGAAGTGATTGCATCTTTGCTACATCGCGACATACCGGATTTCGACTTGACCGCACGCCGCGCGACAGTTGCGCAGTGCAACGCTGAATATAATGCATGGTCGACATTACCTGAAGGTCGTGGTGATCTGGCTATGGCAGACGTGATGCGCCACATAGAGGGCGTTCTCACGGACGATGCAATCGTAACAAACGGGGCAGGTAATTACACGGTTTGGATCCACAGGTTTCACAAACACCGCCAGTATCCGTCGCAGCTTGCGCCAATCTCAGGATCGATGGGATATGGTGTTCCCGCTGCTGTAGCGGCCGCGCGCGTTATGCCAGAACGTCAAATAGTCTGTTTTGCAGGAGATGGGTGTTTTTTGATGCATGGTCAAGAGCTTGCGACTGCGGTTCAATATAAATCAAATCTGGTTATCATTGTAGTCAATAACGGGATGTACGGCACAATTCGTATGCATCAAGAGCGCAACTATCCCGGTCGGATAAGTGGCACTGATTTGGTTAATCCAGATTTTGCAGCGCTCGCTAAATCCTATGGTTGTCACGGTGAAACCGTTACTAGAACAGATCAGTTTTCAGGAGCTTGGGAACGCGCCAACGTCCATGAGGGGCCAAGTTTGATTGAGCTTCAGGTTGATCCCAAACTGATCACACCTACACAAACAATAAACGACATCAGGAAAGCGTCGAAGACATCTTAGGCGACATCATAAGAAGAAAGGGAGTAAAGCTAATGGATCAAAAAAAGGTTGTAATCGTGACGGGCGGATCAATGGGGATTGGCCGAGCCATTGCTGATCGATTTGCAAATGATGGGGCCGATGTTGTCATTGCTGACATAGCAGGTGCCGCTGAGGCAGCAAACGAAATGGTAGCAGCAGGCGCAAGTGCAATTGGCGTGACGTGTGATATCTCTGATCCTGTGTCGTGTGACGCGATGGTTTTGGCTGCGGTCAACGCCTTTGGTCGGATTGACACGCTGGTGAATAACGCAGGCCTGTATTCGACTCTAAAACTTACTGATTTTTCCAAAATTAAACCCGAAGATTGGCAGCGTGTTTTGAATGTTAATGTCATGGGGCAGGCCTTCGTGACTGCCGCTGTTCTACCAACAATGCAGACACAAAACAAAGGCGAGATTGTGAACATGTCTTCGGGAACACCGTTCAAAGGAGTTCCTTATCTGCTGCACTACGTTGCAAGTAAAGGCGCAATCAATGCGATGACTAAAGCACTAGCAAAAGAACTGGGTGAATTTGGCATTCGGGTTAATGGTGTTGCGCCAGGCTTTACGTTGTCAGATGGGGTTAAAGCAAACCCGCATCAAATCGAAAAACTGCAAGAAATATCCGTCAAATCGCGTGTTATCGCCCGTGATCAACTGCCCGAAGACGTTGTTGGTGCGGTGGTATTCCTTGCTTCAGACGATGCTGCATTTATGACGGGCCAAACGCTTGTCGTCGATGGCGGCGCTTATTTTCACTAACGCATACAATCAAACAAAAAAGGAGAAGACAAAATGAAACGACGTACATTTATAAAGGCAACAACATTGACAGCTGCAGCTTTGGCAACACCAGGGCTGGTGCGTGCTGCAACCGCGAAAAAACTTCGTGTTGGAACTATCACACCGGGTAGTCATTATTGGACACAGACAATGGATCGTGTTGGTGTCTCACTGGCTGAAAAAAGTGGTGGGATGTTTGAAACTCAAGTGTTTCCGTCAGGTCAGCTTGGCAACGAAGCAACAATGATCCAGCAAATTCAGGCTGGTGGCCTTGAAATGGGTTTTTTGACAGTTGCTGAGTTTTCAAACCGGATTGAAGACATGGCAGCGTTGTTCGCGCCCTACCTTGTGCCAGACGTGGCTCATGCATCAAAACTTTTGACTGGTGAGACCGCAACTGGAATGCTTGATCAGTTCTCAACATTGGGAATGAAAGGCCTTGGTTTTGGTCTGGGTGGTATGAGACATCTCATATCACGCAATCCAGTGTTGACATCAGCAGACCTTGCAGGGCGCAAGTATCGGATCACGCCCTTTGCAGCGTTGCGTGATTTTTACGAATTAATGGATGTTGCGCCAACCCCGGTTCCCTTACCTGGATTGTTTGATGCATTAGCGAACGGTCAGGTTGACGGCGCGGACATTGATCTTGAACTGGCATGGAAATTGAAATTGTTTGATCAGGCACCTAACCTGACAGCCACTAGCCAGATGATGTTCCCAGTTGTTGCAGTGGTTTCTGGCAAGTATTGGGCCGCTCTTGATAATGCTGAAAAGAAAATGTTGTCGGAAACGGTGTCAGAACAAATTGATTGGCTTTTTGCGCAGTATATAGAGTCTGATCCCAAATGGTTGGATGATCTGAAAGGGACCGGAATGAACGTTACAACAGCAGAGCCTGGATTTTTTGGAGATACTTTGGCAGAATGGTCGAATATTTGGGAGCCCAAAGCACCATCCATCATCAGTCTACGCAAAGAAGCCGCATTGTTGATGTAAGTCAATTTGACCGCCTGTTTTCAATAACAGGCGGTCTTACCCTTTCATAAAAGGCCAATACCATGAATTTTGTCGTCAAATTATCGGCTTGGATCGCTAAATTAGAAGCACTTATATTAAAAGTGCTCGTAGCATTTGTATTGTTGTTGATGGTTGTCAATGTCGTCAGTCGGGCTTTAAATTCATCTTTGTATTGGGCTGATGAACTCGCAATTAATGTAATGGTGATATTCGCTTTCGTAGGATCCAGCCTGATGTTTGCACAAAGGCGAAATTTTGCCGTCACACTCGTATCAGACGTTGTTTCAAATAAGAACTGTCGACGAATGGCGATTTTTGTCCAATGTGTGAATGTGCTATTTGCACTTTTTCTGGCTTATGCAACCTGGCTTTGGTTTGACCCATTAACCTTGGTAAGAAATGGCTTTCAATTGCAAGGGTTTTTTGAAGAGACCTACAACAGCGTCTATCAGGAAGTAACAAATACCATCGGTGTTCGCAGGGTATGGTTCTTTCTTGTGATGCCAATGTTCGCATTCACCTTATTCGTTCACAGTTGCGCCTGTCTCGTCCAAGACTTGCAAAACCAAAACACATTGGACACGTCGAAATGATAACCGTCATTGTCTTTGTTGTATTGCTTTTTGTTGGAGCACCTATTGGAATTGTTCTAGCCGTTTCGGCAGCTGTCTACTTAATTGACGCGGGTAATTCCGCTTTGATTGGATCTTACGCACTGCAACTGATGTCAGGTATTGGTAAATATGGTTTGCTGGCAATCCCTCTGTTTATGCTCGTGGGTGAAATGATGAACGGGGGTGGTATCACCACCAGGCTGGTCGGGATGGCGCGTGCGATTGTTGGCACTATGAAAGGTGGCCTTGTTTATGTGAATATTCTTGCAAATATGATGATGGCTTCGATCCTTGGCTCAGCTACAGCACAAATTGCGATCATGTCAAAAGTTATGGTTCCCGAAATGGAACGGGAAGGATACTCAAAGACTTTCGCCGTGGCCACAACAACTGCAGCTGGGCTTTTGTCACCCGTTATTCCGCCATCAATGATGTTTGTTGTATATGGTGTTCTTGCACAAATTTCGATTGGTGATCTCTTCATTGCTGGCATCGTACCAGGATTGATGATGGCTGGGGGATTTATGATTGTGATTTTCATCATGGGATTGGTGAGTCCATTTCCTGAAGCTCCCAAACTATCGAAGCCGGAACGCGTCGCATTGTTTCGTGATGGATTAATAACACTGACCATTCCAGCTTCAATTATTGGCTGTATTACTTTGGGGCTTGCAACACCGACAGAATCTGCTGCCATCGCCGCAGTAATGGCATACCTGATCGGTAAGTTCGCAACCAAAGAGCTGGTTGAACGCGACATACCACAAATGTTGCTAACAGCAGGGTCCAACGCGGCACTTGTTCTATTCATGGTGGCTACAGCAAATGTTTTTAGCTGGATATTGATTTATGGCCAGATCCCCCAAAGCTTGGCGGCATGGATCGTAATTTTTGCTGAGAACCCCATTTTGTTCTTGCTGCTTCTAAACCTCATAATGCTTTTAGTAGGAATGGTGATCGACGGAATACCAGCGCTGATTATGGTAGTTCCAATTGTCCTGCCCGTGGCGACGGCTGTCTACGGGATTGATCCCTATCATCTCGGGATTGTCTTATGCCTGAATCTGACTTTGGGGCTTGTGACCCCACCCGTTGGTGTTGCGCTGTACGTAGCTGCAACAGTGTCAAATGTTAAGGCTGGGGCTATTTTCAAAACGGCATTACCCTTTGTTGTGGTCGCAGCATTGGTCGTGGTTTTAATTAGTGTTTTACCCGCTTTGATAATCCGATGACTGGACAAAGAAAATTAAAAACCCATACCAGCATCGCCACTAAGATGAATTTTTCATTCAGTTATAATAACTGCATATCTGGGTCATCCCTGCAATTTTTTATCTTTACCTGCAATATGGTTACTAATTGGGACATAAAAATATGATATTTACTCCACACGGCAAACATTTCATCGCGAGCAATTTGGTTGGGAGCGATACCAAATTCAGCTCAAAACCAGCCCATGGGCCTGCTCATAATTTCTCAGTTGGTTCGCCGCCACATATTGATGCAGCCGTCAATGCTGCCGAAAATGCTTTTTGGTCTTTTGGCTATTCCAGTCGCAAAGAACGCGCAGAATTTTTGAATGTTATTGCGGATGAGATTGATCTGCGTGGTGACGCAATCACCGAAATTGGTACGCAAGAAACTGGGTTGCCAGAGGCACGTCTGCAAGGCGAACGTGGCCGCACGACTGGTCAACTACGATTGTTCGCAAACCATATTTTGGTTGGAGATTATCTAGATTTTCGTCATGATGAGGCCTTGCCAGGGCGTTCTCCGTTGCCGCGTTCAGATTTGAAAATGATACAGCGACCCATTGGCCCTGTTGCGGTGTTTGGTGCGTCCAACTTTCCGCTTGCGTTTTCAACGGCAGGTGGCGATACCGCTGCCGCTTTGGCTGCGGGCTGTCCTGTTGTGGTTAAAGGTCACACCGCCCATCCTGGCACAGGTGAGATTGTCGCAGAGGCCGTGCAAGTGGCAATCCACAAATGTGATATGCATCCTGGCGTTTTCTCTTTGGTGCAGGGTGGCAATCTTGAGGTTGGACAAGCTTTGGTGCAGCATCCACTGATCAAAGCAGTTGGCTTTACGGGATCACTGTCTGGTGGTCGTGCCTTATTTGATCTCTGCGCCCGCCGCCCAGAACCTATTCCTTTTTTTGGTGAACTTGGTTCAATCAACCCGATGTTCATTCTGCCGGATGCTGCGAAAATACGAGGGGCTGAAATCGGAGCAGGATGGGCGGTTTCTTTGACGATGGGGGCTGGTCAATTTTGTACAAATCCTGGAGTCGCTGTGATCCTGAAAGATCACGCTGAAGCTTTTACCGCTGCCACAGCCAAGGCGTTAGGGGAGGTTGGTCCGCAAATTATGCTGACGGATGAGATCGCAACGGCATTTAGGAACGGCCAGTCGCGAATTGCGAGCAGAGAGGGGGTTCAAGGCGTTCTGACATCGATATGTGATCAACGCAGTGCCACGCCCTATCTCTATCAAACTACAGCGGCACAATGGTTGGCCAATGAGGAGTTGGGCGAAGAGATTTTTGGCCCAATTGGCCTGATCGTTTTAGCTGACGGTTTGGAGCAAATGCACAGCGTGGCTCATGCTTTGAAAGGCCAGCTGACATGCACATTGCATATGAATGCTTCTGATGGAGAAGCTGCTAAATTACTGATGCCAATTTTGGAACGCAAGGCTGGGCGCATATTGGCTAATGGTTTCCCTACGGGCGTCGAGGTTAGTGAGGCGATGGTTCATTGTGGACCTTATCCAGCGTCAACTAACTTCGGGGCCACGTCTGTTGGCACAATGTCAATCAGGCGTTTCACTAGACCGGTTTGCTACCAAGATATTTCCTTGGATCATTTGCCAGAATGTTTTGTAACTTAGTTGGAAAATTTTTTGTAATCTGGGCATTGTCAAAAAAACTTGATGTTCCACTGATTGGCTCTTAATTTTATCGCTAGCTCATTTGCAAAATTTGATGCTTGATCTACTTTGTCTGACGACACCCCGTATAGACCAATCGTCTGGGCCGTTCCCGCATTTGATAGAATCTAATCTAAAAAATAGTCAATGTGATATGCGCGAGCTTTAGTGATTGTTTCATTCAAACGTTCCAAATGGAACCGCATTAATTTGGTGGCATCTGCACTCTCCTTAGAATTAAGAGCGTTAAATATCTGAATATGATCCTTGTAAATTTCTTCCATCCCGGCGATGTCCGCCAGGGCCAACGTGCACAATCGATCAACATGTGATTTGGTTTCTAATATCATTTTAAAAGCGGCTCCAACACCTGCAGCTATGCACAGCAGTTCATGGAATTCATAATCCAGTTCTTGAAACTGGTCAAAGGTGCCATGTTCTATGACATGTTTTTGACGATCTAGATTTAATTGAATGGGTTCTAGGTCTTCGGCCGTAGCTGTTTCGCAAATTCTACGACAAACTTCTACCTCTACTGCAGTGCGTAAGAAACGAATGTTTAGAATCTCTTGGATTGAAATCTTACAAACTCGTGTGGCCATTTGTGGTCTGATTTGTAGCATATTCATTTCGCCAAGGCGTAAAAATGCCTCACGGACAGGTTGACGGGACACTTGAAATTTTTTAGCAACTTCAACCTCAGACAATTTGGTGTTGGGTATCAAACGCAAGGCGATTATATCCGCACGCAAATATTGAAAGATGTCTTCGGCGACGGTTTGTCGCTTAGGGTTCTTAATTGTCGCGTTCAAATTCATTTCGGTCCTTTTTGTTGGTCTGCACTTGATGTTAGATTTCGCAGAATGCACCTTACAAATGCATTGCACTAAATTATCACCACAATCTAATATGTAAATATACTCTTATGCCTTAAGACTCAACTTCTTGCATAGAATCCATATTTATATGAAGTAAATTATAATTACCATACTAGTCAACATTTTACTTGACGCAAGAGAATTCTCGACCTACGAATTAGGCGTTCTAACGATTCCACCATCCATTACTAAACGGATTGTGGAGACTTAACATCTGGGAGGATGAATTATGACATTAGTGAACACTGTTAAGAAATTAACTAAAACTGTGGTGCTTGCGTCTGGTTTGGTTGCCGTAAGTGCGTCAGCCAGCTTTGCACAGGACATAACACTTCGCGGCGCTAGCCAGTTTGATGAGAACCACGCATTTACCAAAACTATGGTTAAATTCGAGGAATTAATTGCCGCAAAATATGATGGTGAAATAAAATTTGATATGCGCTTGAACGGCGAATTAGGTGTTGAAAAAGATTACGTATCATTCCTACAACAAGGTGTTGCGATTGATTATGCAATTATGGCTCCGTCCAACATGGCCAAATTTTCACCATCAATTCCTTTGATGGATATGCCATTCTTGTTCCGCGACTTGGCGCATTGGAATGCGGCATTGTCAAGCGATGTTATGGCTCCACTTGAAATAGAACTTTTGGAAAAAGCAGACATCAAAATCATTGGCTACACTGGTGGTGGTACACGTAACTTGTTGTCTAAGAACCCAATTGGGAATTTGGACGAGCTTAAGGGTCACAAAATGCGCGTCATGGGTGCCCCAATCCAAGCACAAATCTTTGCTGCTTTGACGGCTGCTCCATCTGCGATTGCGTATAATGAAGTATACAACGCGATCCAAACAGGTGTTATTGCTGGTTTCGAAAACGAAGCTGCAAGTATCCAAAACTTGAAGTTTTACGAAGTTGCTCCGCACCTGACGTTGACCAAACATACAATCACTGTGCGTCCTATCGTAATGAGTGGCAAAACATTCCGTAAATTACCTGAGGCATTGCAAACAGCCGTTCTCGCAGCAGGTAAAGAAGCAGGCGCTTTTGGTCGTGAGCTGGAATCAAGCGAAGATGCAGTGAAACTACAAGAAATGGTAGACGCTGGTCAGTTGACTGTTCAAGAATTTGCAAACCGCGAAAAATTGCTTGAAATGGTTATCCCTGTTCAAAACGATTATGCTTCTACTATAGAAGCCACTGATTTGTTGGCTGCAATCCGGGTCAAGTAATCATTATAAATCAAACCATCAGCAGTTCCGGCTGCTGATGGTTTTGTGTATTCTGTATATAATTAACTGTGGGAGCAATTATGATTGGACGTTGGCTTGAAACCTTTTGCCAAGGGCTAAGATATTTGATGGGTTTTCTGGTTGGAATCCTGGCCATTCCCGTCGGTATGCAGGTAATTGCACGTTATACAGGGATCATTCCTGTATATTTGTGGACAGAGGAACTCTCAACTTTTATTTTTGTTTGGGTTGTGATGATTGGCTCAATGGTCGCAGTCTGGGAAGGGACCCATTTTGATGTGCGTGTCATTCCCGATGCCAACCAACCATTTATGATTTTTTTACAAAAAGCAGTGGTCTTGATTTTGATCGGCGTCTTCGCTGTACTGTTCGCATGGTACGGCATTGAGTATGCTAAATTTGGTTATCTTCAAAACTCGGTTATGATGCGGGCCAATTTGGCAATAACATTTGTATCAGTGCCAATTGCGGGTGCTATCTGGACGGCCTTCACAACCTATCGTTTATACGAGGCATTTGAACAATACCGCGCAACAAATGAGGTTTCGCAATGATTATTTCAACGGGTCTAGCATGCGCTATCCTAGTCGGTGGCTTTCTGTTGCTTGTTATACTTCGAATTCCCGTTGCATTTGCATTGGGTATCGCAATTATCCCGATTGTAATGTTTGATATACGCCTTACACCGTTCATCATCCTTGATCGTATGTTTCAATCATACAACTCGTTCATCTTACTGGCCGTTCCATTTTTCTTATTAGCGGCCAACCTAATGAATTCTGGTAAAATTACTGATAAGTTGATCGAATTGGCGCGAGTAATAACCGGCTGGATGCCAGGTGGCTTAGGACATGTGAATGTGGCTGTGTCAATGTTGTTTGCAGGCATTTCTGGCTCCTCTACTGCTGATGCGGCTGGTTGTGGTAAAATTCTGATCCCAGCGATGGTGAAAGAAGGGTACGACACGCGTTTCGCCGTCGCCATAACCGCTTGTTCTTCTGTGATGGGAGTTATTATCCCACCAAGTATTTTGATGGTTGTTTGGGGCGGCGTGATGCAGGTGTCGGTTGGTGCACTGTTCTTGGCAGGAGCCATTCCTGGTTTGATGATTGGCCTGACGCTAATGGCAACTGTATATGGCTATGCCAAAGTATATGATTACCCCACTGCAGGTAAGCCGTCTTTGACCGAATTCTGGAGCGCACTAAAGGGCGCAAGCCTCGCGATGTTAACCCCATTACTGGTAATAGGTGGAATTGTTGGAGGTCTAGTAACCCCAACCGAGAGCGCGATAATCGCGGCAGGGTATTCACTGATTTTGGGTATGTTTGTGTATCGTACCGTGACCGTGCGCGATTTGGGCCATATTTTCTATGATACAGGACGGTTTGCTTCGATTTCGTTGTTTGCTATTGGCACTGCATCCGCATTTGGTTGGATGCTGGCGTTTTATAACGTCCCACGTTTAATTGTAGATACGATGACAGCGTTGGAGTTTGGACCATTTGGAACAGCACTGGTTATTGCGGGCCTCTTCTTATTCTTTGGGCTGTTTATCGATGCTATTCCGACCATTATTATTTTGGGGACAGTTCTGTTGCCTGTAGCTACTGGTGCAGATATTCATCCTGTTGTATTCGCCATCATCGGTATCGTTTCATTGGCATTCGGATTGGTGACACCACCTTATGGGCTCTGCTTATTGATTTCCGCCTCTATCAGTGGTTTGAATGTGGTGCAGGTCATGCGTGACGTTGTGATTATTTTAATCCCAATGCTGGTTATCCTGATACTCATTATATTGTTCCCTGAAATTGCGCTGTGGTTACCAAAAACCATAATGCCCAATATTTTCAGATAATTAATAAGATGTCTGTGAATGAGAAACCGTTAAAAATTGCCTGCATTGGTGAGGCGATGATCGAGATGATTGTGAATCCAGAGACGTTCACTGCCAACTTAGATGTTGCAGGGGATGTCTTGAATGTAAGCATTTATTTGCGCCGAAACTTAGATGCAAAACACACGGTTTCTTTCTTTTCTACGGTTGGTACTGATACAATGTCAGATCATATTGTTGAACGGGTTCAATCTGAGGGTATTTCAACACAAAACCTACAGCGTCATCCACACAAGGTGCCAGGGATTTATTCAATCCAAACAGCTGTGGATGGCGAACGTTCTTTTTGTTATTGGCGTAATGATTCAGCAGCTCGTACTATGTTTTCCACTCCACAAGGTCCAGATTTTTCATCACTTAATGGGTACGATGTGGTATTTTTTTCGGCAATAACATTGGCTATTTTGCCCCAACCTGTTCGTGATGGTTTGTTTGATTGGATTTCAGGGTTTCGAACACGCGGTGGACGCATCGCATTTGACAGCAATTTTCGACCATCGCTTTGGGAAAATATTGAAACTACTCAAACAGAAGTGACGCGTGCATGGTCTGTAACTGATATTGCATTGCCCTCGGTCGATGATGAAATGGGTATATTTCTTGATATTGATGAAGAGGCAGTTTTGGAGCGCCTGCGCGCGTCCGGAGTTCGTTTGGGTGCGTTGAAGCGCGGGGCTAAGGGACCGTTGGCAATTTCCTTTCAAGGGATGGATCAAATAGATTATCCAGTTGCAAGGCACGTCGTTGATACTACAGCCGCAGGAGATTCATTTGACGGTGCTTTTTTGGCTAGTTACCTCACACATAATGATCATGGCGCGGCGATGAAAGCGGGGCATGAGTGCTCGTTGAAGGTAATCGGTTATCGTGGAGCTATCATACCTCGTATCGATGAGGTCACAGATACTTTTGATGGTATTGTCAGATAAACTTGACGGGCAAGCGGCTAATCCTTAATTCTGGTTGATGACATC
>TARA_B110000908_G_scaffold170331_1_pt1 | contig 15719 bp, 11 predicted proteins | sample TARA_B110000908 | Tara Oceans TARA_B110000908 (sample SAMEA4398067) | marine metagenome | biome: Polar Biome; feature: [DCM] deep chlorophyll maximum layer (ENVO:01000326); material: water (ENVO:00002006), including particulate matter (ENVO:01000060) such as... | depth 36 m
AACTTCTATGCTGGTAAAGTTGAGTTTGATGGTCCAGATCCAAAACGTCAATTAGTAGTTCAAACAGGTATTGGAGGTATGCAATTAATCAACACAGCTATTGCTGCTGATGCTGCTGCTAACACTGTTATGACAACTAATGCTGATGCAGTAGGTGCTGTAACTGGAAAAGGAATGGATTTAGGATACGGATTTGCGTACACTAGTTTCATTATTCCTTTCTTAGCTAATGTTAAGTTTGTATTAAACCCAGCGTTTGATAACTTACATACTAATGACATTGAGAATCCTTTAGTAGATGGACGTCCATTATCTTCTTACAGTTACATCATATTTGATGTTACTGACTCAGGAAGTGATAACATCCACTTATTGAAACTATCTTGGGATAACCAATTAAAATGGTTCTACCAAAATGGTACAATGGATTACATGGGAAGAACTCAAGGGTTTGCTTCTACAGGACACTTTAATGGGTATAGAGTTATGATGACTCAAACAATGCCTGCTATTTGGGTAGAAGATCCAACTAAAGTTCTTAAAATTGTAATGAAGAATCCAATTACTGGAGGATCATTCTAATAACAATCTGAAAGAAGGAGGGGTGTAATGCCCCTCCTAATTTCTTAAACCAAAAAAACAACAACCAAAAAAACTATTATGAAAGTAAATGATGTAACAATTACAGAGAAGTATCAAGCAACTAAAAATAAAACAGTTGCAATTAAACCTTATTTTAATCCTGACAATCAAAACATGGGATTAGAAAAATATAACATGACTTTATTTGACGGTGTATGGCATCATGAAAGTTTAGCATGTCTTGAAAGAAATGGAATAGCCAGATATGTAACTGGTTTAAATGAATTTGCTCCAGAAGTTAAAGGATTAGATCCTGCAGCAAGAAAAGCAAAGGTTAAAGAAATTAGAGCAGTAGTTTCACAACTAGAAAAAGAATTAGCATCTAACGTAATAGATGTAGATGACAAAGAATTTTGGAATAAGGTACAAGTATTAAGACCTGACAATCATAAATTTTGGGAAAAAATAGAATTAAAAGTAGGTAATGAACCTATATTTCTTGACCCTTCAATAGATCCTTATGATCTAATAAAGATGTATGCAATAGAAGCAGGCGGCTTTTCTATAGTAGCAGCAAGTTTAGAAAAATGTAAAATACAAGGAGCAAGATTTTACCTCAATAGAATTAAAGAATCTTCAGGAACTAGAACTACAGTATCTAAAATTAAGAATAGAGCATTAGCTTCTTTACAGAATTTATATGATACTGATACAACAAAACTATTATATGTAGCTAAAGTTGTTGATTCAAATAGTACACAGTACATTAAAGGTACACCTATTGATGTATTGTATGAAAACATGGATGACTACATAAATGGGCAAGGTGCTGAAAGACGTACAAAAGCAGCTGCAGAAAATTTTATTAAAACAGCAAATACTTCAATGGAAGATCTTAAAATAAGAGCTGTAATTAAAGATGCAATAACATATAACTTAATGACTAGTAAGTCTGATGGTAATATTTATGACAAGTACTCTGGCTCTAAATTAGGAGCAAGACCTATTGAAGTTCTTGAATACCTTAAGGACCCTAAAAATGATGACACACTACAACGCTACTTAGATGAAGTAGAGGAATTGTGGGAAAATGAGAACTAGATGGCAATAAATAATACTACATTACAAATAAAGTTTAGACAAAGGTTAAACAAATTAGCAAGCAATGACTATGATAATATAGAGTGTTGGCAAATTGTTGAAGCATTTAATAAAGCTCAAATAGAGTGGTGTAGAAGAAATTTACACGGTCACAATATGTTTAAAGAAGGAGACGAGGCATCTAAACGCAGGATAGATGACCTCCAACCTTTGCTAAATAGAGTAGTTCTAACAGGAGTAACAAATGCTGATCATTTTGAGGGCAATAACTTTCCTGTTGATTATTTAGAATATAAAAGAGTTAGTATTAATGCAACAAATGAATGTTGTACTACAGAAAGATCTATGACAGTCTACTTAGCTGAAGAAGCTAACGTTGATTTAATAATGAGAGATCCTCTAAAAAGACCTGATTTTGAATGGGGAGAAACTTTTTGTACTATGCAACAAAACACAATCAGAATATATCATAGAGATTTTAATGTAGTTAGTCCAGTATTAACTTACTATAGAAGACCAAGAATGATAGAAATACTTAATTGTACTGATCCTTATACACAAGCAGTAACAGCTGCTGATATAATATGTGAATTTAAGGATGATTTAGTAGAATTAATTATAGATGAAGCTGTGTCAATCATTGCAGGAGATATAGAACATGTAACAGCAGCAATGAGAGGTTCTCAATCTGCTGAAAAAAATAATTAATAACTTGTCTTTTAAGCAGATAAGTTGTATATTATAGTATACAATAATAAGGGTTTAGATTCGGCTACCTTTATTATGGTGATTTAAAGCCGTTCTTTTTGTAATAAATAAAGCCCAGCTAAAACTGGCATAATAAAAATGAGTTATTTTAATCACGCCTACAAAAAAACTATGTTGGCAAACACCGTGAATGTTACAACAGCACACAAAGCTCACACTTTGGCAGCTGCTCAAGTAGGGATGTGTAGTGCATCTTCCTATTCTGTAATAAATCACGTTGCAGCTGTACCAAATGATTTCCTTTTAGTACAAGGACATTTAAACAAGACTACTGCTGCAGGAACTGCTGCAACTGTAGCAAATGATACTTTAGGAGGTAATAAACACCACGGTGGATATGCTGCTTCAATTAAGTCTAAAGTAGTTAAAACAAAGTATATTAATAGATTATGGAAAGATGCATCTGTAGATAACGCTGCACCAAGCATCACAATCAGAGTAACTGATGATTGCTATACTTGTACAAAACACGCTCAAATGCGTCTTGATCTTAAAGGTGAGGAGGTACAAAGAGCATTCAACAGAAACTACTACAAAGTATTATCTTCTGAAGGATGTTGTACAATGGATGGTACTGCTGCATCTCTTACTTCTTTTGATATTGTAAAAGCTTGGAGAGACATTATTAACGGTGACGTTATGTTAGAGCAATTCATGTCTGCTACTGCTGCTGATTTATCTGGATTTTCAACTTTAACAATTACGTTAAAAGATGACCGTATGACTAAGTTTGATGACTGTTCTTTTGATACAAGAGACTGGTACAATACTGAGCCTATTAAAATGTTATTAACTGAGATTGATGACGAAGGTGATGCTTGTACAAGTGGATGTATTAAGGATAATGCTAATGCTGATATGCCTGTTGAAGGTTTAAGTATCACTGACTTAGCTGATGCAACTAGTGGTGAAACAATCATTAGAGAGCTTATTCAAGATAGCAGATACAGACAAGAGTCTTGGAATCAAGGTAACAAAGATTCAGCTAGATTCAGACAAATTGAAAAGTCTGGTAAATCTGTTCTTACTGCTATAGATAGAAATAGCAGATTTGATGTATTCTATTTACAACACAGTGTGCCACGTTTCAATAACCCAACAGGTGTATTTGACAATGACCAGTATGTAATTCAAATTGCTGCTGACAAAGTTAACAACGCTGCTGCGGTTACTGCACTAGGTACTATGTGGACAAACATTGCAGGTCAAGCTAACACTGCAGTTGCAGTAGAAACTTTTCCTTTAGTGTAACAACAGAGTAATAGTAATAATTCTTAAAAGGGTGAGATTAAGTTCTCATCCTTTTTTGTTTTATAATTGAGTCTTTTTTTGTATATTATTAATAGATACTAAATACATTTTAATTAACTATACATAAATGGCTGCCAAACACATACTAAGTTTAGAAGTTCTTGATGTCTCAAATACTAAATACTTGTCTATTAGAGATACTAGCAAGTATGCAAAAGGTCTTGGTAAAGAGTGCGCAGAACTACTTATAACTCCACCACCTGCAACAGGTACAACAAACAAAAAAACATCAATAATAGAAGTTAAGCCAGGATTTGACTTAAACATAACAGCTTGTGCTATGAATTTACAGCTTATGAGTTGTAATGAGATTAGAACAGATATACCTGACGGAGTCTATGTTATAAAATATCAGTTATCACCACACAATAAAGTATATGTAGAATACAACTACTTAAGAACTACTGGTATAATGAAAATGTATTATGAAAAATTATGTAAACTAGAACTAGCTGCATGTGAGCCTGACTCTGTTAGAAAGAAACTTATGTCAGAAATGAATGTAATAAGAATGCTTATTGATGGAGCTAAGTCTAAAGTTGAATATTGTTCACAGCCTGATGCAGGTATGGAACTATTTAATTTTGCAAAAAAGAAATTAGAAAGAATAGTCTGCAAACAATGTGACGGACTAAGTAAAGTAAACAGATAACCAAAACCAAATTAAAATGTCTAACGGACCAAACTGCACACATTGTCAACAACCATTTACATGCGGGTGCCAAAAAACTACAAATGATAATAATCAAACAGTCCACAAAGGATGTGTAAATGCATCAAATGCATTAATTAGAAATAGCAATGCTTAACAAATGACTTTAAATAACTCACTCTATTATAATTTTAAACAACACGCTGGTGGTAGTTGTAATAGCGGACCTGTATCTAACTCTATTACAAATGTAGCAGCAACTGAAACTACAAATAATAAAAGATTAGGTTCTTGGCATTTTTATGATGCTATGGGTCAACCTGCTATTGGAACGTTTACTGATTATGATAATATTTGTTGGGAGTTTATGGGTACTTCTCAAGATTCCGAGGGAGCTGTTCAATATAATGTAGTTAAACCAGTGCCACCATTAACATCAACTAGTAATTATACTGACTGTACAGCATGTCACAATGGAAGGAGTGTTACACAAACATATCATTCTTTTGAGATGTGTAATAATCTTGGTTCTACAAGCATAGTTGTAGAAACTAGTAGTATAATTTCTGTTGGATCAAATGCTAATGTATATGCAGGATTAGGTTCTCCAGCATTAAATAAAACAGCTACGTACAACGGAATATGCTTTATATATAAAGGAATGTATGCCGTAGGAGATCCAGCAATAACTGTAAGTCCTTTAATATTTAATATAACTGGTGTTCCTTATTTAACTCCTCACGTGCATAATGATAATTGTGCAGCGTGTCAAGGTACAAGTATCACGTATCACACATGGAAAAAGTGTAACACAACAGAAGTTGTTAATTTAGTAGGACTTGGTTTAACAAATAGCCTTGCTAACAATGATTCTTTTTATATATCAGTAGCATCCCCTAGTGTTGGAGAAATTGTTAATCTTAATTTAAGTAAATTACAAGCGTTTGATTATTGTTGGGAGTACATGGGGCCAGATACTGTAGTTGCCTCAGTTGGATTTCAAAATATATCAGTAGCTTCAACACAAGTATATTCTAATTGTACATCTTGTTTAAACCCTGGAGTAAGTGGGTGTACAGATGTAACTGCTACAAATTACAACGCATCAGCAACTATTGATGATGGTTCTTGTACATACTCCTCTGGTTGTACTGACCCTACAGCAACAAACTATAATTCAGCTGCCACTGTAGATGATGGATCATGTTTTACTTGTATATATGGATGTACGGATGCAACAGCAAATAATTACAATGCTTTAGCAACTTGTACTGATTCATCATGTAGATACAGTACTGTAGCAGGAGGAACAGACGTTTTATTTTCAGAAGAATGTCAGACAGATGGTACATCAACTGTTACAGTAGATCTTTCATCTGGGGATGGTTTAAAAAATACAATAACAAAGCTTAACTCTACAGTAATAGATAGTACTACTTGCACATCTCCTGCAGATGTTACTATACCCGGAGTAATAGCAGGAGACACAGTATCTGTTAGCGGAGAAACTACTTATGACCAAGAAGACTATGATGCTGGATCATCTGCACCTCAACCTAACTGGTCTGCAGGAGAGTGTGGTCAAGTTACAGTTAGCTCTAATACAAAAGTATATGCATTTTATGATGGAACATCATTAGGAGCAAATGAAGCAAGAGATGCTTACAAAGCGTTAATGGGATGGTTAAAAGGTATAGCTAATTTTACTGTAGATACAGTACACGGTTCTACAACACAAAATGTATATCATACTGCAGTTGCAGGAGAAAGATGGTTAGATTGGGGATCATCAGTACTAACAGGTAAATTTAATAATCAACAACTTACACCATATGATCAAACTGGAGTCAATGGCGCAGCATTAAGTGATGTATCTCATTGTACTTCAGGTTCAGATTGTGCAAAAATAAGATCTGGTAATACTTTTATAGATGCTCCATTTCTACCTCCTGGTATTAATTCAAAACAAATAGCACAATTAAATTGGGCTTATGATACAGCTACTGCAACAGCTAATGGCTATACATGGGCTGTAGATGAATTTTATGACACAGCAGAAGGGACCTTAGTAGGATCTGCTATGACTGATCACGGTACATCTAGCAATAATAGCACACAAACATGGAATGGTTTTGCACCAACAGCTTCAGCTACTGATGACGTATTAGTAGTAGTATTTGCAGATGAATCTTTGTGGTCATACCATATGAATGACGACAATGTATTTACTGTTACTCCTAATCCATATACACATACTTCTAATGGTAATACTTATAGTGACCTTGATCCACAGCAACCTTCTCGTCAATTTAAAGCAGATTATAATAAATTTAAAACACTTTATGCAGGACACGGAGGTCAATACAGAGCTTTCTTATATCCTTCTAAACCAGCTAATATCTATACAAGTGGAGGACATAAAGCATTTCCTTTACATGCATTAGCTACTATTGACAGCGGAAATAAAACAATAAAAGATGGTATGTATATTGCAGGAACATCCCCTTCTAATAATTATGCAACATTAACTAAGATAGAAACTGAGAATCCTTATTGGAATGGAACAACACCTACTTTTGGTGGATTAGATCAATCAGGTTGGGGTACAAATGTAGAAGGTGAAGACTTTTCTGCTGCCACTTTCCAAACAGATTTAGAAGTATTCCTTGGTTTAAATACACAAACATGTGATGGATCACAATGTACAGTTATACAAGTACTAGATAGCGATGGAAATCCTGTTTCTGGTTATGCTATTGATCTTAATGGTACAAGCATTGGATCAACAGATGGCGCAGGTCAAATAACTACAACAATAACAACTCCTGGCTCAGTTCTTATAAATGGTTGTTATACTTTTAATGCTACAGGTAATTGCTTACAATCCTTAATAACAATAAACACAATATCTAAAAGTTTTACTTCTGCTTTAAATTGTGTAACTGGATGTACAGATCCTTTATCTTGGAACTATAATGTTCTTGCTGGTGTTGATGATGGTTCATGTATGTTCCCATTGACAGAAATTGAAGAACTTTCAAGGTGTGAAAAAGACAAATTAGATACAGAATGTCAATTTGCAACTGATATATTTAACTTATATAAATATGAAAGATATGGTTTAGATTCAGGATGTTTAACTAATTTTGACGGACATGCTAGTAAAAAATATTCTACTGATTGGGATGATAAACTTTTGCCTGACTTTGGAACTGAAGCATACACAAAAATATTACATACCAAAGGAGTAACACCAAAACCACTTTGGGTAGATGCTGCATGTGGTGGAGATCCTTGTGATGGATCTGAATGCATATACTTTTATGTAAAAGATAAAAATAGTAAAGCTGTTGAAAACTATGAAATAGTATTAGATGGTATAGTAATAGGTAAAACAGATGTAAATGGTGAACTAAGACATTCTATACCTAATGCTGCAGAAGATACAGAACACAAAGTAAATTTCTGTCATTGCTTTACTACGACAGGAGGATGTAACTCTCAAAAAATAGCAATAACAGTAGACGGTATAGTAGAATGTAATACATGTGGCCTAGAAACAGTAGCGTGTACATGTATACCTTTAGTATCTGCTGCTGGTATAATAGCATTAGAAGTATTAGGATGTACTGATCCAACTGCAACTAATTATAATGCACTTGCTAATTGTGATGACGGTTCATGTATTGAAACCATAGTAGGTTGTATGGTAGTAGGTGCACTAAATTATAATCCTTGTGCAAACGTTGCGTGTGATAGTTGTTGTTGTACTGTTGCAGGCTGTATGGATCCTGCCGCTGACAACTATAATGCATCAGCTTGTTTAGACAATGGATCATGTGTATATACAGGTTGTATGGACATTCTAGCTAGTAATTACAATCCTCAAGCAAATATAGCTTGTGGTTCTTGTTGTACTTACCCTGGTTGTACTGATGCTACTGCAACAAATTATAATCCTTTAGCTAATTTAGACGATGGTTCATGTATTCCTACTGTACTTGGTTGTATGGATCCTGCTTCATTAAGTTTTAACCCACTTGCAAATGTAGATGATGGCTCATGTACATATTGTGTTTATGGATGTAACGATGCATCTGCTTCAAACTATAATGCTTCAGCTACTTGTAGTGATGGAAGTTGTACTTATGATGTATATGGATGTATGGATGCTACAGCATGTAACTATGATCCTGCAGCTACTGTTGATAACGGAACATGTACAACACCACCTTCTTTAGATCTTGGTTCTACAAACTTTGGTATTAATAGTCCTAATTCAATAAATGATGATGGATCTGGTGCAGGTAGTTTTTCTTCAAGCTACGGTATGTGTGCTTATCCTTTTGAAGTAGGGGCGCCAATGTTTGGTGGACATGTTACAAAAGGTATATCAGGTAGCTTTGCTTTAGGGGGAAGCGGTTCTCATACAGGAAATGTATTTACAGAATCATATTACTTTGAATTAGGTACTGGTAGTGCTGGTTCTACAAATCCTCCTTTAGTTCCAACTCAAACATACTGTATAAATTGGAAAGAAATTGTTTTAGCACTTAAAACTAGTGGTCAATGTTCTGATTGCTTAATGGGAGGATGGGGTATTAGAATAGATACTGGCTCAGGATCTCCAAATACTTCAGATCTTAATTCTGCTACTAACTTATATGATCCAGTTGCTCTTGGTACTTTAAGTACAGTTAATGCTCTTTATCATAATAATACTTGTGCAACAAATACTTCTGGAAATAGTGGTGGTGTAAATACAGCAGGTGCATCTAACGGTAGTTATTCTTTATGGAATTCAAAATGTATAACTTTTACAGCTACAGCTGCTCAACATAGAATACACATGTTTGTAATTACTGATTTTAATCAATGTACTGCTTGTACTTCATATCCTTCTTCAAGTGTACACGGATCATATATGGGTATATCAAAAGTACAAATAAGCACAGGATGTAGTGGAGGATGCACATGCTAAATAACAGTAGTGTAAATATTTGTTTATAAGATGAATAATTTGTATATTATTATATACTAGTAAAGAATATAACTATGGCTTTTGAAAGTTCTAATAAATCAGGTTTAAATAATGGGCGTACAGCACGCTTGGACATTAGTAATATTAATCAAGCCGCTCTTAAAGGTGAAAGAGCTTCCACTGATGAACAACTATTGCAATTAATAATTGACAACCTTAAAGGAACTCAAGTACCAGAAGGAACAACAGACACTAATAAAGATGGTAAGATTGATGTTAATGATCTGATATTCAGTGTTTCAGAAGCATATAAAAGATATTCTAAAACTCAATCAGATAAAGTCACTCTACCTAATCTAATAGATTCTCTTACACAAGGTATAGCAGTTTTACATTCTGACTTAGCTATACAGAAAAAAATAGCACAAGGTTTAGAAGCACAAGTAAAAGAACAAAATAAAAAAGCAGTAGGAGAAGCTAACCCATTAATATACTCTAGTGGAACAGTAGAACAAAATAAACTGCATCCGATAGAAAAAATAGTACAAGCTACTGAAGTAAAAGTTATTAATCAAGAAAAAGTACTTGGTACAACTACTGATATAGCTAAAAGCATTAGTAATCAGATAACAGATATTAACCAACCATTAACTCAATATAATTCACCATTAGTATTTGGTGCTTCTACTTTAGCTGACACAGTTAAAAACATGTGGACGGTTATTGCAGATCTTAAAAACACAGTACAAATATTACTAGAAGAAACTGGAGCTAAAGTATCAGTTGGAAGAATGGGAGATATATACACTTTCTTTATACATAATAATGTGTGTGGTCAAATAATGGCTAATGCAAAATCTATAGATGGGGCAGGAGGTAATGCAAGAGACTTATGGAATGAAACAGGAAATTTATTTGACCCAAGCGTTCCAACTTTTACAAACGCATTACCATCAGTATCTTCAGAATGTTTAAATGGTGCTTGGTATGCAGTTACTGGCACAAAAGGAGGTAACACAATGGCTCAATATAGTAGAACTTCTCCTTTTTGGGTTAACGTTGGATCAACTTGCCCGGCTCCTAAGAAAGAATACAATGATCCTTCAACTTTAGAAGTATAATATTAAACAAAAATTAAAATGGGAGACTGTACTACTAATAATTGTGATAAACTACCTTGCGGCTGTGACCAAACAGCGTATACACATACGTGTGAATTATCCAACTGTAACACAGTAACTGAAAGATGTGAAGAGTTATTATGTACAAATTGTATATCACACTGTTATGACAAATTTAGCTATACAGTAAATGGTTCAAATGATATAATTGTACTTAATGGTGATAGACTATTATCTACATTGCAACAAATGGTTATAGCAACAGCTGGTGGTGACTGCTTTACAAAAGCTGTTGTTGGAGTAAGAAGCTCAGGTATAACAGCTACAAGTATAAATGTGGTATGGACAGCTCCACAAGTAACAGGAACATATACAGTACAATACAGAATAGCAGGAACTGCAACATGGACTGATGCTGTAACAGCATTATCCGCTACTACATACAATTATAATATAGCTTGTCTTACTGCTGGTACAGCATATGAAATAAGAGTAATTGGATCTAGTGCATTGTGTCCTTCTGTAACAATATATGCTTCTACATTATAAATAAAAAGAGACAAGAAAGTGATGGTTTATTGGTTTTCCAAAACTTAATTGTATGAGGCTCTGGGTTAACACGGAGCCTCTTTTCTTTTTTAGAACTAAAAAATTTGTACCTTTGCCGTATATTAACCAATAAAAATTTATAAATGGATTCATTATTTGACAGAATTAAGGCATCATTCAAATGGAAAAAGACATCAGACTATTGTGCAGACAGACTAGATATAACAATAGAAGACTATGATAAACTAAAAGACATAGTAAAAGGACAAGAGTTATTAGAAAACTCATCTACGTCCTATGAGTATAATCTTGAAAAAGGTGAGGCAAAAATGGAGACAATGAGTTCTTCTGAACCTAAATCACCTGAAGAAATAATAGACATATTAAATATAGATACTACAAAATGGAAACTATCTAGCTATTGGAATAAACAGATGGGGGATCATTGGCGTGTATCAGCAATGGTTACAAGATTAAAAGATAATGAAGTTGATAATGTTATTGAATTATTAAAAGACTTTAAACCAAAGAAGCACAATATAGTTAAAAGAATAAAAACTCCTGGCAAAATAAAAACTGCAGGAGTATTATCATTACAGGATATACATTTTGGTAAGGAAGGTAATGAAACTATAGATAGAGATTTTGAGGAAACAATAATAGACCTAGCTAACAGAGCTACAAACTCTCATCATCTAGAAAAGCTGTATTACGTCATAGGAGGAGATCTAATAAACATGGACACTTGGAGTGGGGCTACTACCAGCGGAACTCCTTTAGACAACTGCTCAACGGCTACAGAAGCCTACACGCAAGCTTTTGATGCAATACAGTGGAGCATCAATTACCTAAAACAATTTTGTGATGAGTTGCAAATTGTATATATACCGGGTAATCATGATAGATTATCTTCATTTCACTTAGCATATGGTTTATCAAAATGTTTTAAAGATGATCAAATATTATGGGATGTTGTATATCTAGAAAGAAAAGTTTATGTATATGAAGATAACTTCTTTGCTTTTGAGCACGGTGACGTAAATACTAAAAACTCATTACTGGTGTATTCAATGGAGTATCCAAGACAGTGGGGTAAAACATTATTTAGAACTTTATACACAGGACATTATCACCATAAGAAAAAAGTAGAATATATTACAGAACATGAAAGAACAGGTTTCATGTTAAAGATATTACCAAGTTTATCACGCTCAGACTATTACCATTATCACAATAAATTTGTTGGATCTAGAAGATCTGGAGTGTTGTGCATACATGATCCTAAGAAGGGAGAAATTTGTGAACTAACATATTCCCCTAATTAACTTGAATATATCACCCTTTTTTTGTAAATTATAATGTATGAAATATGATAAGTAACTTTAGAGGACCGGATTTAAATAAGCCACGGTATAAAGAAAAGGTTTTAAATTTATTAAACAAAGATACATTGGTAAAGTTTAAAGATAAGAACCCAATGTATTCAAGTGTTGATGACACTAAACTAAAAAAGGTTATATATAAGTTTAATACTAAGATTTGGGAGACTGTTTTAAATAACAGAAATGGTGTTGAACTACCAGAATCACTTGGTTACTTATTCATAGGAAGTTGTCCGGCTGCAAAAAAGATTAATGTTGACTATGCTTTATCTAAACAATATGGTAAGTTAATACAAAATAAGAACTGGGATACAGATGGTCATGTAGGTAAGATATTCTACACTAACTATTCTCCTAAGTATAAGTTTAAGACTAGGGAGTTATGGCAGTTCACAGCAGTAAGGCAGTTCAAAAGAGCGGTAGCACAATTTTATCCAAAAAATTGGAAAAGATTTGTTACTATGAAAACAAAGATCAGAGTTACTGATATGTATAAAAACAAAAAGAAGTAATATGACAACAATAGGTGAAGCAATAGCAAGACTGAGAGGAGCTCTTAAAGCAACGTCACAAGATGCATTTGTCACTGACAGATACCTTTACAGTCTTATTTTAAAATATGCTCAGCTATTAATGAGAAGACAGGATCATTCTAACAAACTTATGAAGTTTAGTGCAGTATGGCAAACATTACCTCATGTAGAACTAATAGAAGTAGATAAGTTAGAAGCAGGATGTGTAGGTATTTCATCAGGACAAACAATAAAGAAAAGTAAATATAAACTACCAACCTTCATGCAAGGTTATTGGGGCCCTTTGGTTAGGACTGTATCTTCATTAGATGGATCTACTGAAATACAACCAACAACTCCAGGATCATATGTTTCTATGTCTAAGACTACAACATTTAAATATAACAACACAAAGTATTATTGGTATTTAGATGGTTATTTATATTTTCCAAATATAGACTGGGATGGTATTAAATTAGAAGGAGTCTTTGAAGGTGATATATCAGGGTGGTCTTGTTCTACAGAAGATGATTGTGTACCTAGGTATCTACAACAAATGTATGTACCTGAGTTTTTGTTTGCAGAAATAGAAAATCAAGTTCTTAATACACAGTTTAATTCATTAAAAATTACACCTGAAGACTCACATAATAAAATAAACATAAATAGACAATAATGAGTATCTCACATAAATATAGAACCTTTAATCAACTACTAGAAGATGTTACAGTAGATTTTAGAACATATGCTCTAGAAGGGATGATAGAACCTCAGCAGTTAATTAAGGTTGCTGTAAGAGTGAATTATGATTTAGGTCTAAAAATACAAAGAACTAAGAATTCTATAATTGATATAGAAAACGGTAAAGGTAAATTACCTTCAGACTTTAATGTATTAAACTATGGGGCTCTTTGTGGTTCTTATAAAGTAAACACTACATTACCTAGCGGTACACAAACAGAAGAAGTAATAAAAGGAACATACAAACCGGAGCCAGGATATACTGGTCCTTGTGATGATCCTGCTGCAAAATGTACTGATGTATGTGTAGTAAAAAAAGACTGTAATGATAACGAATTAATGCTGGTTCAAAAAATGAGCCCTAATAGCTATAGGACATATAGTTATATGATACCTATTAATATTGTAGACCAGAACGGAGATAGTTGTAAAGAATGTCCTGTATATAAAGGAGCAGATAATGTAGAAATTAAAGATGGTTTCTTTTTAACAAACTTTAAATCTGGCAAAATATACATAAGCTACCAAGGGGCAATGGAAGATGACAATGGTGAACTTCTAGTTTTAGATCACCCTTATTGTAATGAATACTATGAGTATGCATTAAAAGAAAGGATATTAGAAAACATGATGTTTGCTGGAGAGCAAGTAGTAAATCAATTATCATTTATGCAACAAAAACTAAGAGCTGCAAGAAACAATGCATTATCTTTTGTAAACACTCCAGACTTTGCACAACTAAAAAAATTATGGGAAAAGAATAGAAAAGCGCAATATCATAATTATTACAATATGTTTAAGAGTGTAGCTACAAACGGATAGAAAATGGCAAAGAAAAGACAACAACAACAGCAACCCAAACAAAAAGGGTCTTCTAGTGTAAATACTAATACGCCTGTTAAAGGTATGATAAAAGACACGCATGCTGGTTATCTTGATAAACAAAACTGGTCTCATGCTAGAAATGCAATAAACAATTCTATAGATGGTGACACAGGTGTAGTAGGAAATGAACCTGCAAACATGTTTTGTGCTAACATACCTTATACTGTTATAGGTGGTATTCATCTTTATGGTGATAAATGGATAATATTTTCTACTGATAATGAAGGTACATTAAATGATAAATCTTCTGAGATAGGAGAATTTGATGACAGCACTTGTACATACACCACGTTAGTAAATGATGATTGTTTAAATTTTCATAAAGATCACCTAGTTATAGGAGTAGCTAAAGAGAACTTTGATTGTTCATGGCAAGTGTATTGGGATGATGCCAATAACCCTTCTAGAACTATTAACCTTTCAGACATACCCTATCTTACAGAAATATCAGCATCAGATAGTACTGCTGTTTGTATTGTATATCAAAACATAACTCCTTTACAATTAAATTGTGAAAAAATAAGACTAGCACCTTTGTTAGATACTCCTGTTATAGAAATAACAAAAGCTAATGAAGGAGGGCAATTACCTAATGGTATGTATCAAGTATTTATTGCGTACTCAATAAATGATCAAATCATAGGAGACTATCTCGGTGTATCTAATCTACAGTCAGTATGGTCATATGATAATAATCAGGGATCATTAAATGTAGCAATATCAGGAGTTGACAAAGAGTTTGAATGGATGCAAGTTGTAGTTAGAACAAGAGTGCACAATGGTTTTGTATCATACGTTCTAGGATATTATAGTACACAAACAACAAACTTAAACATAGATTATTTAGATCCTGACTTAACAAAAATTAAATCATCAAGATTATTATTAAGGAATCCTGCTTATGAAAAATCATCAGGTATGTTTGAAGTTAATGATTATTTAATCAGATCACAACCTGTAGAACAATTTGATTTTAATTATCAACCTTTAGCAAATAATATTAAAACAGAATGGGTTTCTGCTAGTTATCCTGCACAGTATTACAGAGAAGGAGGTAACAAACCTACATTTCTTAGAGATGAAGTATATACATTCTTTATAAGATTTATATACAATACAGGAGAAAAATCTAAA
>TARA_B110000908_G_scaffold84661_1_pt1 | contig 15704 bp, 11 predicted proteins | sample TARA_B110000908 | Tara Oceans TARA_B110000908 (sample SAMEA4398067) | marine metagenome | biome: Polar Biome; feature: [DCM] deep chlorophyll maximum layer (ENVO:01000326); material: water (ENVO:00002006), including particulate matter (ENVO:01000060) such as... | depth 36 m
AGGCCAACGATCTCACCCCACAATCCAAGGCGTCACCAAGCACACTGGTGCGACGCTTGCACCTCATCCTTACCGGACTGCCGCCGAAACCTAAAGTGGTCGACGCCTTCATCGCCGACCCGAGTGATGCCGCCTATGAAAAACTCGTCGACGAGCTGATGGAATCTAAGTCTTACGGCGAGCGCTGGGGGCGTTATTGGATGGACTGGTTTCGCTACGCTGAATCATACGGCAGCGAGGGCGACCCAAACGTTCCCTACGCGACGCAGTACCGCGACTACGTTATCCGAGCAATCAATACCGACGTCCCCTACGATCAACTCATCCGCGAACATCTCGCCGGCGACCTCATCAAAAAGCCGCGTATTAACCAGAAGCTCGACCTCAACGAATCCGCTATCGGCCCGGCGCACCTGCGCATGGTGCCGCACGGCTTCGGTGTCACCAACGCTTACGACGAGCAGATCACTTTCACTGACAACCAGATCGATGTGGTTTCCAAGGCTATTCTCGGCGTCACGGTTTCCTGCGCGCGCTGCCATAATCACAAATTTGATCCAATCAGTCAGAAAGATTTCTACAAATTCTACGGCATCATGATCAGCAGCCGCCCGGCGATTGTAAACGTTGATTCTCCGCAGCTGCAAGAATTGCACAAAAAGGAGATCACCGCACTTAAACAGAAACTGCGCAAACAGTTCGGCGCACACTGGCTCTCACAGATTGATTCGGCCATCGTGAAATTGGAGAAGGCCAAACTAGAAAAAGTGGCCGACACCGATCCGCTCGGTGCATGGACGAAATTAAAAAATGCCAAACCGGGAACCATCGCGAAACAACTGCAGGCGATGCGCAAACGCTACGAGGGAGGTATGGCACAAAATGAGAAAGCCAAAGCCGACGCCACTTTCTACGCCGACTTGCGCGACCAGACGAGTTACGACAAGTGGTTTAAAAGCGGCAATGGGCTTGGCACACAGGTCAGTCCTGCAGGTTCCTTTGCACTAGCCGGAGGCGGCGACAATGCCATCACCGGCATCTACCCGGCCGGCATTTACTCCCACCTCATTTCCGACAAGCACAGCGGCTTCCTCAACTCGATTTTCCATCTCGCCAAGGGTAGCCGAAATTCCATCCGCGCGATGGGCTCTGGCTCGTTCGCTCGCTTCACCATACGCAGCTACCCACTCAACCACGGAGGCCTGCACCCGGCGCCTGGGCTGAAGCCGACACTCGGCTGGGTGAACCTCAACAAATACAAATACTGGAACGGAGAAAAGGGTTACTACCAGATCAACACCGGCGCCGATAACACTTTCAGAGGAGAAAGCGGACCAGAGCGATCGTGGTTCGGCGTGTTCGAAGTCTACGCCGGTAGCGACTCGATGCGCGAACTTGGCGCACCGATCGTCTCCTTTCCCGGCAAGCTCGATGCGATCACCGATCGCCAGACGTTACTCGATCACTACCGCAAGTCTTTGAAGGCAGCTGTGACCGCGTGGACTAACGGCACACCCAGCGATGCACAAGCACAGTTGATCAATGCTTTTGTCAGTCGCAACCTCCTCCCTAACAAGATCGCCAAACTGCCAACCAAACTCAAATCCGGCATCGAGACCTACCGTAAACTCGAAGCGGCGATCCGCAAACCCGCCCGCTCAGCCGGCGTCGTCGAGGCCGAAGCTTGGGATCAACCTTTGCTAGATCGTGGCGACTACAAGAAAGAAAAAGAGCCCGTCGCACGCGGATTCTTAGAAGCGTTCCCGAGCAAGCCCTACAAGTCTGGAAGTGGTCGCCGCCAGCTCGCGCAAGACATGCTTGGCGAGCGCAACCCGCTCACCCCACGTGTGATTGTCAATCGCCTGTGGCACCACACCTTCGGTCGCGGGATCGTCGCATCTGCTGACAATTTCGGACGGCTTGGCAAGGAACCAACACATCTAAAATTACTCGACTATCTCGCCAGTGATTTACGCGACAACGGTTGGTCGATGAAGCGCACCGTGAAACAGCTCGTGATGAGCCGTACTTTCCGTTCCGCGAGCACCGCGCCAGCCACCAGCGCCGAGAAAGACCCCTCCAACCTCTACCTTGCTTACTTCTCTCCGCGCCGACTTGATGCCGAGGCAATCCTCGACACCATCCGCTTCGTCGCCACCAACAACACTGGCCAACGCGCCGTCTACACCCGAGCAAAGCGCAACGCGCTCAACCCTTTCTTAAAAACGTTTAACTACCCGATCCCGACGAGTACCGTCGGCGTGCGAAATTTGACCAACGTGCCAGCCCAGGCGCTTACCTTGATGAACGGCCAGATCACCAAGAAGGCCGCCAGTGACTGGACCCGCCGCATCCGTGGCATGCGTGAACTAGAAAACGATACGCAACGTATCCAGGCAATTTTCAAACAGGCCTATGCGCGTGAAGCGACCCCTGAAGAACTCGCAGCTTGCCTAAATTACCTCTCCGGAAAGACATCAGACAGCAGCGCCGAGCTTTCGACAAAACACGATCAGCTCAGTAAAAAGATCGCCAAACTACAACAGAAACGCAATGCCCTCGTAACTCCCACCCGCGCCAAACTGCAAGCGAAAGTCGACAAGAAAAACGACGGAGCCAAGAATCCGGTCGATCTCAAACCGGTCGGACGCTGGGACTTCGAAGGCGATGCCAAAGACCGAATCGGCGAGATGCACGGACGACTCCAAGGCAAAGCTAAGATCGAAGGCGGGGCTCTAGTCTTGAACGGTGGCATGATGACCACCACGACGTTTCCAAATAAACTGGGTGCCAAATCGCTCGAAGTCCTATTGCAGCTCAACCCGATCACCCAGCGCAAAGGCGGCGCGATGAGTGTGCAAACTCATGATGGAGGTGTCTTCGACGGCATCGTCTACGCCGAAGTAGATCCACAGACCTGGCTGGCTGGCAGTAATTTCCACCGCCGCACACAGCGCTTCCAGGCCCCACAGGAAAAAGACGCCCACAAGCGCCCGGTGCGCCTCATCTTCACCTACCAAACGGACGGCAGAATCACAGCTTACCGCGACGGCAAACCCTACGGGAAATCATACAAGGCCGCTCCGTTAGCATTCGCAGCAGGCAAATTCCACGTCGTTTTTGGCATACGCCATGGGACTAGCCCAGACCTCAAACGCGCGCTCACGGGTAAAATTTTCGAAGCGCGCCTCTACGATCGAGCTCTAAGCCCAGAGGAGGCAGCTGCCGCAAGCTCAGGCGAGCTGAAGGACATCGTAACCGACCAGATGATCGCCAAGGCGCTACTGCCAGATCAGGCGACCAAGCTTAAAGCACTCGATCAAAACATCGCTAACTTCTCTGCTGAGGCAAACAAACTCGCTAGCGTGCTGGACTCACGCCGCTCCAAAAACAAAGCCTCCAGCGACGCCCTCTTCCTTATTACCCACGCCATCCTGAACTCCAAAGAACTAATCTATGTCTACTAACAACCACAACCGTCGCGAGTTCCTCAAGTTGACATCGAAGGGCGTAAGCGGACTCGCACTCTCGAGCTTACTTAACGGCAACAGTTTCGCGGGTGAAGCGAAACCCAAGCTGCACCACACGCCCAAGGCAAAATCGGTCATCCTCCTCTACATGTCCGGCGGCGTGTCACACGTCGACTCATTCGATCCTAAACCGCTGTTGAAAAAACTCCACGGCAAACCGATGCCGGTCGAACTTGAGCGCACTCAGTTCGATGCCAATGGCAACATCATGGCCTCTCCCTGGGAGAGTAAAAACTACGGCAAGTCCGGACTCGAGCTGACCAACATGTTTCCAAAAATCGCCGAGCGCGCCGACGACCTCGCGATCTGTCGCTCGATGACAGCTAAGTTCAGCGAGCACGCACAGGCCAACTTCTTCATGCATAGTGGCTTCCCCTTCCTTGGCTACCCGAGCGCAGGCTCATGGGTCAACTACGGTTGCGGCACAGAAAACCCGAACCTCCCCGGCTACGTAGTTCTACAATCACAACGTGCGAAAACACCACACGGCGGCGTCAGCATGTTCGGCAACGCATTTCTTCCCGCAACCACCCAGGGATCTATTTTTAACATCTCACAGAACCAGGCTGTGCCAAACATCAACCCGGCGATGCTCAAAGCTGAACAGCGTCGCGCGCTCGATTTTATCGGTAAACTCGATCGAGGATTCGCCGATCGAATCGCGGCCAAAGACGCGGTGATCTCGTCGATCAAGAATGCCGAGACAGCCTTCCTCATGCAGGAGGCCGTGCCGGAACTCACAGATATCAGCGGGGAAAACGAGACCACCAAGGAGATGTATGGCATCAATAGCAAAAACGAGCACAAGGCCGAGTACGGCCGGCAGTGCCTCATGGCGCGACGCCTCGTCGAACGCGGCGTGCGCTTCGTCGAGCTCTCCTGCTCCAGCGTCGGTATCGGTGCTGGTGGCGCAGGTAACCCGTGGGACCAGCATGGCGATCTCAAAAAAGGCCACGGCGCGATGGCCGAACAAGTTGATGGCCCGATCGCCGCGCTACTCACGGATCTCAAACAGCGCGGTATGCTCGACGAGACGCTGGTCATCTTTACTGGAGAGTTCGGCCGCACGCCATTCTCGCAGGGATCCAACGGCCGCGACCACGATCCATTCGGTTTCAGTCTGTGGATGGCTGGCGGCGGCATGAAAGGCGGCACCGCCTACGGCTCGACCGACGAATTCGGCTACAAAGCGCTCGAAGATGTGTCTACCGTCTACGATCTCTGGGCAACCACCCTCCACCAGCTCGGCATTGACCACGAGAAACTCACCTACCGCTGGAGCGGTCGTGACCTGAGACTAACAGACGTCCACGGCCATGTGTGGAAAGACCTCATCACGTAAAGAATTCCCATAAAACTCCCAACAATACATCCAACAAACAATATGAAATATATAATTCTTGCAGCGATGCTATTCGGGTTTCCTGTATCAGCAGAAGTTAAGACGGCATCCGGAAAAGCAGTTAAAAGTGACAACCTCGGAGTCACTAATATCGGGGTATGGTGATACTCTGTCGGTAAGCGGGCAGTTGTCCGTGAAAAAGTAGTGTTTGATGTCGTTATGCAACTGCGCAACAAACCTTTTGGCGAATGAGTTCTAATTTACTTTGATAAAACTAAAAAAAATGAAGTGGAGCTCCTGAAACCGATCAAAACAAATGGATGTAAAAGAGCTTCCATTCAAAGAGGTAAGCCGGTTACTGCTGGCAACACAACTGCGACCGTCATCAATCCTTACATGTGTGCTGGAGATATCGTGGCCGTCGAAATCAAATCGAACGGCAGAGAGAAAATACCTCTTAAACTACCGCGTGGATGGAAGGCTGACGTACCTGACAAAGTTAATGGCAACATTACCGTATTTATTCAGACTGCCAAAGCAACAGGTCAGAGGGCGACTTCTTTAAAACTTATTGCTGGCAGTAACAGCGCAGAACTGCAATGCCACCTAGTTAGAATGGTAAAATGATTCGTTGGGCATGACTTGCTTATTATGTTAGATCAAAGCGATCAAGGTTCATCACCTTATCCCAGGCTTTGACAAAGTCCTGGACAAACTTCTCTTGTGAATCCGCAGTGGCATAAACTTCAGCCAAGGCGCGCAGCTCCGAGTTGGATCCGAAGACTAAGTCGACACGTGTGCCACTCCAAATTTGCTCTCCTGTAACGCGATCGCATCCTTCAAAAACGTCTCCCGCTTCCGAAGCCGCCTTCCACTCTGTTCGCATAGCGAGCAGGTTCACAAAGAAATCATTGGTCAACGCCTCAGCTCGGTCAGTAAACACTCCATGCTGGGTTTGTCCGAAGTTTGTATTCAAAGCACGCATGCCACCCACCAGAACTGTCAGTTCGGGTGCTGTTAATGTTAGTAGTTGTGCTTTGTCAATCAGCAGCTCTTCGGCCGATACGGTGTAATTGGCTTTTTGGTAGTTCCGGAAGCCATCTGCAATTGGTTCAAGCACATCGAAGGACTCGACATCGGTTTGCTCCTGCGAGGCGTCCATGCGGCCCGGCGTAAATGGAACGGTCACATCCAGACCGGCATTTTTCGCAGCCTGTTCAACGCCCGCACAACCAGCTAACACAATCAAATCAGCCATCGAGATTTTGTTTTTAAAACCACTCTGGATCGCTTCGAGAGCTTGTAGCACTTTCGCCAATTGATCAGGCTGATTCACCTCCCAATCCTTCTGGGGTGCCAGACGAATACGGGCACCGTTCGCACCTCCACGCATATCAGAACCGCGGTAGGTAGAAGCAGAGGCCCAAGCGGTGGATACCAGCTCGGAGACTGACAGCCCAGAATCAAGGATCAGGCCCTTGAGAGCGGCTACATCCGCATCATCAAGCAGATCATGATCCAGCTCAGGGATGGGGTCTTGCCAGATCAACTCTTCGGCAGGTACTTCCGGTCCAATATAACGGGCACGAGGCCCCATGTCACGGTGGGTCAGCTTGAACCAAGCACGGGCAAACGCGTCAGCGAACTCATCAGGATTTTCGAGAAAGCGTCTGGAAATTTTTTCGTACTCTGGATCGAAACGCAGAGACAGATCGGTGGTTAGCATCGTTGGCGCGTGGCGTTTTGTGGAGTCATGGGCATCTGGTATGGAATCAGCACCCGCACCATCTTTTGCTGTCCACTGATGCGCACCAGCCGGACTCTTGGTGAGTTCCCAATCGTAGCCAAACAGGTTCTCAAAGAAGTTGTTACTCCATTGGGTCGGTGTGGTGGTCCAGGTAACTTCCAAGCCGCTGCTGATGGTGTCGCCACCTTTACCACTGCCGTGACTGCACTTCCAGCCTAGACCTTGATCCTCAATTCCAGCCGCTTCAGGCTCAGGGCCAACCTGTGCCGCATCACCGGCTCCGTGGGTTTTACCGAAGGTATGCCCACCCGCAATAAGAGCCACCGTCTCTTCGTCATTCATTGCCATGCGATCAAAGGTATCACGAATGTCTTTAGCGGCAGCTATCGGATCCGGATTTCCATTGGGTCCTTCTGGGTTGACGTAAATGAGGCCCATTTGCACAGCCGCAAGTGGGTTTTCAAGATCCTCGTGATCACCTGAATAGCGTTGATCATCTAACCAAACTTTTTCAGCACCCCAGTAGATGTCCTGTTCCGGCTCCCAGATGTCTTCGCGACCACCGGCGAAACCAAAGGTTTTGAATCCCATCGATTCCAAGGCAACGTTACCCGTGAGAATCATCAAGTCAGCCCAGGAAATTTTCCGACCGTATTTCTGCTTGATCGGCCAGAGCAACCTACGCGCTTTGTCGAGGTTAACGTTATCAGGCCAACTATTGAGTGGGGAAAAACGCTGATTGCCTGTGCCGCCACCGCCTCGACCATCAGCCGTGCGGTAGGTGCCAGCACTGTGCCAAGTCATCCGAATGAACAAGGGCCCGTAATGTCCAAAATCCGCCGGCCACCAGTCCTGTGAATCGGTCATCACAGCCATAAGATCCGCCTTGATAGCTTCGTGGTCAAGACTCTGAAATTCTTCAGCGTAGTTAAACCCCTCATCCATGGGATTGGACATAGAGGCATGCTGGCGCAAGATACCCAAACGCAACTGGTTAGGCCACCAGTCTTGGTTCGATGTGCTTGCTGCTGCTGTGTGACCAGCGGTGTGATTGAACGGGCATTTACTTTCGTTAGACATTGGTTTATTTGGTGTATTCCCTAAAGGGTTAAAGATTCATTTTAATATGGACTAATAGGATTAAACTTTTGATGTCCATTTGGCAAATTATATTTGGCCGTAATGAGGTCGACATTGAATTAGCGCCTACACAGCAGCCGATTTCCTATGGGATATATGATCAAGATCGGCCTTACGCATGAACACTGATTTGAGGTCGCCGCTGAAACGAGGCTCCAAGTGAAATATCAACACACGGATTTCCGTATGCGTCATTGATGAACATTTAACGTTTATCGCCTATTACGGTCGAAGACTCGATCAACACATTGCTAAATTTCATGTCCAAAAATCAAAAACCTCCTCGTCTCACTTTCTTCAAATACACCACCCTGGCTCTTCTAACATTTCTACCACACGGCTTAAGTGCTCAGGAAAAAAATGCCCCACCGGGCCCCATCGCAATTTTTGATGGCAAAACCCTCAGCGGATGGAATGTCTTCTGTCCCCCCGAGGACAAGGAGAAAAAATTCTGGAGCGTCGACAACGGGACCATCCAATGCGATTCACGCGGCAAGCCAAAACACAAATTCAGCTGGTTAATTCACCAAAGAGAGTTTGATGACTTCGAGCTCCAGCTCAAGGTTCAGTGTTTCGAGGCCAAAAAAGGTAACTCGGGTATTCAGATTCGTTCGCGATGGAATCCCAACATCGGCAAAGGATGGCTCAATGGCCCACAGATAGATATCCATCCTCCCTCACCATATCGCACAGGTTTCATTTATGACGAGACCCGTGGCGTAAATCATTGGATCTCTCCAGTGCGCCCCAGCCACAAACTCACTGAGAAAGAAGCCTTCCCTAATGGTAAACCCAAAGGGTGGATTTTTCATTATGCCACTGAAGAAAAAGATCTCTGGAATGAGCTGAAAATCCGTGCTGTAGGGACTCGCATCACCACTTACCTCAATGGCGTGCTGATCACAGATTATGACGGCAGCGGTATAATGGATGACAAGCTTCACAAAGATGCCAATGTTGGCATGAAAGGCTACATCGCCCTTCAACTCCACTCTCGTGATCAGTTGCTCATCCGCTTCAAAGATATCACCGTACTACCGCTCACTAAGAAGTAAGTATCAGCCATCATTTACTAGATCTAGCCACGTAGATACAATGCCTCGCGCGCTTTGACTTCTCATGTGGCTTGGCCGCATGTTCTTCGACCTGAAAACCAGCCTTGATCAGGCATTTCTTAAACTTAGGAGCGGGCTCAGATAACCAGTAGGCGACACATCCGTTTGGCGTCAGCACGTGTTTAATTTTAGCAAGAAAACTCTGGGAATAGAGCCGTGCATTTCCTGAGGTGATCAGGTCGTCCGGTGTATTGTCGATATCAAGAAGAAGCGCATCATAGCTGCCCTTCCCTTTGCGGGGGAGAATATCAAACAGATCGCCTTGAGTGATCTTCGTCCGTGGATCTTCTAATAAGGGACCGTTATGCTCGACGAGATGTGTCCGATTCCACTCGATCAAAGGCGGCATCAACTCGGCGACCTCAACCGTCGCTGGACTCCCGACCAACTCCAGAGCTCGTTTAAGTGTAAATCCAAGTCCTAGTCCACCGATCAAAATATTGGGATGTTTAGGTCTCGATGCCTTGCCCTCATAGAGCGCCGCACATCCAACCTCAGCGAGCAATTCCTCAGAGAAAGTCAGCGCCGTGCTCATCAGATCAAAACCGTTGTATTTCAGGTAAAATTTCCCATCGTGTTTATGCAGAGAGAATACCGTGCCATCAGACATTGTCGACTCACCGAGTTTTACGTAGGGCTTCATGCGGATAACCTTCACTAAATATCGATAATGAACAAGCCTAGGGGTGAGCTGATGCGTCATTATTATCGCGGGCAAAACCAACAGCAGGATTACACGGCAGGATTACTTTACCCTACGGCCTTGTCTGAGCGTGGTTCTCCCCCTACCTTGCGGGAAGCAACACTTACCATGGCTTCCCCTTCCCTAACTACCGGCCCCCTACCCGCTCATATCCGGCGGATTGCCTTGCCGATGAGTATCGGGTTTTTCTTTAACACGATGTATAACGTCGTGGACTCGTTATATGCGGGGAAAATCTCCACCGAAGCGCTGGCTGCGATGGCTCTTTCGTTTCCTATTTTCTTTATTATCATTGCCGTGAGTGAGGGTATTGCCCGCGGGGCATCGGCCCTGATAGCCAACGCCATCGGCGCCAAAGATAACGACAAGGAAGCTGAACTCTCAGGGCAGGTTTATTCACTGGGATTGATCTGTGCGATTGGCGTCACCATAATTGGACTCGTTTCAGCGGAACCACTGTGTCGTTTATTAGGAGCAACAGGCACCTACCTTGATTTGGCATTGGGTTATATCAGGCCGCTGTTTATTGGGGCTGTCTTTTTCCTCCTCAGCAGTATGAGTAATTCCATCCTCTTGGCACATGGCGACAGTAAAACCTTTGGCAAGGTGTTAGTGATCGGGTTTTTCATGAACCTCATCCTCGACCCGTGGTTCCTCTACGGTGGCTTCGGCCTACCTGCGATGGGAATTCAGGGAATAGCCTGGGCAACGATATTGATCCAAGCCATCGGTGGGCTCTACCTAATCTCCGTTGTCATTAGGAAAGGGTTCCTCCCCAACAAGTTCACTGAAAATCTCATTCCAAACTTACGCGTCTACGGCGAGATTTTACGCCAAGGAATCCCGACAAGTTTTAATATGATGTCGATTGCCTTAGGGTTCTTTGTGACGACATATTATCTCAAATTTTACGGTGAGGCAGCAGTTGCAGCGTTCGGAGTTGGCACGCGGATCGAGCAAATCGCCCTACTACCAGCCATCGGACTGAGCTCGGCCATTGTCGCCATCGTAGGCCAAAACAACGGAGCAGGTAAAACCGAGCGCGTGCGTGAATGCATCCGACTCTGCTCGCGCTACGGACTGGTGCTCATCGCCATGGCATCGCTGCTGCTATTCATCTTCGCAGCCCCCTTAGTCCAGCTCTTCACTGACGATCCCGAAGTCATTCGTTTGGGTAAAGAATACGTGCGCATCGTTACCTTCATCCAATGGGCCTACGTCGCGGGCTTCATCTACATCGGTTGCCTCCAGGCATTGAAACGTCCAATGTATGGATTTGTGGAATCAGTGGTGCGTAAAATCATTTTACCCCTTCTGGTATTTCATATCGCGGTCCGCGTATTCGATATCGACCTGACTGGTTTGTGGTGGTGTATGGTTGCCATCAACGCCGCCATGGCGGTGATCACCATTGCCTATGTGCGATCCGTGTTAAAGCGTCTTCACATTTGAGTGTGATCGATGTCCCTGTATTGACAAAAGCGACCTTCTAGCAAGGGTCACTTTTTTATTACCCGTGGGTCAATCGATCAATATCCGTGGAGATTGATATCTTCACTGTGGAGCATTTTGACACGTTTCCCCATCTTCTTTTGGATCACTCTGAAGTGGTGCATCTCGTCTGGAGAGATCAGCGAGATGGCATCGCCTGGTGACCCGGCTCGACCCGTCCTGCCAATCCTATGAATATAATCCTTGGGAGACCGAGGAAGCTCGTAATTGATTACACAGGGGAGAAATTCGATATCAACACCACGCGCTAACAGATCAGTAGTAACAAGAACCCGTAGCCTTCCTGATTTAAAATCTGCCAAGTTTTCACGTCGGCCCGTCTGACTTATCTTGGAATGAGCCTCGGCCACATCGATGTCATTTTTTCTGAGCTTATTCGCAATACTGTCCACCATCCGAGTGGATGAAGCGAAAACGAGAACTTGTTGTAAATCACCGCTTTTAATGAGGTAACGGAGTAAGGGGCCTTTCTTTTCGTCAGGAACGAAGTAGCCTAGCTGGTTAATAAGTTCGGAAGAATCGGCCTCATCCCCTGCTGTAACTTCCTCCTCGGAAATTTTAACAACCTTGGGATCATTGAGTAAAACTTGCTGCATGGAACTCAGGTCATCACTGAGTGTCGCTGAGAACAAAAGGTTCTGTCGCTGTCCCTTACCTGGGAGCAGGCTGAGAATATGGTCGACCTCCTCTTTGAATCCAAGGTTCAGCATCTTGTCGGCCTCATCTAACACGAGAGTGGAGATGGACGATAGCTTAACGGCATTTTTTGCAATGAGATCGATCAATCGACCAGGGGTGCAGACGATAATATCCGCTTTACCGATCGCCTGCATCTGTGGATTGATCGAGACACCACCATGAACTGCGAGGCAGCTGAACCGCTCTGAAAGGGAAGGAAGGAAGTCTTGAAATACACTAGAGACTTGGAGTGCCAGCTCGCGAGTGGGGACAAGCACCAGCACGGTGGGTTCGCGATAGCGTGATCCTGACCTTTCTTGCTGCTGTTCTAATCCTTGCAAAATAGGCAGCACGTAGCTTGCTGTCTTTCCAGAACCGGTCTTGGCAATACCGAGGATATCACGACGCTCCAGTGCAGCCGGAATGGAATCCTTCTGAATGGGAGTAGGGACTGTAATGCCCTGAGCCTCCAGAGCATTGATCAGGGATTGCGAGATACCGAGAGGTGCAAACGACATAGGGAACAGACCATGACCAGAGATGGCAAACTTACAATCACGAACCAAGACAAGAACCATGACCTTCAGTTGACATTGCCATCAAAGTGATACAAGAAGTTCGTCTGCCAAACCGCAGAGAGCTCTGTCGGTCATTAATTTGATCAACAGGGCATTGTTAACCCGCAATTAAATGATGACTACTTCGGTAAACATCATGAAGTTCGGGCTAGAGGCCTCCGGCTGCTCCGCCGGGGGCCTCGCTTTTTCTACGGATGTCAATTTCGCTCAGTATAAACTACTCCTGTTAGGAAAGCGACGCAGGTCAAATGGCATCCTAGCAAGCCAACAGACTACTTGTAAAACTTCTGTTGATGCTTCGTCGCTAGCTGTTTTAATTTATCGGCAAGCTCAGGATATTTCTCGATGAGATTTTTTTCTTCGCCTGAATCATTCTTGAGGTCAAAGAGAGACAAACCTATTTTTCTTCGCTCATATATACCATCATTCCCATCGACTCCAGGTTTCACAACATGTCGATAAGTATGTGGCAAATGCAGCTTCCACCGACCATCACCGCTGATCACGGCATCTAAATTCCGGCCCGTTGAAATAGGGTAATACGCATGGGGGTTGGCGGCACCATCCTTCCCTACGATCAGTGGCCAAACATCCCGACCATCAATTTCACCCGCCGGAAGTCCAGCGCCTGTTAACTTACAAAATGTCGGCAATAAATCCACCGAACAGAATGTTGCGTCCGATGACGAGCTTGCCTTTATCTTGCTCGGATACTTGATGATACAGGCCGATTGAACTCCGCCGTTAAAACCTGTGGCCTTGAACTCTCGGAAGGGAGTTTTGCCAGCATGATCCCCATACCCGGCCCACGGCCCATTGTCGGAACTAAATACAACCACCGTATTTTGCTCTAGACCGTTGGCTTTGATCTCGGCCAAAATTCTACCCATGGAATCATCAAGCTCCATGATCACGTCTCCATAAATCCCAGTTTCAGATTTCCCTTTGAACTTATCGCTGCAGAACAAGGGCACATGGGGCATCGAATACGGGACATAGAGTAAGAATGGCTGTTTCTTATGTCGCTTAATAAAATCGATCGACCGCACAGTCGCACGCTCAGTGAGCGACTTTTGAAAATCCTTTGTGACGTCCTCCACAATGACTTTACCATTGCTCCAGTATTTCAGGGGAAACTTCCCCCAGTGTTTTGGATTTACGGGGTGATGTTTCCACATGTCATTGGAATACATTAGTCCAGCAGACTCAGTGAAACCTCGAGCGGCAGGGCGGGTTTCTGGTTGATCCCCAATATGCCACTTCCCAAAAATAGCCGTCTTGTATCCATGGGCTTGGAACACCTCACCCATGGTTGCAAATTTCGGATCAAGACCTTTTGCGTTAGGACCATGAGCACCAAAAATCTTGGTTCTCCCTGGGTAACAACCCGACATCAATGCCGAACGCGAGGCTGAGCAAATTGCCTGTGGCACAAAGAACTTATTAAATCTGCACCCTTCTTCTGCAAGCTTCTCAACATGGGGTGTGGCATAGGCCGGATCACCAAAAGGATGGAAATCAGCCCATCCCGAGTCATCGAGAAAGAAAATCACAATATTCGGTTTATCCCCGCCCAATGCTCCCAATGCAGTCGCAGCACAAGCCCACAGGCTCATCCAGATGATCATTTTTTGTTTCACTCTCCCCATGGAAGCACTTCAACAAAGAAAATCAATCTCGCCAAGAGTTTCTTCCACAATCCACTCATCGCTCCCCTCTGCCTGTAAACGTATGCCATTTCATTTTAAAAATTAGGGCCGCAGGGACTTGAACCCTGGACAAAGGATTTTTGAGTGACGGAAACCGAGTTCCATACTTTCTTTCACTTACATCGGCCCCTTTATATTCGGTTAAACCTAGTCCGTATTACGTTTAAATATAACCAGTCCATTGTTATGATCAAACGCTTTCCACATCACTAAACACGCAGCCGCAAGGCCTTCACCTTGATCGAACTCCTTGTGGTAATTTCCATTATGGCGGCCCTTGCTGCAATCGTTTCCTCCGTGGCAATGCGAATGTATCACAAGTCGAAAGTGACCGAGAAGATGTTGAGGTATAAACAACTCTACATCGTATCCGAAGGATATGCCGCCGACCACGGCTGGAGTGTCTGCCCAGCAAAGAATGGCAGCGAGCTCTGGTCGATCATACTCAGCCCTTACCTCAGCGATCGAGGCAACAAAGAGGAAATATTTATCGATCCCTTGTGGAAAGGCTGCGATCCTAAGAAGCCATGGCTCACAGGTATTGGTATGGCATTCAAACATCGGCTCCCTGATTAAACAAACCCGGGTGACTGACTCTGAAAAATTACGGGACTGACTCATATCCTAGTTATCAGTTAGCCCTATTAGGGGCTAAGGCTCGAGAACTTGCACACGGTAAAAGTTTCGTGCATCTGCCGGGCTGAGGTCAATGGATGTGGTATCCCCTGTTGCTTAGATCTGATCCAGCTCAGTAATCCAGCTACCTACTGCCAGATCAACCCCCTATCTCCTCCTCGCATGATGCTCTCGAACACCTCACCCAAAAAGAAAATTCCTAGCAATCAGAGGCTCGTGTCGTGGCTAATGATACAGAACAGGTGTTGAACGCTCTACGTTACATCATGTCAGGATCACTTGAGCAGTAGTCCATAAAAATAGTGCGGAATGATTGTCACAATTTCACTTTAATGTGACAATAGTCTGCACAATACCTAAACAAATGATGAAAAAAATTAACAAATCAATCGTCGTCAGCCTGCTGACCCTATTTTTTCTACCTACAGCCTACGCTCAGGATGTGATTTTGCCAATCATGCCAGTTGAGAAAGCCAACCTCACTGACGCAGCCACTCAGTTAGCAAAACTGACAGCTCCTATTAAAATTACTGATGTAAAGACTGCTGAAAAATACCTAGAAGGGGAGGCTCTAAAAGCAGTAAAGGCTGTTGACTTTAAAAAGGTGAAGGTGCTTGTGTTCTACTGGGCTGGCTCTGGTGGTGATACGTTGTCGTATGACATTCTCGAGTCACATCCTGAACAGATTAATTTTAAGATGCAACGTGGTAGAACTAAAGACCTACGCAGGCACAGTAAGGTTTTCATTCTTCGTGAAAATGTTACCTACTCTGCACCTAAATAGTCAGGACTTATTTTTTTTACGACACTTACTCTACAGCGGAGGCCACTTGAAGAATAGTTTCTTCTCCTAGATGTGGGCCAAGAATTTGAAGACCGACGGGAAGTTGCTTTCCGTCGGCTTCTACCTTTCCTACTGGCAGACTTATGCCACAGATGCCCGCAAGGTTAGCTGCGAGGGTGCAGATATCAACCCCCTTATCACCCCATGAAAGCCCCTCCGAACACCTCACC
>TARA_B110000908_G_scaffold38085_1_pt1 | contig 15698 bp, 10 predicted proteins | sample TARA_B110000908 | Tara Oceans TARA_B110000908 (sample SAMEA4398067) | marine metagenome | biome: Polar Biome; feature: [DCM] deep chlorophyll maximum layer (ENVO:01000326); material: water (ENVO:00002006), including particulate matter (ENVO:01000060) such as... | depth 36 m
CAAGGTGTCTGCACAGATGTGGTCATACGAGCGCTTCGTGATGCTCTAAACTATGATCTCCAGAAAGAAGTCTATCTAGATATGCGCAACAATTTCTCTAAATACCCAACGACCTGGGGACTCAAGCGCGCGGACAGAAACATCGATCATCGCCGAGTTCCAAACCTAATGACTTTTCTCAAGCGTAAAGCCACTTCTCTCCCTATCACTAAAATCCCAACTGACTACAAACCTGGTGATCTCGTCACCTGCAAAGTAGGAACGCGCCCTCACATCATGATCATTAGTGACCGCGCTGGTGCTGATGGCATTCCACTTATCATCCACAACATCGGTAATGGGGCAAAAGAAGAGCCATCCCTTTTCAGCTTCAAACTCACAGGTCACTACCGAATGAAGCCATAAAGCACGCTCTCTATTCCTCCCATCTTCGGACCAATAAATCCTTAGAAAGGCAACTTTTATTCGCCTTTCTGCTTGACCACTCCAGCCAACTTTCTAGATTAATAATCTACCCTAAAGCCGTGTCTTAAATTGGCGGCCCGATACCTCAACTAATGGGTTACCCCTAAATCAATATTTCACAACACCTATGGAACGCAGAGAACTTTTAAAGATAATGGCGATGAGCGTCGGCAGCAGCGTTGCTGTTCCGGAGTCAGCTTTCGCAAGAATCGGGGAGGCATTTAATCCCGCCGACCTCACCTTTTTCCGCCCTGCCCAGCAAGCACAGGTCGCCATCCTTGCAGAGGCAATCATTCCAAAATCAGACACCCCAGGAGCAATCGAGGCAGGTGTCCCTGGTTGGATTGAGATCATCGTCAAAGATTGCCTAGATCCTATAGATCAGAACATCATTACAGAGGGACTTGCAACCATTATGAAGCGCTGTGCAAAAGACTACGGTAACGGGCTAGATAAGCTCAGCGCAGAGAAACAAGTGGCGTTCCTCACGGCATATGACGAAGAAACTGGCGCGGCGAGGAACGAGCTAATAAAAGCCGGAAAAGAGCCGCGTAAGACGTTTCTCCAGCAATTTAAAGAACTTACCAAGTTCTGCTTCGTGAACTCTGAAATTGGCGCGACGCAAGCATTCAACTTCACCTTGATCCCCGGAAAATGGGTTCCAGACATGCCCCTCGAGCCAGGTATGAAAGCTTACTCAATGTAACACCAAACCATTCTGAAAATCTATGAATTCTACCAAAGGAAAAGCAGAGCACACTTATGACGCAATCGTAGTCGGATCCGGAATATCTGGCGGCTGGGCGGCCAAGGAACTCTGCGAGAAAGGCCTTAAGACGCTCGTATTAGAGCGCGGCCACAAGCTTGAACACATCGTCGACTACAAGACAACGAACTCAGCCCCTTGGGAAATTCAATGGCTAAACAAGCCTTCCCTTGAGTTACTTTCCCAACAGAAAAAGCAGGCCCGCACCGGCTACACGGTAAGGCCTTCTCAAAATGAGCTATTTGTCGATGACATCGATCACCCATACGAGGAAAAGAAACGCTTCGACTGGATGCGCGGCTACCACACTGGCGGTCGCTCCGTCATGTGGGGGAGACAATCTTACCGCCTCAGCCCAATGGATTTTGAAGCAAACGCCAAAGAAGGAATCTCCATCCCATGGCCGATCAGCTACGAGGAACTAGCACCATGGTACAGCTATGTCGAGAAATTCGCTGGCATCAGTGGCAGCTCAGAAGGACTAGAGCAACTCCCGGACGGAATATTTCAGCCAGCTATGGCTCTCACCCCGTCTGAGCTAGAACTCAAAGCAGGTGTGGAGAAAAAATGGAGCACCCGCACCGTTATCCCCTCTCGCATCGCCCATCTTACCGAGCCAACTGCCGAGCAGCTCGCTCTGGGACGCTCAGCGTGTATGTATCGTAATCTCTGTATCCGAGGCTGTCCATACGGCGCCTACTTTAGTAGCCAGTCAGCGACCCTAAAAGCTGCTGCTAACACAGGGAAAATGACCTTACGCACTCATTCCATTGTCCAATCCGTCATTTATGATGACAAGGCAGGCAAAGCGATCGGCGTTCGAATCATCGACGAGGTAACGATGGAGACAACAGAGTATTTCGCCAAAGTCATTTTCCTCAACGCATCCACAGTCGCATCCACCGCCATACTCTTGAATTCTAAATCTGATCGTTACCAGGATGGAATGGACGATAGCGGCTCTCTGGGTGGCTACCTGATGGATCACCATCTTTCGGTTGGCTCCAAAGGTTACATCGATACCCATAAGGACAAAGTTCAGTATGGCAGGCGACCGGGAGGATTCTACATCCCCCGTTTCCGGAACTTTAACGAAAAACCTGGAAAGGCAGATTACCTCAGGGGATTTGGCTATCAAGGCGAAGGCTATCGTCAGGGATGGTCACGCAGTATTCCCGGATTTGGTGCAGATTTCAAAAAGGAACTCACCTCCTTTGGTCCATGGAGTATTAATATGTATGGTTTCGGCGAATGCCTGCCTTACGAGAATAACCGCATCACCCTAAGCACCAAAAACACCGATAAATGGGGACTCCCCCTAGTTGTTGCAGATGCTGAATTTCAAGAAAATGAAATAGCCATGCGTGAGGATATGAAGAACGACTCCGCGGAAATGCTAGAAGCAATGGGCGCTAAGGGTATCAATACCTATCATAAAAAGCCAGCAATCGGTCTTGGCATCCACGAAATGGGCACCGCTCGTATGGGAAGCTCGCCAAAAGAATCTGTCCTCAACAAACACAACCAAGTTTGGGGAACTCCCAACGTCTTCTGCACAGATGGTGCTGCAATGGTTTCATCCGGTTGCCAGAACCCCTCTCTCACTTACATGGCACTCACAGCAAGAGCCGTAGACTTCGCCGTCTCTGAAATGAAAAAAGGAAATCTCTAAGGAATTAGCAATTAAGCCCGTCACACGCAGCCATCTACTTATACCATTTGAACAGTGATAGTGGTATTAGGTATCTGTGCCAGATGGGATGACTAGCGGATCAATGGGTTCCTGGGGATACGATCTCTATCGTTCTCTCTAGATGGACCCTTAGCTTCAGCATCTTTATCCTTACTTTTCTCTGCTTGTCTTGACTTCATTTCAGCTTCGCGCTGCCTCACTAGCTTGAGTAGACGCTCCACTCGGGTAATATCCTTCACCATCAGGACAGCTTCTGTGGAATCAGCATAGGTTTCTTGGATGAACAGATACCCTCGTTTCACTTTCTCTAAATCTACTGAATTCCTGTATTTTAGTTCCCATGAGAGTGCCTTCTGCTGCTGTGAGTGCGCGAGCGATTCTTGTAGAACCTTTTTGTCCTTCGTGAGCGTCGCAATACCTGAATTGATCCGCTTTTCCCAAGTCTCACCTAACAGCTTCACATACGGAGTATCAGATAAGTCTCGCAACACAAAATACTGCTCTAACTCTGGCAGCTTAAGGGCTGCATCGAACGCTGTCTGGGTTTCCTGCGCCGCTAACTCTTTAAGCCCTTCTTTATTAATAAGCCTTGATCTAAGCCACTGCTTCAACCCTGATGAACCTGACTGAGGGATCGAATGTCCCAGATCTCTCCAGATTTCTAAAGTAACCGCGGCACTCATCTTGCGATGCATCATCAGCGCATGATAGGCATAGGTGTGGTTATGATCATTCCTACCGATACCAATAAAGATCACCTTTTTGTCATCACCCTTGCCTTGGCGGTAAGTTTTTATCTGGTTAAATTGCTTCATCTTCCCCGCACCGAGGATGATCCCACCAGCTAGGCTAGGTTCTGTCTGGAGCATCGCATCTGTCAGCCAGCCGCCTTTAGAAAACCCTGCCGCATAACACGCTCTGATATTTCCACCATATTTCTCTACCACCTGCTTCTTCACCTTATGAAACATCCTCATCTCCCTCACCAGAGCGTCCTTACTAAGATCGATTCGCCCCTGTTTCACATATCCCATCCCAACCACTATCCAATCTTTCGGCCCAGTATGAAAGCGAATCAGACTAGTATCCGGCAACCCAGCTTGCCCATGGTAATAGAACAACACTGGATAACGTTTCTGAGGGTCATGCCCCTCTGGAAGCGATACCTCAATCTTATCCTTCAACTCTGGAAAGCTTAGAAAAACTTCCTTTTGCTGAGCAAAACATGACCCATTCAGGAAACCTAATATTGCGAGAAAATAAATAATAAGTGATTGATGCATACCGAAATACTCACACAGGAGAGTGAATAATCGAGAATTATTTTATAATAAGGTTTTGCCAAATAATTAGTTCAGTCACCAGATATACTTAAGCCCTAGCAGCTTTTAGGTATGAATAATTCAACACACTTGAGCCCTAACGCTTCCGCCCACACTATAAGACAGAGCTTATTCTGCTACAAAAATGAGCCTATCCACATTACCTCATATTTATTAACAATAACTACCTCAGATAAATGAACAATTTATCTACCTGATAACGTTGTATCAGAACATGTGTTGTAAATTCATATTATCCTGGCTGTTCATCCCCTTTTTTCTATTGGGTTGTAGCACCAGCCAGCACCATAAAAAGGCAGATATGCAGGTTTACCAAATTCTTGAAAAAGCAGAAAAATATGTCTTTGGCAAGTCTGAGGAATTCACGATCAACACCAAATACTCTAGCAAAAAAACTATTGAAATTAAGGCTGCTCATCTACTCAAAGAAAGCCAGAGCGGTGGTGAGTTGACACTAAACATCGATCAAGCGCTAAGCTACTCGGCGCGAAATAGCCGGGAATACCAGAGCCAAAAAGAAACGCTGTATCTCGCGGCTCTATCGCTCACTGGCGTGCGCAATACCTTTAGCCCCAACTTCTCTAGCACAGCGAGCGCACGCGCAACAAATCAAGCCGACGGCGATGTCAGAGGCACAACAAATCTAAATCAGCGTATTTCTCAAAACCTCACCACCGGGGGGAGCTACAGCCTCGCTCTAGCAAACGATCTGCTCAGCTATTTTACTGGTGACCCAAGAAAATCTGCGGCCTCGGTTGTCTCGCTAAATATTCTTCAGCCATTGCTCCGCGGTGCGGGAAGCGAGATAGCGGCGGAAAGATTTACTCAGTCGAACCGTAATGTGATTTATTCAATCCGAGACTACCATCACTTTCAAAACACCTTCTCAAAGGATATCGTGATTCAGTATTTAAGACTGATGCAGCAGAAAGAGTCTGTAAGTAACCAATATAAAAACTATATTTCACGGAAACAGAATACCGAATACCTCCGCGCCAGATCCGTGGATCGCGCTAGCCCGCAAGAAGTAAGTGATTCTGAGCAAGGTGAACTGCAAGCTAAAAACAGCTGGATCAATGCTAAATCTCGCTACCAAACTTCACTCGATGCCTTCAAAATAACCCTCGGTGCTCCCACTAGCGTGAAACTAAACCTCACCGACAACGAACTCGATAAACTGGTAAAGTCTGGCCTCCAACCACTCATCGTCAACCAGCGACAAGCATTTGATACGGCATTAAGAAACCGTTTACCTCTGATCAATGATATAGACCGCTTTGATGACAGTAAAAGACAAGTAGTGATCGCAGCTAATCAACTCAAGGCACAAGTGAATTTCATCGCCTCAGCATCCCTCGCAAGCACGGGAAATAACTTTGAGAAACTCAACCTGAATAACTTATCCTCACAAGTAGGCGTGGAACTCAATTTACCGATTAACCGGATCAATGAGCGCAATAATTACCGTCTATCCTTGATTCGGTTCCAGTCTAGTATCCGCTCACTAAGCCGCACGTATGATAGCCTGAACAATCTCATTATCCGCCGCATCCGTGAGGTCCAGCAGTTCAAACAAAACTACGATATCCAACGTAACGCGGTGAAACTCGCTGAGCGCCGCGTGGAAGGAAACCGCCTACGCTTTCAGGCAGGTACTGTGATTTTCAGACGACTTAGCGAATCTCAAGATGCGCTCATTTCCGCCCAAAACGCGGTAACTGCAGCACTAATCGACTACCAAGACGCCAGACTCCAACTCTACACCGATATCGGCACACTCAGCCCTAACACTTCAGACTACTGGCTTAATAGAAACCCTACTCGCTAAATTCACCCACATGATGATTCTACCTAAAGACAATAAAAAAGCACTCTGGATCGGACTAGTGATCGCAGTAATTGGGTGCTTTATAGCTTATCAGTTCCTGATCTCTACAGAGACTGCTTCCGATGAAAAATTCGCCTACTACACAGTGAAAAAAAGTGATCTGAACATCTCCGTGACGGAGGGAGGTGTGCTAAAAGCCGTTGAGGAAAAGATCGTGAAAAACCGCCTTAATGGGCAATCTCTCATTATTTCCATCGTTCCAGAAGGCTCACTAGTGAAAGCCGGCCAATTACTAGTAGAGCTTGACCCTGCCGAGGCAATGAAACAGCTACAGGCTATCCAACTGAGTGTGGAGACGAGTAGATCATCATTTATCACTGCCAAGAATGACTTACTCATCGAGAAAAGCACCTTGGAGAGTGAACAACGTGAAGCACAGCAATCGATCGAATTTGCGCAGATGGATTTAGCAAAATTCGAACAACTCGATAAGCAACAACAGCTCAGAGAAGCTGAGTCCAAAATCACCAGTGAGGAGGAATCTCTGCGGCTCACTCAGGATAAATTTCAATGGAGTGAGAAGCTAGCTAAGAAGGGATTCGAGACCAAAAGCCAAGTGGATAGAGACCGGCTAGAGCTCAGTAACCGCCAGAAGTTACTAGATTCTGCAAAGAGCAAATTAAAAATGTTAGAGCAATTTGACCTACCAAAACGCCAAGTAGAACTTAACTCTATAGTCGCCGAAGCACAAAAGAAATACGAGCGATTGATCAAACAAGGTGAGAGCAGGATGAGTAGATCGAATGCACAACTAGGAGAAGCACAGCGCAAACTAAAGCTGAATGAAGATCGTCTATTAGAGGATCAGCAACAGCTAAAACACACCAAACTCTACGCCCCTGCTGATGGCATAGCGCTCTACCCACCACGCAGTAGTAGGCAGGAGCCGAGTGTCTCGGAAGGAGCTAATGTAAATAAGAACCGCAAGCTGATCACCATCCCTAACCTTAAGAAAATGAAGGTGGAAGTGAAGATTCCAGAGTTTCATATTAGTAAGATTAAGCGCGGACAATTAGCCTATATTACCATCGCGTCCATCTCTGACAAGCGTTACAAGGGAGCAGTCTCTAAAGTGAACCCCCTGCCTGATAGAAATAATTCATGGTTCGGAGCCGCTGAGCAGTTTTATAGCACAGAGATTACCATCACCGATCCACTACCAGATGTGAAACCATCTATCTCAGCCAAGGCGGAAATCATCATCACTGATCTCAAGGAGATTTTCTACATCCCGTTGCATGCCATCCGCACTGAAAAAGCAAAATATTTCTGCTATATCAAGGACGGCGCTGAACACTTGAAAACAGAGATCCAGCTCGGCATGATGAACAATAGCTTCGCTGAAATCACATCCGGAGTCAGCGATGGCGATGTGGTGCTACTTAACATCCCGGAAGTGGTTAAATAACGAAACTGAATAATCTTTTAGAATGATCCAGCTTAAAGGCATAACCAAAGTATTCCCACTTAAAGGACAAGAGATCCATGCTCTCAAAGGGATCGATCTAGAGATCGCTAGTGGTTCATTCGTAGCCATAATGGGTCCCTCAGGATCTGGCAAATCCACACTTTTGAACATCCTAGGCTGCTTGGATAGACCCACCGCAGGGAGCTATCGGCTGGGCACAGAAAATGTGGCGGAAATGGATGACAACACACTCTCAGATGCGCGTGGTAGGAGATTGGGATTTATTTTCCAGTCCTATAACCTCATCACTCAGCTGAATGTCATTGAGAACATCCAGCTCCCACTGATCTACCAAGAAGTCTCGCTCAAAGAAAAACTCCCCCTCGCCATCGAGCTAGCAACACTAGTTGGTCTAGAAGACCGGCTCGACCATAAGCCAAACGAGCTTTCAGGCGGCCAGCAGCAGCGCGTGGCAATTGCCAGATCACTAATCAACGACCCGCTAATGATTCTCGCAGATGAGCCCACGGGAAACCTTGATAGTACCACCGAGGAAGAGATCATGCAAATCCTGATCAAGCTAAATAAGCGCGGCAAAACCATCGTTATCGTCACCCATGATGAAGCCGTCGCCCAGCACACTGAGCGTATCATCCGCATGAAAGACGGTCTCATCTATCAAGATGAAATATGCCCTAACAGGGAGGAGGCAAGCTCAGCCCTATGAGAATCACTAAATTCACCCACACCTTGGAGCTAGGATTTAAGAGCCTGATGCTGCGGAAGCTCCGATCAGGGCTAACTATTTTGGGGATCATCTTCGGAGTCTGCTCAGTGATCACCATGCTTGCCGTAGGAAATGGCGCTGCGTTTGAAGCTCAAGAACGGATCAAAAACCTCGGTAGCAATAACATCATCATCGAAAGTATTCAACCCGCAGAATCTGATAGTACAGAACAAGAAAATACCTTAAGCTTCGGCATCAAGCGCAGGGATATGGATTCTATCAAACGAGCTATTCCTGAGGTTGCAGGGATCGTCTCACAGCGGCTGATGAATGAGAATGTGATCTTCAGGGACAAGCAGCAATCTGCACAGATCATTGGCACCCAACCTAGTCTCCGCAGTGTAGAAAGTATTCCAATCTTACGCGGCAGATTCCTCTGTGAGCTGGACATTTCTCAGCAAAACACCGTCTGTATCATCAATAAAAGCCTAGCGGATGAACTATTTAATTACCTAAACCCACTAGAAGAAACTCTAAAAATAGACAATGTTCACTACTCTGTGGTGGGAGTCACCTCTGAGCAGGGAAATAGTAAGCAGACAACTGCAAATCACCGAGTTTATATTCCCATTTCTTCCATGCAGGCGCGCTATGGTGATCTCATCATCAAGAACTCCTCCGGTAGCTTCAGCGCTGAAGACGTCCAACTAAATAAGCTAGTGCTACAGATGAAGAACCCCACAGCGGTAATCACTGCAGAATCACAGATCATCAATCTCCTCAATCTTACCCATAAAGAGAAAGACTATAAGCTCACCGTCCCACTCCAGCTACTGAAACAATCTGAAGAGACACAGAGAATGTTTAATATCGTGCTGGGATCTATTGCTGCCATTTCACTACTGGTTGGCGGCATCGGCATAATGAACATCATGCTCGCCACCGTGACCGAGCGCACCAGAGAGATCGGACTACGCCGAGCACTAGGAGCTAAAAAAAGCGACATCATCACTCAGTTCATGGTCGAGGCAGTATTGCTATCACTAATCGGAGGACTCATTGGCATACTTCTAGGAATTGCAGTGCCGCAGCTCATTTCAAACTTCACCTCAATGAACGCCATCATTTCTCCAGGATCAGTGGTCTTAGCCTTCATCATCTCCGCACTCACAGGAATTGTCTTTGGTATCTACCCAGCCGCAAAATCTGCCCAGCTAGATCCTATTGAAGCATTGAGAAATGAGTGATTCTTCTTACTCATTGAGCAGTAACTTAAACCTATTTGATGATGATCCTAACACAGAGGTTACTGACCAAGTAGTAGATCAAGATTTTCAGACTATCCTAGATCGCTTCGTAATTGAGGCTAATGACCGTAACATTAATGTGAATCTCAATGGTCTATCTACCAATACGGGGATACCGATGGGGCATTAGGCGTGTGTTCATCTATAGGCGACCTTAGGCAGGAGGAAGGCGCATAGCGGGCTATGCAACTGACGACTAACGCCGCTAATCTTGCTCTATTTTTTTGCTCTTTCCCCAATCAGCTTCGCTGCACTTTCAAATTATTCTATCAAACGATCAATCCAATATAACTGTGAGGATGGTATAAGAACAATCTGGGCAAATCACTACCGCATGTCTCTAGGTTTATGTCACGCATTGGATAGTTGACTGAAATTAACCGTTATGATGGGGGGACATCGATTCCCTAGAGTTAACTATAGGGAAAATGAGCCAAAAAAATCCGCCTGTTCGGAAGGAACAGACGGATCTTATCAATTAATTACGCTGGCGCGCCTACTACTTCGCCTTCGAGTGGGTCGTCATCATTTTTACTACTGACGGCCTCACTGCTCTTGACTGGGTCTGGAGACATTGCAGTGGGTGGCTCTGGCGGAGTTGGCATATGTGGCGGATTAGACATTTCTCCTTTGTAGAGAAGCTCCTCCGTCTGCTTACCATCGAGAGTTTCGTATTCTAATAGTGCTTCAGAAATAAGGTTTAGCGCATCGCGATGCTCAATGAGTAAGGATTTCGCTCGCTCATAAGCACTCTCGATAAGTTCTCTGATCTCCTCATCGATCAGTTGTGCAGTCTCTTCTGAATAGGTCTTCCCCTTACCAGCCATGAACATTTCACCACCAGACTCATCTCCGCCATATTCTACCATCCCAAGCTTATCGCTCATGCCCCACTCGCAAACCATCTTACGGGCGATGTTAGTGGCTTGGCGGATGTCTCCTACAGCTCCGTTAGTCACGTTGCCAAATTTTAACTCCTCAGCGACTCGTCCACCCATAGCCACACATAGTTGGTCAACGAGTTCTCCTCTACGATAAGTGTATTTATCCTCCTCCGGAAGAAACATTGTGACCCCTAGAGCAGGTCCACGTGGGATAATAGTGACTTTGTGAAGCGGGTCAGTGTGCTCACAAATGATATTAAGAATAGCATGTCCAGCTTCATGATAAGCGGTGTTTTCTTTCTCTTTATCACTGAGTGCTAAGGAGCGGCGCTCACGTCCCCAGCGGACCTTGTCGCGTGCTTCTTCTAGTTCAGGTTGCTTGATGTCTTTCTTCCCTGTTCTAGCTGCAAGTAGTGCTGCCTCGTTGAGTAAATTCGCTAGTTCAGCACCAGAGAATCCTGGTGTCCCTCTCGCGATGATTCCTAGATCCACATCCTTGTTTAGCTTCACTTTCTTAGCATGGACAACGAGGATTTGCTCGCGCCCTACTACGTCTGGTAAATTCACCCTTACCTGGCGATCAAATCGTCCCGGTCTCAGAAGTGCTGGGTCGAGCACGTCAGGTCGGTTGGTAGCTGCGATGATGATGACTCCTGAGCGGGCATCAAATCCATCCATTTCTACTAGTAGGGCATTGAGCGTCTGTTCGCGTTCATCATGTCCGCCGCCCATCCCTTGTCCACGGTGGCGACCTACGGCATCAATCTCATCGATGAAGATGATACAAGGTGAGTTTTTCTTACCTTGCTCGAACATATCGCGCACACGGCTAGCACCGACACCGACGAACATTTCGACGAAGTCAGATCCAGAGATTGAGAAGAACGGCACTTCAGCTTCACCCGCGATGGCACGTGCGAGGAGGGTTTTGCCCGTTCCCGGTGAGCCGATCATGAGCACACCCTTAGGGATGTTACCTCCGAGCATTTCAAACTTCTTAGGGTCACGCAGAAAATCTACGATCTCGAAGAGTTCTTCCTTGGCTTCCTGGATACCAGCCACATCCTTAAAGGTGACTTTCTTACCTTCCTGACTGAGCATCTTTGCCTTGCTCTTACCAAAGCTCATTGCACCTTTACCGGCGTTTTTCATCTGGCTACGGAAGAGGAAGAAGAGTAGGAAAACGATGAGTAGAATAGGAAGTAAATTATACAGTAGCATCTTCATCGTGCCAGAGTTGATCTTCTCTTTAAATTTGGTCTTACCAAAGATCACGTTCCTGTCATGGTCGCTTAAAATGTTGTAATTCACCACGCACGTAAATGGCTTCCATTCAGGAGCAACATCGGTGAGCTTAGGAATGAAAATCATGTCTCCCTCGAAAACGGCATCGCTGCCAGAGGTAATTTTTTGAAGCGTCATCCGGTTATTACCTTTTAGAACGATATTACCTTCTTTGAGTAATTGTTGAAGTCGATTGATCGTAATCAGTTGAGTATTTCCTCCTTGGAGCGGGAGTTCAGTGACCTGTTCCATTGCCACATCATAATTAGTCTGCACGGAGTTAATGAAGTCACTGTGCGCTTGAGTGTTCAAGAGCACCGCGAATGGTCTTTCAGACGACTTTTGCTTGGTATCGGTATAGTCTCTGACATCACGTTTCCCTACAAATTTACTCTGAAAAGCGCTCTCACTCGTAATCTGAGTCAGATAGTCATCAGGCTTGATGTTAGTCCTCACGAGGTATTCATCTACCGCAGTGTTGTCCATCTTGTCACCTTCATACCCATCAAGTGGATCGATGAGAACTTTGTCATTTTCCAGAAGAGTTACAAACGTAGCCACCCCGATTTCCTTAGCTCTATCGCTATCATTAGTGAAATTGTAAGCCATGAAGATAATACCCATGCCTATGAGCAAGAGGATAATAACTCTCCAGTTGGTGCCAGATTTGACAGGTTTGCCATCTGGCCCCATCGGGCTTTGACCTTTGGGTGTTGGTGGTGGTTCTGGTGGACGTTGATTTGCCATAATAGTTGTGTTATTTCTTAAATAAGGAAAAAAGAGCAAGAGCGGAAGTGGGTAAAAACTTATTTACCAGTGAATTACTTCACTTTAATCGCATAGACCCTGCTCAACTGTTGGCAGAACCTATCCCCAAAGATGAAAAAGAAAACCATTATTTCGCATCATTGTGAAATAATTCTCTTTTTCCTCTCTGCTGACTTGCTTTACAATCCCTGCCCATTCATTCTCTTTCTATTGAAACTTCACCCCGTATCTAAAAACCGCAAGCCCAGATTGCAGCTTTTTCAGCCTGCTACCATGCTGCGTAGCTGGATCTCACCCACACCAAAATCTATCGAGCATGTGGGCACACTCGTCGACGTCTTTGCATCATTCGTGGCGCTAGATGGCTCAGTGGATGCAGCAGAAGCTGAGGTGGCACTAGATTTACTCCGCCACGCCTACCCTGAAGCGGATCATGGCTGGCTGGCGCGCAGACTCCAGCGTGCCTTCCGCAGTCCATCATCCACGCAATCCCTCGCAGACCAAATCACAAAAGAAATGGGTGGCAAGTCGATCACCTCGCTCGGGCTCCAGCTTTATTTACTGATTGACGCCTCTACCAGTAAGAAACGAGGCTTAGAAGCATTCATGGATTTACTTATAATGATCGGTAAATCTGATCTTGGAATGCTCATTTGTGATGAGATGAGTGACCGTTTTCATGCTGATGAGCTACTGCCATTCACACGAGTGATTTTCTCCGCAAGTCCAGAAGCAGATGTCAGAGTCCCTCCACAAGCTACTCATCATGCATTCAGACTCTACAGAAATGACCAGATCATCATCCTCAGAAACACTGGTGAGCACACGCTCTGGGTGGGCGGCACGGCTGTAATCTCTGGACAGATTCTACGGTTAAGGTCTCACCAGAGACTGAGCATGCCCGACTGGACTCTCTCGGCAGATGACCTCAACTTTTTCCTCACTTGCAAGCAACAGAATGAATCCAGATCACTGTTCATCCACGAGACCACTCAGGGGCTCATCGTGGAACGGAGCAAGTCTAGACAAAGCTCGATGTTGGTGAAATTCGATACCAAGGTGACGCTCAGCGTCATTCGCCCCTCAGACATCACCATAGAAGGACACCCCACTAATGTGGAAATACTCCCTACTGAACTCTCACTGCATGACAAACTAAACCTTTCTGACGGGAAGAAAGTAACCCTTGAACACCTCCGCAGGCAAGCGATGGAAGCGGGTGGGAGATTTAAGCTAGATCAAAGCGAGCAGACGGTGATAGCCTCAAACGACCCTTCCCTTCTTAAGAAGGGCGACCTACTACTGTCTCCGGGACTCGCCGGTAAGGTGGTGCTGAAAATTAAATTTAATCCAGAGACATCAGTTGGTGAACTAGAGGTCGTCAGTGCTGAGCGCGGAGTCTTTGTCAGGAACCAGCTCATCAGGCAAAGCTGTGAACTCAGTGATGGAATGCTCATTCGACTGAGTTCCAGTCAAGGCATCCGCTGCCGATTTACTGACGGATTTATTGATGAAGAACGCACCGTTATCCGCGAGCTAATGCTAGATGGTGTCTCGCACCAATTTAATGAGTCCGACACAGAAACAGCTCTCGATAACGTAGAATTCGCCGTTTCTAGAGGCGAAATGCTTTGTATTATCGGCCCCAGTGGATGTGGTAAGTCCACGTTGCTAACGGCGATAGCAGGACAACTCAAGCCCACACGTGGACATATCCGGCTAAATGGCATCTCGCTTTATAATCACCGTGAACGGCTCGCACCATTCATCACCTACATGCCGCAAGAAGAGGCGCTGAATGCTAATCTAACCGTCCGGGAGCATCTGAAACACGCGTGTTCAATCCGCCGCCCACAGATTTCGCACCGAGAGCAATCTAAGCGAATCGATAGTATTCTAGGCGAACTCGCACTTCAACCACTGGCGCACAGAAAGGTGGGGTCTCCTGGCGATAAAAGTATCAGCGGTGGTGAGCGCGGCAGACTTAACCTCGGCCTCGATCTCGGTTCAGCAGCTGAAATATTACTGTTTGATGAGCCTATTTCAGGTCTGTCGTCGAAGGATTCTGAGCATGTAGCCGAAACACTAAAAAGCACCGCTCAGGATAAGATAGTCATCGCGTCACTGCACCGCCCAGGATCTAGCGTGCTTAGTCTTTTTGATAAAATCTTGCTACTTGATAAGGGCGGCCGGGTCGCATTCTTTGGCACTTCTGGAGAAATGTTTGAGTATTTTAAGAACGCTTGCCTAGAGCTAAAGATCCCGGTCCGAAGACGACATAATTTAGAACAGGACAGTGCCGCAGACTTCGTCTTCGATGTCCTAGAAACGCCACTTCATAATCTCACTCAATCTAACAACAGCGATCATGCCAGACGATTTCCTCCGAGATTCTGGCAAGAACGATTTGAAAGTCATCGTCTGTTAGAAGGTGTTGCCAGTGGCGAGATTCCCGCCCAGACACAGATAGGAGATGCACCGCGTGCAGATGACAACATGCCCATCCCTATCAGCCGTCAGCGCACATTAAAGGATCATGTCATACTGTTCCAGACGCATCTTCGCCGCTCGGTCCTGTCTAAATTCAGGAACCGAGGCACGCTTTATTCTACGATTCTTGAAGCACCCTTACTGGCATTTCTCATCGGTATCACACTGCGCGCCTCTGAGGAGGGCCGCTATGACTTCGGGGCATCGACTAACCTCATCGAATACCTATTTCTTTCCGTCACCGTGGGCATGTTCCTGGGTCTTACCAATAGTGCCACCGAGATCCTCAGAGACAAACCTGTGCTGAGACGCGAGCGAAACCACCGCTACGGAACCGGGATATATATCATCGCCAAGTTCAGCACCCTCGCCCTGCTTGCCATCATCCAGTCTGGTATCTATATAGCGGTAGGTAACCACATGTTAGAAATAGAATCGATGTTCTTCTATCACTGGTTCTGGATGAGTCTCACTGCCATCGTCGGCACAGCAATGGCTTTGTTAATCTCATCCATCGTCAAGACCGAGCGCGCAGCCCTCAGCGCTGTCCCCTTACTACTAGTCCCACAGCTCCTACTCGCTGGTGCCTTAGTGCAATTCGAAGACATGAACCGAGGACTTTTCCAGGGAGGAGAAAAATCCAGAGAAGAAGGAGCCGAACCATTCCCATCAAAG
>TARA_B110000908_G_scaffold126534_1_pt1 | contig 15682 bp, 16 predicted proteins | sample TARA_B110000908 | Tara Oceans TARA_B110000908 (sample SAMEA4398067) | marine metagenome | biome: Polar Biome; feature: [DCM] deep chlorophyll maximum layer (ENVO:01000326); material: water (ENVO:00002006), including particulate matter (ENVO:01000060) such as... | depth 36 m
GATGGATTCAATTGCTGCATCTGTTCGGTTCCTCGATACTAGGAATGTAATGCTTGAGCAAGTTTATTCAATCTGCCACAAATGGAGCCGTCAATGACGGTATCTCCTGCTCGAACAACTGCTCCACCAATAAGACTAGCATCAACTGATGCTTCCATATTGACTTCTCGTTCTAGCTTTGCGCTGAGTGCACTTGCCAGCTTGTTTTTCTGTTCATCGCTTAGTTGAACGGCAGAAACCACACTTACATTTATGGTTTTCTCTCTGTTCGCTTTTAGCAATTCGAACTGTTTTGATATTTGTGGCAATAATCTTAAGCGTTTATTTTCCGCCAAGACTAATAAAAAGCCACCTACCTTTTCGTTAATAGCTTCACCACATATTTCTATGGTTTGCTTTGCTTGCTCTGCTGATGTGTTACTAGGAGAGCTAAGCAATCTTAACACTTTGTCCTCCTGGGAAACTGCAGCAGCCGTCTTAAGACTGTTCGACCAGCCTTGCAGATTATTAGCAATAACAGCGTACTCAAACGCTGCTTTTGCATAGGGTCGAGCTAATGTGCTCAATTCTGCCATATTACACCTCGCCTAAAGCTGTGCTGCTAAATCATTGACTAGAGCATTATTTGCCTTTTCATCAATGTTTGCTTTTAGGATTTTTTCTGCGCCAGCTATAGCCAGAACCGCGACCTTGCTACGTAGCTCTTCTTTAGCTCTATTGATTTCCATGTCAATTTCTGCCTTGGCCCCTGTTTTCACACGCTCAGCTTCTGTTTTTGCCTGCTCTTTGGCTTCATCAACAATTTGACTGGCACGCTTGTTAGCTAGCTCTATAATTGTTGAGGCCTCTTTTTTAGCATCATTAAGCTTTTCTAAAACTTTTTCTTGCGCTAGTTCAAGATCGCGTGAGGCTTTATCTGCCGCATCTAAGCCATCAGCTATCTTTTTCTGTCTTTCTTCCATCGAACCAATAATAGCAGTCCAGACAAATGTCTTACAGAACCAGATAAAGAACAGAAAAGAAACCATCTGTCCGATCAAGGTCAGGTTAATATTCACGCCAACACCCCGTTCTTTAAGTTATTTATTAAGAGTATCAAAATTAAGCGCCAACACCTGGTGCAACAGCAAAAATAAGATACATACCAATACCAACACCAATCATTGGAATCGCATCAATCAAGCCTGCCAACAAGAACATTTTTCCTTGTAGCATTGGCCCAAGTTCTGGCTGACGTGCCGTTCCTTCAAGCAGCTTGCCGCCCAACAACCCCATACCCACGGCAGCACCAAGTGCACCAAATCCAACCATAACTGCAGCTGCGATCATGATAAGTCCCATTTCCCTTCTCCTAATAACTAAAGTAAGTTGTAATAAATTAGTGGTTCTCGTGTGCCATACCTAGATACACAACGGTCAACACCATAAAAATAAACGCTTGCAGGGTAATAATTAAAATATGAAAAATTGCCCAGCCTAGCTGCAAGGTTCCACCGAAAGCGCCTAAGAGCAAACTACCACTCATATACATAATGGCAATTAAAATAAATATCATTTCACCAGCGTACATGTTGCCAAACAATCTTAACCCAAGTGAAAACGGCTTTGCTAGCAGACCAACCAACTCCAGCGCAAGGTTGACCGGTATAAATATGGCCTGCACGACTGGATTTTTGGCCGCGAAAGGCTGCAATGTGAGCTCGCCTAAAAACCCACGAATTCCTTTAACTTTAACGCTGTAGTAAAGAATCATTCCAAAAACAGCCAAAGCCATACCCAAGGTAATATTCGGGTCAGTGGAAGGGACTATTTTTTGAAAAGGGACGCCGCTCATATAAAACAAGTGCGGTATAAAATCAACCGGGATGAGGTCCATTAAGTTCATGAAAAACACCCAAACAAAAATAGTTAGGGCTATTGGTGCAATCCAAGGGTTATGGCCATGAAAGCTGTCTTTGACAGTTCCATCGACAAACTCAACCATCGTCTCAATAAAATTCTGAAACCCAGTAGGGACACCGCTTGTTGCACGAACTGCGGCTATTCGAAATAATAAGGAGAAAATGATAGCCAGCCCGATAGACCAGCCCAAACTGTCCACATGAATAGCCATAAAGCCCATATCCGCGGCTTCTTGACCATTGCTGGCAAAACCCCAGACACCTTCACTTTTTTGACCAAAAGTTAAATTAGTAAGGTGGTGCTCTATATAGCCTGTTGATGTTAGCTCTGTATCACCCGCCATTCTTTTCTCTCAAACCAACTAGGTTATTTTTTGGTGTGCTTAAGTGCTTTCGCAGCACAAAACCACTGAATAATTATCATCGCGCAGTAAGTAAGAAATAACACTGGTATATCCAGTGGACTGAGAAAGCTAAACGACAACCCAAACAATAGAGCAGTAATTAAAAGCTTTCCTGTTTCTCCTTTTTGTATAGCGCGCAATATTTTAGGAGCCTGTCTCGCTCCAACATACCGAAAGGCCAATAATGAAAAATAGGCTTGTGGCACTATTTGTATTATTCCTCCAATCAGCACTGAAAATGAGGTAACTGCGTCTAGTGGTGCCAACCCAACGACAACCACAAGCAAAATTAACGCTTGGGTTCTTGCTATGCGGCCTACTGGCGGTACCTCTATGCTAGTTTTCATTTATCACCAGCTTTAGTCAGTAACAACACTTTCATTTTAAAAGCGCGGCAATTATAGATAGTACGCGCAACAGATTCAACATTTCTTTGGGTTAAAATTGCATCTACTGCCTGTAAGCTAGTTAATACCGGTTATTTGTTTTGTTTATTTTGGTACATAAGTGTATCTTATTTAATATGATTTAAAATTCCATCAAGTTCATCGAGACTGTTGTATTTTAAAATTAATCGACCCTTGCCTTTTTCGTTGTGTTTAATGGTCACCACAGCACCCAGCTGGTCGGACAGCTTGTCTTCGAGGCGCCCAATGTCTGTGTTGGGCTGACTTACATTTAAACCGCCCTTTCCTCCTTGTAGAAGCCGCTTAACATACGACTCCGTCTGTCGGACTGTCATATTTTTAACAACTGTTGTCCTGGCAGCATCCAGTTGAATTTGACCTTGTAAGCCCAACAGAGCCCTAGCATGTCCCATTTCAAGGTCTCCATGCTCCAACAGTTTTTGCACCTCTCCTTCTAGTGTCATTAGGCGCATAAGATTTGCTACCGTGCTCCGAGACTTGCTTACCGCCTCAGCTACCTGTTGCTGTGTGAGCTCAAACTCTTGCTGTAAACGACTTAAGGCTCTAGCCTCTTCAATAGCATTCAGGTCTTCCCGCTGAATGTTTTCGATTAGCGACATAGCCAAAGCCGCGTCATCCGAAACATCTTTTATTAAGGCAGGTATCGCATCGAGTCCGGCCAGTTGTGCGGCACGCCAGCGCCTTTCCCCAGCAATTATTTCATAGCTATCTGGTCCTATTGACCTAACAACTACTGGCTGCATGATGCCGTGAAGGCGTATTGAGCTGGTTAGCTCCTCAAGCGCCTTGGGGTGCATGTCTCGACGAGGTTGATATTTCCCTCTACTCAAAAATTCCACAGGTAGTGTTTTTAGAGACTGATGGCTGGCTTCCTCCAACCCATCGCCCATGTCCGCTTCGTATCCAGCCGATAACAATGCATCAAGACCGCGACCCAAACCTTTTCTCTTGCCCATATTTTAATCCGTAATGTCTGCTTTATGATTCAATCTTTATTTTTCCACGTCTTAGTATTTCCCCGGCTAAACCCAAATAAGCAATAGCTCCCTTAGAGTTTTTATCATAAACAAGAGCCGGTAACCCATGACTAGGGGCCTCTGCCAAACGCACGTTTCTAGGAATAGCGACCCTGTACACTAGGTCACCAAAATGATGTGTTAATTGTGCAGTTACTTCGTTGGTCAGGGTGCTCCTTGGGTCAAACATAGTGCGGACTATCCCTTCTAATTTTAATTTTGGATTAAGGTATTGGCTAATTTTTTTGATAGTTCCAATTAAATCAGAAAGGCCCTCTAAGGCAAAATACTCGCACTGCATTGGTACAATAACACCATCGCAAGATACAAGGCTGTTGATCGTCAGCATACTTAAAGAGGGCGGGCAATCAATAATAATAAAATCATAGTTGTCTTTTATGCGTATAAGAGCGTGACGTAATCGACTCTCTTTGTTTTTTAATTGGAGTAGCTCGACCTCTGCTGCCGTAAGGTCTCCGTTTGCGGGAAGAACATCATAGCTGCCTGATGGGCTTCTCTGAATCACCTCATCAGCGTTTGTGCCGCCAACCAAAACATCAAGAACACTAGTCTTTAGGGTTGATTTCTCAACTCCACTTCCCATTGTCGCGTTACCCTGTGGGTCCATATCAACCAAAAGTATTCGCTTCCCGTAACTAGCCAATGAGGCAGCAAGATTTATACTGGTGGTCGTTTTTCCCACGCCACCTTTTTGATTGGCAACAGTAAATATAGTGCTCACAGTGTTTTCCTCAGGGGTGGGTGTGATAGCTCTATTTCAACAAGATGACGCTTGCTATCCATGCCTGGCACTAATAGCTCGTGCGATGCGATGACCTTATAATGTTTTGACAACATACTCAACTCTTGGTCAGGGTGTTGACCTTTCATTGCATAAAATCGACCCCCCTCTACAAGTAAATGTGTGGTTTTTTTGGTCATATCAGCTAGGCTTGAAAAAGCTCTGGTGATGATTGAGTCAAAGAGTTCTTTTGGTAGGTAGTTTTCTGCGCGATGCTGAACTTCAGTTATATTAGTTAAGCCCAAATGACTTTTCACCTGAAATAAAAATCTTATCTTTTTCCCATTTGAGTCCAGTAAAGTAAAGTGTCGGTTTGGATACAATATAGCTAAGGGAACTCCAGGCAATCCAGCCCCTGTTCCAACATCTAATATTCTTTCCCCTTTTATTAGGCTGACAATACTAAGGCTATCAATCAAATGAGTGGTGAGCATTTGTGTGGGATCAAGGACGGCTGTTAGATTATAAGCCTTGTTCCATTTTTCTAAGATATCCAGGTATCCCAACAACTGTTGAGTTTGTTGGGATGTTATCGACAAACCAAGTTTCTCTATTCCTGATTCAAGAGGGCCTCTGAGTTTGTTGTCCATAATTTATGCGATCTTTTTTGCTGAGTTTTTCTTAAGATAAACAAGTAGCGTAGAAATGGCTGCCGGGGTTACTCCTGGTATTCGAGCTGCACGAGCTAACGTTTCGGGTTTTAAATCAGACAATTTTTGTTTTGCTTCACTGGATAAACCACGGATTAAATTAAAATCAAAATCTATTGGGATTTTTGTATTTTCTTGTCGACGTAGTTTATCAATTTCATCTTGCTGTCTGTCTATATATCCAGAGTATTTAGCTTGGATTTCAACTTGTTCGGCAACCGCTACAGGCACAGTTATTGACTCATCAAATCCACCAAGATCGAGATATGTTAATTCCGGTCTTTTTAGTAAATCCAACAGGTTGTATTCATGGGTCAAACTGACGCCTGTTTTGTTTTTAATTGACTCAGCCAGTGGGGTTTTGGGTTGAACCCAACTGCTGCGGAGTCGTTGCTGCTCACGATCAACTGCTTCTTTTTTCTCACAAAAAATACGCCACCTAGCCTCTCCAATCAACCCAAGCTTTCTCCCCACCTCGGTCAACCGAAGATCAGCGTTGTCTTGCCTTAAAAGCAGCCTGTATTCAGCTCTACTTGTGAACATCCTATAGGGTTCAATGGTCCCCATTGTAATTAGGTCGTCCACCAACACACCCATATAAGCTGTATCGCGCCCAGGGCACCAGGCTTCTTTTTCTTCAACCGAAAGCGCAGCATTTATTCCCGCCAACAAACCCTGTGCTGCAGCCTCCTCATACCCTGTTGTTCCATTTATCTGGCCTGCAAAAAACAAACCACCAATACACTTGGTTTCCAGAGAATACTTCAAATCTTGAGGATTAAAAAAATCGTACTCTATAGCGTAACCAGGTCTTGTTATATGTGCTCCCTCAAACCCCTTGATAGATCTCACCATTTTCATCTGAACATCAAAAGGGAGACTGGTGGAAATACCATTAGGGTAAAGTTCATGTGTTGTTAGCCCTTCTGGCTCTATAAAAATTTGATGTGAGCCCTTATCTGCAAACCGCACCACTTTATCTTCAATCGAAGGACAGTATCGAGGACCAACACCCTCTATAACACCAGTATACATAGGTGATCTATCCATACCCTCCTCAATGATTTCGTGAGTTTTTTTATTAGTATGTGTTATATGGCAACATACTTGTTTTGGGTGATCTTTGGTATCACCCAAAAAAGACATTACTGGCTCCGGTGTGTCACCCCACTGTGGTTCTAGTGCAGTAAAATCAACCGATCGTGCATCAATACGGGGGGGTGTGCCTGTTTTTAATCGATCAACTCTTAGGGGTAGCTCTCGCAATCTATCAGCAAGAGCGATGGATGGTGGGTCTCCAGCGCGTCCGGCAGCATGATTCTCTAAACCTATATGAATTTTCCCCCCCAAAAAGGTTCCGACTGTCAAAACGACTGTTTTTCCGAAAAAATTCAAACCTATTTGCGTAGTAACGCCAACCACCCGGGCACCCTCAACAATTAAATCATCAACAGCCTGTTGGAAAATCATAAGGTTTGGTTGGTTTTCTAAAGTATTTCTAATCGAGGCTTTGTACAGTAATCTGTCTGCTTGTGCCCTAGTGGCCCGTACGGCAGGACCTTTGCGTTCATTTAAAACACGAAATTGTATGCCGCCCATGTCTGCGGCGCGAGCCATAGCTCCACCTAAAGCATCTATTTCTTTGACCAGATGGCTTTTTCCTATTCCACCAATTGCCGGATTACAGGACATTTGACCCAGAGTTTCTATGTTATGTGTGAGTAAAAGGGTTTTTTTACCCATGCGCGCAGCTGCAAGGCATGCTTCTGTGCCTGCATGGCCCCCGCCGATAACAATAACATCAAAGTTTTCTGGATAACGCATAAACACAACCAACACATAATGAGATTTAATTAGCGAACGCAGTATAAAACAAATGCAAGAATGGTTTCTAAAAAAGTTTGTGAAGTAAATTTATATATTTATATATATATCTATCTATTTATATAGATATTTAAACTTGTTGTTATAACTATAGGGCCTATTTTTTGTGGAAAAGCCATATATTTATAATGATAACATTATGTTATGTGCTATCAAAACCCCTTAATAACCTGAGTTCATTGCGCTATTTATCAACCATAAGGCTGTGGACTATACGGCTAGTTATACATAATCTGCATAAAAACCATTTTATACACAAAACTGTACACTGCTTTTTCTTGGTGTTTCCCCCGGTACAAATCACAACTTATACATCACTGTGAATTAAAAGATAGGGGTGTATTTCTCGCAGTAAAATTTAACAATCTATATTTATAATTAAAGATAATTCAATCTTACATTGATCTGTGTCGTATTTTTCTTTAGAATCGCTCGCCCTTATAGGTATTGGTTTGACTAACGGAAGCTTGACATGAAAAGAACATTTCAACCCAGCGTAATTAAGCGTAAACGTACACATGGTTTTCGTGCTCGTATGGCCACAAAAGGCGGCCGTGCCGTGATTAATCGCCGCCGCGCTAAAGGGCGAAAGAGTCTATCAGCGTAACTATAATATTTATGGGCGCTATTGGCTTAACCATAGGGACCCAACCTCATTAAGTGGGCGCCCAAATTAATATGCCTGAAGTCACTTTTGGTAAAGAAAAAAGATTGCTAACTGCAGCAGCCTTTCAGGCTGTTTTTGCCGATACTCATTATAAAATATCTCACCCTAATTTTTTATTGTTGGCCCGCCCAAATCGTTTGTCACATTCAAGACTAGGAATGGTGGTAGCTAAAAAAAATATTCGTTTTTCTGTCGACCGGAACAGGGTAAAGCGAGTTGCAAGGGCCTCATTTCGTTTGAAACAACACAACCTGACTTCATTGGATATAATATTTCTTGTTCGTAGGGGTATGGATAAATTATCATCTAAGGATCAAACCGATGTTCTTTTGACTGGTTGGAAGAAACTTCACATGAAGTCATGTACTTTATTATGACCATAACTGTAATTCAAAAATTGTATATATTTCCGATTAAGTGCTATCGGTTCTTGTTAAGCCCATGGTTGGGAAATGACTGTAGGTTCACTCCAAGCTGCTCCTGTTATGCAGAAGAAGCTATTACAACACACGGTATTTTTAGAGGAACCTACTTAATGTTTGGTCGGCTCATAAAATGCCACCCTTTTCATGCTGGGGGCTACGACCCTGTTCCTCGGATACACATAAAAAAACGGAAGAAATAATATGGATTGGCAGCGTTCGTTTCTCATTGGTGCTATGTTGGTAGTGTTATACATGCTCTTTTTGGAGTGGGATAATTTTCAGATCACGCACAGTCCAATAGTAAACACTGCAGCTAATAAGCTTGTGGTTTCAGAGACCCCTGTGTCATACCTACCCAAAAAATCTAGCAATATTGCAAACCCAATAGCGGGAGAGGTTCCTTACATAACAAGGGATGCCAACAAAACAACAACCTTTGAAGATGTGCAGAGCGATAACCGTTTAATTACAGTTACTACAGATGTATTAAAGGTTCATATTGACACTCACGGAGGAGATATTGTCCGAGTGGAGCTTCTTGAACATTTAGCAGACAGCACTGATAAAAATACCCCATTTATTCTGTTAAACCAAACGGCGACAACAACCTATACAGCACAAAGTGGTTTAATTGGAGTGAATGGCACAGACACTATAGAAGGCCGGCCGGTTTTTAGAACAAAAACTGACGACTACCAATTATTGGATAATGATAATGTTTTGCAGGTTGACTTGGTATTAGACGATGAAGACATAAAAATTATCAAGCAATATACTTTTAACCGAAAAGACTATCTCATTGGACTTGAATACCAGATATCAAACCAAAGCAACAACTCTTGGGCGGCTAACCTATACGGCCAAATAAAACGGGATAGCCATAACCCTACAGTAGTAACAGCTATGGGAATGCAACCCTTTCTAGGTGCCGCCCTAACAAGCAACGAAAAAAATTATCTCAAGTTAGATTTTGAGGAAATCAAGAATCAGCCTTTTAAAGATAGCCTGGTTGGTGGCTGGGTCGCGATGGTTCAGCATTACTTTGTTAGCGCCTGGGTTCCGGATCAAAATACAAAAAATAATTTTAATATACGAAAATTAGGTAATCAGGACGCATATATATTAGGCTTTACTTCTCCAGAAGTCGCAGTGAAGCCGGGTGAAAGCGGCAAGCTCGTTGCAGGTTTTTATGCTGGCCCAAAAGACCAGTATCGCCTAGAAGAACTATCCCCATACCTTGGTCTAACGATAGATTACGGCTGGCTGTGGATGATTGCTAAACCCTTGTTTTGGGTGCTTTATCAACTTCATCAAATTCTAGGAAACTGGGGCTGGTCAATCATTCTACTGACAGTGTTTATTAAGGCGGCATTTTTTCAATTGTCAGCCAAAAGCTACACATCGATGGCCAACATGCGGAAACTTCAACCGGAGATGCTTCGCCTAAAAGAGCTTTATGGCGATGACCGTCAAAAGATGTCACAAGAAACAATGAATCTTTATAAACGAGAAAAAGTAAATCCAATGGGAGGGTGTCTCCCAATTTTGGTTCAAATGCCAGTTTTTATAGCACTATATTGGGTCTTGCTCGAAAGCGTTGAGCTTAGACACGCACCCTGGGTATTTTGGATAAATGACTTGTCAGTTAAAGATCCATTTTTTGTTCTGCCTCTAATTATGGGTGTAAGTATGTTTGTTCAGCAAAAGCTAAACCCCACTCCACCAGACCCCATACAAGCAAAGGTGATGCAAATCATGCCTATAGCCTTTACTTTTTTCTTTATGTTTTTCCCGGCAGGACTTGTGCTTTATTGGACGGTAAATAATGGGCTATCAATTCTTCAGCAGTGGGTGATCACACGGAGAGTAGAGGCAGCTGGGTCAAAAAATTAGGCGTTTGCAGGATTCTGGCCAACTTATAATTGGTTCAGGCGACCATCTGGGCATTAAAAATGTATCTATCTTCTGATCACGACATAATAGCAGCAATAGCCACCCCTCCAGGCAAGGGAGGGGTGGCTATTATGCGTATTTCTGGTCATGATATCAGCGCGTTCCTGAAGGAGTTATTGTCTAAAAATCCACAACCGAGACAAGCAACGTTCACTAATTTCTTAGATGCTAATGGCGAGGCAATTGACCAGGGTCTTGCCATTTTTTTCCCTTCTCCACACTCCTTTACTGGTGAGTCCGTTCTAGAGCTTCATGGTCATGGTGGCCCGGCAGTTATGGATGCCCTGTTACGCCGCAGTCTTGAGCTTGGGGCTCGCTTAGCTCGAGCCGGAGAGTTCTCGGAACGAGCTTTTTTAAATGATAAAATAGATTTAACTCAGGCAGAGGCTATTGCTGATCTGATTAATGCATCTTCAGAGCAGGCAGCTAGGTGTGCTTTGCGCTCTTTGCAGGGTGAATTCTCCAAACATATAAGTGTTTTGGTTGAATCTTTAACTACATTACGCATCTATGTTGAAGCAGCTATTGATTTTCCTGAAGAGGAAATTGATTTTCTTGCTGACCCTAAAATATCAAATGACCTAAATTCTATAATCGCAGACTTATCAGAAATTAAAATCAAAGCCAAGCAAGGAGCCTTGATTTCTGAAGGTATGACGGTTGTAATCGCAGGGAAACCCAATGCGGGAAAATCAAGTTTACTGAACGCTCTCTCGGGTCAAGAAAGTGCAATTGTCACTCCCATAGCAGGCACAACTCGAGATGTTCTCAAAGAAAATATACACATCGACGGAATGCCTTTGCATATCATAGATACAGCCGGCTTGCGTGAAACAAAAAATCTTGTCGAAAAAGAGGGAATCAAAAGGGCTTGGGATGAAATTGACAGAGCCGATAGAGTTCTATTCATAATAGACAGCTCAGATAATTATTCGTCTAGCATGCAAGAAAATTGGCCAGATTTTTTTGAACGATACCCCGGCGCTACCAATATTAGCTTTGTGTTAAATAAGGCAGATGTTTCTCGATTGACACTCGGATTATCTGAAGACGGCTATCCGGTGATCGCACTTTCAGCCAAATATCGATTGGGGATAGAAGGACTCACAAGCCATCTCACTAATTGTATGGGTTTTGACGGGACGAATGAGGGCAGTTTTGTTGCAAGGCGACGACACCTAGAGGCATTAAAAAATGCTGAAGACCACCTTCTGTCTGGCCGCTTGCAACTACTCGGGGCAGGAGCAGGAGAACTATTGGCCGAAGACCTGCGTTTAGCACAAAAATCTTTGGCGCTTATAACGGGAGCCTTCACCAGCGATGATTTGTTAGGTCGTATTTTTTCAAGCTTTTGTGTGGGAAAGTGACTTTATAATTTTCTTTAGCATTTAATTTTACATTCATTTTTCTGCCTCAGCTTTTTATGTTTACAAGAAGCCCCCAGTCAATCACCAAGTTATAAACAAGATATCCACAGTTTTCTGTACATATACGGCCTTATTGTCAATCTATTCCTGTTTATAAATACAGCAGAACCTATTCTTGTATCTTATTGTTTTTAAAGAGTATTTTTGTTTTAGATAGTTTGTTTTATTTGATGAAAGTTGTGGATAACTTCACTTTTTCTGGCTAGACTATACACATAATAAGCACGTGATATTTAAAGATCATTAGTGGCAATAATTTGTGTTTTATGGGGTATTAAAAGTTGGCTGAAGTCTTGTGGAATAAATGTTTATGTCGTCTCGAGGAAGAGCTGCCTGCACAGCAGTTCAGTACTTGGATAAAGCCTTTAAAATTAGGCTCTACTGATACACCTACGGCTGACAGTGATGTTCTTTTGTTGGCACCCAATCGATTCATAAGAGACTGGGTCTTGGATAAGTTTATAACGCGCATTACAGAAGTTTTACAACAACTCAGCGGTGTTCGTTGTGGAGTAAAGGTTCAAGCAACAACAACGAGTCAATCTTTCGTGGACACCTCCGCTGTTGATGGACAAGAAATACAGCCCCGTATCTTAACTGCTAGGCCGCTTCCTGCCACCACATCCATACAGGTCCCATTTGATCGACCCACTGCAAGTGTTGAGGGTTCTTTGCAGCATAAGAGTCACCTTAATTCCACCTTTACCTTTGATTCGTTCGTTGAAGGGAAGTCCAATCAACTTGCTTTGGCCGCCTCTCGTCAAATAGCTGATAATCCTGGTGGTTCATATAACCCCTTATTTATCTATGGCGCTGTTGGTCTTGGCAAAACACACTTAATGCACGCAGTCGGCAACGAGCTCCGTAGGCAAAAACCAAACGCTAAAATTATTTACCTGCACTCAGAGCGTTTTGTCGCAGACATGGTAAAAGCGTTACAACTTAATGCTATAAATGATTTTAAGCGATTCTATCGTTCCGTTGATGCGCTTTTGATTGATGACATACAGTTTTTCGCAGGTAAAGAGCGATCCCAAGAAGAGTTCTTTCATACGTTTAATGCGTTATTGGAAGGCGGAAAGCAAATGATATTAACTTGCGATCGCTACCCAAAAGAAATCGATGGTTTAGAGGAGCGCCTTAAATCTCGGTTTGGGTGGGGTCTAACAGTTGCTGTCGAGCCTCCAGAGCTTGAAACTAGAGCAGCTATACTGATAAAAAAGGCTGCTCAAGCAAGGATAAATTTACCTACTGAGGCAGCGTTTTTCATTGCGCAAAGAATTCGCTCTAATGTTAGAGAGCTAGAGGGGGCACTTAAAAGGGTAATAGCGAGCGCTCACTTTACTGGCAGCCCAATTAACATTGATTTGATACGTGAATCGCTAAAAGATTTGCTGGCGATACAGGACAGGCTGGTCACTATTGACAATATTCAAAGGGTGGTCTCAGATTACTATAAACTAAAAATGTCCGAACTTTTATCCAAAAGACGTAGCAGGTCGATCGCTCGACCCAGGCAGGTGGCAATGGCGCTTGCGAAGACGCTTACCAACCATAGCTTGCCAGAAATAGGGGAGGCTTTTGGAGGCAGAGACCATACAACTGTCCTGCACGCATGCAGGAAGATCAAAGAGCTAGAAGAAGAAAGCCGCGATATGCAAGATGATATGAAGCACTTGCTACGTGCACTAACTACTTGATTAGCAGGTAAGCCTGAACCGCTAGTTGGGAAGCGTTAAACCAATCTAAACTGGAATTGCTGATAAATGAAATTTAAAATATCTCGAGAAGACCTCTTAAAACCACTCCAGCTAGTTGTTGGTGTTGTAGAAAGGCGGCAGACGTTACCCATACTATCAAATGTGCTGATCATACTTAAAGACAACCGCCTATCTCTTACTGGAACAGACCTCGAAGTAGAAATCGTCGGCCACATTAACTTACATGCATCTGCAGAAGATGGTGAAATTACAGTTCCAGCCCGAAAGTTGATGGATATATGTAAATCTTTGCCTGAAGCTACCGATATCACACTTAATGAAAAAGATGGACGTGTTCAGATTGTTAGCGGTCGAAGTCGCTTCACTTTATCGTCACTTCCCGCAAACGAATTCCCAAGTGTAGATGATGAAGCTACAGGAGAAACGTTCGCTATAAAACATACAGAGCTCAAGCAGTTGATTGGCCGCACATCCTTCGCAATGGCTCAACAGGACGTGCGTTATTACCTAAACGGCATGTTGTTGGAGGTCAGTGATGGACGACTTAGGGCTGTTGCAACAGATGGCCATCGTTTGGCTATGATGGACTCTGAAAAAATAGAATTTACTAGCGATAAAATACAAGCAATCATCCCCCGAAAAGCAGTCATGGAGCTTTCTCGGCTTCTGTTGGATGAGGGAGAGATAACTGTCGCTTTAAGCGATAACCACATACAGGTCGTCGCAGAAGATTTTCGATTCACTTCAAAGTTAGTTGACGGTGCCTATCCAGATTACGATCGCGTAGTCCCTAAAGGCGGCGATAAGCAACTGGTTGGGTTGCGCGAAGACCTCCGAAGTGGATTCAGTCGGGCCGCAATATTGTCTAACGAAAAGTATCGAGGCGTTAAGCTTCTTCTCGCTCAAGATCTTTTGACTCTGGTAGCAAGTAATCCAGAACAGGAGGAGGCACGAGAAGAGGTTACTGTTAAATACGATTCTACAGAGCTGGAGCTTGGTTTTAATGTTAGCTATATAATTGATATTCTGAATATTTTATCTGGAAAAGACGTTCGCTTCACTTTCTCAGATGCAAATAGCAGTGTTTTGATTGAAGATCCAGAACAACAAGACGCTGTATATGTTGTTATGCCAATGCGCCTATAACCACACCCATAAAAAAGATTTTCTTTTATGTTTTTAAAAAAGCTTGGCATTCATGGCCTACGAAATCTTTCTCACAACGAAATACACTTGTCACCGACCTCTAATTTTTTCTATGGCGTAAATGGCAGCGGCAAAACTAGCTTGCTAGAGGCCATTCATGTTTTGGGTCGAGGCAGGTCTTTTCGGTCTAGAACACTAGATCCAATAATTAACGAAAAAGAACAAACCTGTACTGTGCATGGCCTAGTTCAAACTAAAAATTCAACTGTCTCCCTTGGGGTTACTCGCTCTCGAGCAAAAGAGTTTGAATTTAAGATGGATGGCCAAAAAATTGCTAGCGCAGCATTACTCGCAGATACCATGCCGCTTATAGTGCTTAACTCTGATACATTTCGGCTTTTAGATGCGGGGCCTCAATACAGGAGGCAGTATATAGACTGGGGAGTGTTTCACGTGGAACATGTGTACAGGGGCCTGCTAAAAGATTTTAGACGTGTGCTGAAGCAGCGGAATTCGTTACTCCGGTGTGATAGAATAGATGCTGAATTACTAAAAGTTTGGGATATTGAGTTTGTTGGGTTAAGTGAACAAATAGACTTTCTCAGGAAGGAATATTTAGTTAAATTAGTTGATATAATACAATGGGTTATAAGTGAAACTACTGAGCTAAAAGGTTTTGAGTTTAAATATTACCCTGGTTGGGATGCTGCAAGGAAGCTATCAGATGTTTTGCTTTCGGACCAACAAAGAGATTTGCATACTAAGGCCACCTCTCATGGACCCCAAAGATCAGATTTGAGAGTGAGCTATAATGACCGCCCGGCCAGTGAAGTTTTGTCGCGAGGGCAAATAAAAATTATCGTTACGGCAATGCAGGTAGCACAGGGCTATCTCTACAATAAAATTACAGGCCAACAATGCCTGTATTTGCTAGATGACCTGCCTTCTGAGTTGGACTTTTTTCATAGAAAAAAGGTTGGAAACTTACTGTTAAGCTTAGGAGCGCAAACTTTTGTTACTGGTGTAATCAAGAAAGACTTAGTCGATTCTTGGCCCGATGGAGATACAAACATAAGCATGTTTCACGTGGAACAGGGGCGTATCATTCAGGAATAACTTTAGTACTATAATTTTCAATTTAGGATACTTGTATGAGTGAAAATCAAGTCTACGATTCAGGCAGCATTAAAGTTCTCAAAGGCCTCGACGCGGTTAGAAAGCGTCCTGGTATGTATATCGGAGATACTGATGATGGAAC
>TARA_B110000908_G_C10268161_1_pt1 | contig 15646 bp, 12 predicted proteins | sample TARA_B110000908 | Tara Oceans TARA_B110000908 (sample SAMEA4398067) | marine metagenome | biome: Polar Biome; feature: [DCM] deep chlorophyll maximum layer (ENVO:01000326); material: water (ENVO:00002006), including particulate matter (ENVO:01000060) such as... | depth 36 m
AAAGTGTAGAGCTGATCTTACTAATAATGTTCTATTTATAGTTCCAAGTTTTATCAATGCGGCAGAGAAGCATATAAATAAAAGGGGAACTCAACAACGTTTTAATTTTAATAGTAAAGTGCCAAGTGTAGCGGTCCTTAATGTTATTTTATTTATACCTAGGACATTAGCAGCTATTTTCAACACGATGAAAGTGGCGCTAGCCAAAGTGCATAATAGTAATGTATTTGCCGATATTCAAAATGAGGATTTCCGTGGTGTCAGAAGACGGATCATTAATGGGCTAACTTTATCTTTTAAATTTAACCTTAAGAAAAATACTCTATCACTAGGTTCTATTCTAGGTTCTATTGTTGTAAGTCTAAGTTTAACGATCCTTAATGTTGTTTTATTTATACCTAGGGTATTAATAACTATGTTGTTAATTCCTAAAAGGTTCTCATACAAAATAGAATCAAGAAAGTTATTACAGAATAATAAAAACAAAATAGAATCAAGAAAGTTATTACAGAATAATAAAAAAGGTGACAATGTTATTGTTATTACCTTAGAGGATTCAGGTTCGTTAGTTAACTTAAATCCTGCTGTTTACATTATTGAAAAACTTAGAAATGAAATAAATATAGTGATTTTAACCTCATCAACTTTCGTTGAAAGAAAAATTAAAGAGGAATGTGAAGGAATAGCTGTTATTAATGTAAGTAATATAAACAATATAAGTGTAATTGATTATCTTTATCACAATACTTTAAGTTTTTTAAAAAAGATATTTACAATCAGAAATGAAAATTTTCCTAATAATATCGATACTGATTTTATTTATGAGGTTAAAAGCAGGTATGTGTACTATACGAAGTTTTTGTTTTGTTGCCATAGAGCCCTCGATTTGATTCAAAGACATCTTAATGTAAAGTTAGTTTTTAGCATTTATGAGGTTTTACCTATAGCAGTCTCAGCAGGCCGGTGGGCGAAAAGTCATGATATTAGCTGGTTAGGTTTTTTCCCAATCTTATCAGGAGATAGGCCCGATGGTTATTACTTCCCAGCAGATAGGCATTTAGTATATGGCCATCAGCTTGCAGATATGATATCGAGCGTTAAATCTGGCGCTGATATAGACGTTGTAGGATCTCCTACCTACGATCCTTTTGTAGGCCGCAATAAAGCTGAGGATATAGCTTTAGTGAATAGTCTTTTCCCAGCCAAGGGTAATAAAAAAATGGTTGTGGTCGCCACTGAAGCCTTCTCAGACCCTCTGACTGAGATGGGCCCCGTTTTACGCTCGTTATCAAAAATGAAAAATGTTTTCGTTGTTGTAAAGGTTCACCCAAAAGATTCTGTAGATTATTTTAGATTTGTTTCAAGCGAAATAGATGAAAACATAGAGGTTGTTGGAATAGTTGATCTTGGTGCATTGCTAAATTCTTCAGACTTATTGATATGTATTCTGTCTAATTTGATCATATCAGCAGCTATTTTAGGAACACCAACGCTAAGTTGTGATTTTAGTGGCAAGCGCAAAGTCATCGACTTTGTTGAAGAGAACTTATGTTTCGGATGTAACAAAGTTGAAGAGATTGACTCAATAATAGAGAATCTTCTTTGCCTTGGAAAAGAAAGTTCTGTTATTAAGCAAAAGTTAAAACAGGGAATAGTCCGATTTAATGGGCCGAATGATGGTCAAAGCCATTCTCGGATTAAAGACATATTATTAGAATATTTGTAACTTATCACTAGAGATTTTATTTCTATGAAAAAACATGTTGTTGTATATAAAGAGGCAGATAGGTACTGTTCATTTCCCCATGTAAGTGTCTTGCCTAACGGAAATCTTGCAGTTGTCTATAGAAAGGCAAGTAAGTTTAGTTCAGACGCAGCGAAAGCAGGTGTTGCTACTCATCATGATCCAGGCTCAAGTATTGAAATGATTGAATCATTTGATATGGGTGAGACATGGGATGTTAAGAATAGCAGGACTATATATGATACTCAGTATGGAGTGAACGATCCTGCTTTAACAATATTGAGCGACGACTCCATCCTTGTCAGGTTTGTAGTCTTAGATATTCGCAAAACATCTGAAATGTCTCGCCAGCCGAACAAAATATTTTCTCATCGGACCGAACATGGCCTGGTGACGTCAGTGGTCGGCAATATGGTACTTCGATCATTTGACTCAGGTGAATCTTGGGTTGAAATAGGTGTTGAAAACGTGCCAGAAATAGGTGCTTCATGCAGTAGAGATCCGATCGTAGAGATGAATGATGGATCTTGGTTGATGCCGGTATATACAGGTGCTCCGCAACGCTCAGATATTGCTTGGGTAGTTCGCTCAATGGACCAAGGTAAACATTGGTGTGAACCGAGAAGAATAATGTCAGATGAGGCTGGCAAGTATTCGCAACTCCAGGGCGTTAATTATAATGAAACTTCCTTGTTAGATCTTGGTGCTGGTCAGTTGATTGCTATGGTCCGGGGTGATGGCGCATTTCACACTACAGGTGAGGAATTTATGCCAGTTGGCGGTGTTGGTAGTTTGTTTATGGCGCGCAGTTATGACAGCGGCATGAGTTGGTCAAGCCCTCAGGTTACTGGAATTTGGGGGCAGCCAGGTAGTTTACTGCAACTTAATAATGGCAATATCCTGTGCACATATGGCTACAGGCGTGACCCTTTTGGCGTTAGGTGCTGCATCAGTAAAGATGATGGTCATACCTGGGATATCGATAATGAAATTATAATTCGGGACGACAATCCAATCTGGGATTGTGGCTATCCATTTACAATCGAGCTTGAGAGTGGCGTATTATTTACAATATATTATATGTCCGACTCCGAAGGGACTAGATATGTATCCGGAACACACTGGAGTCTAAAGTGATTAAAATAGCATTTATCGGGTCTGACAGTACACATACAGAGGCTTTTGGGGATATTTTGAAGTCTCCAGATTCACCAATTTCGAAGTCAGCTAAGGTCGTGTCAATTTGGGGCGAAGATAGTACACAAGCGCATAAAAAAGCAAAATTGTTAGAAATACCTAAAATTGCGCTGACTGTCGAAGACGCCCTCATAGATGTTGACTTGGCAATGGTTATAACAAGATTTTCAGATAACCACGTGGAATTGGCTGAAAAAGCACTGAGAAAAGGCGTCCCAACTTTCATTGACAAGCCGTTTACCACCAATGTAGATGAAGCTAAATACCTCACTAAGCTTGCGAAAGATTTAAGTATTCCTTTGTGTTCTTTCTCCCCACTAAGGTTCTCTAAAGAAATTATTGAACTAAAGCAACTCATTAATAAAGATAAGGGCAAACCATTCTCTGTCCATGGTTCCGTGCCTGCTAACTGTTCTGATCTAGGTGACGATCCTCGACTACAGAGTCCACTTTTTTATGGTATCCATGGATTAGAGATGTTGCTCGAGCTAGTTGGGTCAAATATCAAATCAGTCAGCTACAACTATGGCAATACGTCTATTAGTGTGTCCATTGAAATGGTTAGCGGGAACACGGTTTTGTTTAGCCTGATTAGGAATACAGTTGAATTTTATTGTGTTGGGGTTTACACCAAAAGCCATGCCGTATCAAAAAATATTAAACTCGATGGTAGCTATTATGAAGATGAACTAAACTATTTGGTGAGCAGGTTTATGTTTGGCCACCATACGGTCTCTTTAGAAAGCACACTTAAGGCCGTAGAAATATTAGAGACAATTAGAAGAAATGACACTTTGAGGATTAACTAATGTCAGGCGTGATTCAGGTTGGGATTATTGGCACCGGCACAATGGCTGAAATCTATGCTTCTATTATAGAGGCAAGAGCTGATTCTAAGCTAGTTGCTGTAGTGGGGAACTCAAAAAGCAGAACGGCTAGTTTTTCAGAAAAATTCAATGTTGCTGGGTATGCAGATGGTGATTATGGATCTTTGTATCAGAATCATCCAGAGATCAGTACAACGATAATTTCAACACCTGAATGGGTAAGATTAGAACCAGTCAAGTTTGCTGTTCTTAATAGTCAACATATTATCTTAGAAAAGCCTTTTGCAAACAATATTAAAGAAGCCAGCTCGCTAAAAGAGCTGCTGATTAACCATAACAAAGTTGTCGAAGTCTGCCATGTCCTCAGGTATAGTGCTCGATTTTATGCGATGAAGAAAGCAATAGATAATGGTGAGATTGGGGAAGTAAGGCATATGTATGCAAGACGGAACTCAAACTTGCAGCGCGTCCGCAGAGTTCTTGGGCATACTGATCTCGCTTTCTGGTTGACCCCTCATGATATCGACATCATGGGGTGGCTTACTGGGTCACACGTGTCTGAAGTGTTTGCAAGATCGCTTAATGGGCTGAAATCAGAAGATGATTATCTGATTGCGAACCTAAGGTTTAAAAATGGTGTAGATGCGGTACTTGAAAATTCTTGGTGTACGCCCAAGATTAGCGGGTCTGCCCCAGAAGCTAGTTTTGAAGTATGGGGAACTAAAGGGAGTATTTTGCTAAAAGACTATGATATGAATATTAAAATATTCAATCAAAATGAGATGGTCACTACTCCAGATACTTATGAAGACTACGAGCTTTATGGCTTTAGAAATGGTTTTTTTCAGAGCATGATAAATCATTTTATTAAAAAAATTGTGCTTAGTGATATTAGTAAAACATCTATTAACGATGGTGTAGAAACGATAAAAGTATGCGAGATGATTCGCAATTCAATTGATACTTCAACGTTAATCGTTCGATGATATTAGCGAAAGAGCGGCCGACTAAAAAGAAAGTTATTTTTTCGGCCAAAGAAGCTGGATCTGCAGCATTAATTGCTGCAATAGCAAAAGATATGAACCTAACAGTTGATAGTGTTTGTTTCATATCAAAAGTTGCAGAACCGTACTTTGAAAACTTGAATATGATCAAGTATATTTGTGACGACAACCTGATTCCCAGTGATGTCAATTTTGAGTTTATATTAAGGACTGTAGATGTTGTTATAATGGGAGCCTCTGCTGGATTTTCAATAGAGAAGCAAATTTACAATCGGTGTATTAACAAAAAAATCCCAATTTATGCATTTATTGATCATTATTGGAATTTATGGCAACGCTTTGCAGCTGCTGACACAGCAGTCAAGTGGGCTTATTTGCCAGATAGAATTTATGTGATGGATAAGGTGTTAAGGGAGAGGATTATTACTCAAGGCGCACCAAGGTCTCGAGTAAAAGTCTTTAATAACCCCTTACTAAATCTGAAAAATATATGTGCCAGTAATAGAGAAAAAAAAGCTGCCCGAAAGATTTTGAACATAGGAGAGAAAACTACAGTAGTGCTGTTTGTTTCTGAATACGGCTTTATTCCTTCCACGCAGTGGCAGTGGGATCAGCCACCTGAGTCTGATATAACGGCTTTATTGCTAATCCTTGTAAGGTCTATTGAAGCCCTTGTGAGCGAACAAAAACAGTCCGTATTATTGTTAATTAAAAAGCATCCATCTGATACGCATGAATGGGCCATTGCCTCTCAAAAACCATTCTGTAGGGTAATTGATACCTGTGCAAAGGATGTTCTTTTTGGGTCAGTAGATATAGCGTTTGGCTTGAACTCCATGATGTTGCTCGAAGCTTCCAAATGTGGCGTGCCTTCCTATTCTTTTCACAAAAATGGATACGTGCGTGAGACATCTTTGAGTGGTCTCCGCGAGGAAGTTACCGAAATTATAGATGAAAGTGAATGTCATGAAAAAATTATTGATGTGATCAAATCACGGAGTAAAGATTATGGACAAGATAACAACTTATATTGATCAACAGGGAGTGGTTAAAACTGGAGGTTCTCTTGGTAGTGCGTTTAAAAATTTCCAATCCGAGTTTGCTATTGTTAAATATATAATTGGAACGGAACTGCGTATAAAAGTTTTTGATAAAACGCTCGGGTATATCTTCTTGTTTCTTGAACCTTTGCTTATGGCGTCCGTATATTATGTATTGACTATGGTCGTGTTAGGATCAAAAATGGGGAATTTTGGTTTTATGGATCTTTATGTTGCGGTCGTATTCTGGAGATGGTTTTCAAGAACTGTAGACAATGCCCCAGCGCTATTCAACACCTATGGAACCGTATTAAAGCAAACGAATTTTTCTGTATATTCGATCACAATTGCCTATTTAGGTATGGAGTTTATTAACCTGCTACTATCCATGGTAGTGCTTGTTATTTTTTTAGGATTATTTGGCTTTTACCCTAACCCAAATTATTTGTTAATTCCGTTAATCATGCTTTCGCAGCTGTCTCTGATGGTTTTTTTAACTATTATTGCATCAGTTGGAGGCGCTTTTTTGAAAGACTTGCAGGGTATATTGTATGCATTTGTTGCTATATGGTTTTATATGTCACCAGGTATATACCCAGTTGGAAACATACCTGAGAAGTATTTATGGGTATACAATTTAAACCCTTTTGCACATATTCTTCCAGCGTATAGGTCAATATTATTAAGGGGAGAAACTCCCGATTTTGATGTTTTGGGAATAATGTTTTTATTATTTTCTGTGTTAGCTTTTATTGCTCTAAAATTATTGGCCAAAGCGCGCTATCATTTTTTCTCATACCTATAAGATAATATTATGAAAAATTCCAAATTAAAGAAAAATTCCAAATTAAAGAAAAATTCTATATTAAATAGCTTTTTAACCAGTGGTTATGTTGACTACTCTAAAGATACTAACTTCAGATTTTCAACAGATCTTCTCCCAGATAAGTTAATGCAAGCAATTGAATCTTTAGTTTTAAGGCGATCGCTAGGCGCTAAAGACTGGAGACCCTTAGTTGATGATTATCTGGGTGGTGTCGAAGGAAAGTTGCTAATGACAACTTTTGATCTCAATAATGGGGATAATTTTAAAAAATTTGAAGATTATTTTTCTATTAAAGGCGATGGTCTAACGGCTGCAAGAGATAGTGGTGGTGTCGATATTGTTGCTATGTCAGGGCAAAGTTCCTTAATTGAGTATACATACCCTAATGTTTCTAAAGAACTTGTTGTTCACATGCTGGCAGAATTTCCATCTAATGTTGAAGACAACTTTTATGTAACATTTGGAGGTGATGATAAAGTATCTTTTAGATTCAGTAATTCGGAGATCTCTTTAGTAGAAAACCCTCTTGTGATGCAACATGACAACAGCAATCTAGCATTATATACGTTCTCAATCAGCCAACGGTTTGCTAGCCTTTATATAAATGGAGTTATACAGTTTTCTAAAGAAATTAGCCTTGATGCTGCACCCCCTACCTTTTGTATTGAAATTGTCGGTCATGACAGCGCGGACTTGGGCGCGAGTATTTTGGGGCTCGAACTTTGGTCGTTAAATCAAGAAGTTAAGGAATTTGGAGGAGACGCAGAAGTATATATAAATTATCGATTAAACCAGTTGTTGCTAGATGAAAATATTAAGGATGCTCATTACCTGGTTACTCGATTTGATAACTTCAATTTTATTAAGTTTGAAGATAGAATTTTTTCATTATTAGATGAGAGTATTGCTAAGACAAATGGCATAAATGAGTGGATTTTTGATGAGATAATAGCCAAGTTTGAAGGGGATAAAGCAAAAAAATGGAAAGAGCATTGGTTAAAAGTCATCCCAGAGCCAACATTAAGTGTAAATGACTTAAGAATTGTTTTTTTTGAAAAGCCAAACGAACGGCTACAGTTAGCAAGAATAATTAAGCGTCAGAAATCCAAAACGTTTGATGTGCTAAGAGAGATAAACTTCAAAGCTTATCCTGGTGACGTTCTTGGGATTATTGGTGCCAATGGAGCGGGTAAAAGTACGCTGCTTAGAGCGGTCGCTGGGCTTCTTCCTGTAAAAAGTGGAAATATTACAATACAAGGCCAACATCTCTTGTTAAGTCCTGGTATGGGAATACGTAACGAGCTGTCTGGAAAAGATAATATATATTTAGCCTGTTGTTTTATGGGGCTGAACCTTAAAGAGACAAATAACATATATGATGAAATAGTTGACTTTTCAGAACTACACTCTGCTATTGATCGACCTTTCAAGTTCTATTCTGACGGCATGAAAAGTCGATTGATATTCTCAATTGCTACGGCAGTCGCGCCCGATATTCTAATGCTCGATGAGCTACTAAACGCTGGTGACATTAAGTTTCAACAAAAAGCGACGCTTAGAATGGATGAGCTGATTAGTCGGTCAAAAGTTGTAGTAGTGGTAACACATAGCATCCCGTTCGTGGCTGAAAAGTGCAATAAAGCCTTACTTATTTCTCATGGCAGGCAGGTTTCTTATGGTAGTCCTGATATAGTCATTTCAAAGTTTTTTAATGAGTTGCACATGAAAAATCCGATGCAAAAACTATCAGATGTCCATCAAGATAGTGCGGCTATGCAAATGCTTCAACGGCAATCTTTCTTACCAGGAGTATAGTTAAAATCCCTCAAGATTATACGCATTATGGTTTTTCTAAGAATAGTTGTTAAAGGTCATCATAATTTTTGTACTTAATATGGGTGTTGATGCTTTGATCAGGTGCGTTTAAAATCATCGTGTCATTGAATTAAAAATAAATAGACAGAAGCGAATTAAGCTATATGTGTGGTGAACGATGAAGCTGTCTTTAGGAAGTGCGCAGTTTGGTACTAACTATGGTATTTCGAACAGTAATGGTGTGGTAACAAATTCTGAAATCCAACGAATTTTGGAGTTGGCTAATGTGTCTGGAATTAGCTCAATAGACACAGCCGTGTCATATGGAAATAGCGAAGAAACCCTTGGGCTATGTGGTGATTTAAGTCAATTCGATATTGTTACAAAGTCCATTCAATTCAAGAAAAAAATTCTTACCAAGACTGATGCTGATGAATTGGAGCTGGAGTTTAATAAATCCTTGTCAAGGCTGAAGCTAGATTCAGTATATGGGCTTATGATTCACTTGCCTTCAGATCTTTTAGCTCAAGGTGGAGAGTGGCTGTTTGAGCGTTTGTGCTACTTACGTAGCCAAAATAAAACAAAGAAAATTGGTGTTTCGATTTACAGCCCGTTAGATGTAGACCAAGTGCTATCAAGGTTTGATATAGACCTAATTCAGGTTCCACTTAATATCTTTGATCAGCGGCTTATTCAAGGAGGTCAACTCACAAAACTTAAGACACTTGGGGTTGAGGTCCATGCCCGGTCAATTTTTTTACAAGGCCTGCTTCTGATGGATACAAAATCTCTTCCAGTTTATTTTGATACGATCAAATCGAAGCACGCTAAGCTGCATCAATTAGCGATGGAGCTTGAAACTACACCAGTAAAATTATGTGTAGATTTTTTAAAAAATAGTGTAGAAATAGATAAGATCGTTTGTGGAGTTTCTAGTTTTCAAGAGTTTCAAGAATTACTCAATTGTTACGCAAGTGATATCAAAGGGGTTGAGATTGATTTTGAAGCTTTATCCGTATCTGATCTGGACATTATTGATCCGTCTAGATGGATTTAAAAAAATAGGATTTGTTAAGTTTGGTATTGATGAAAGGGCTGCCATGACACAAAAATATAGAGCTGTAATTATTGGCGCGGGAAAAATAGCTGTTGGTTATGACAACAAGCATAGCTCTAAGGTTTTAACTCATGTCCACGCCTTGATGCTGCAAGATCACATACACTGCGCTGGGGTGTTTGATGTTAATAAACTTGCCCTTCAAGACGTGGTTAAGAAGTGGGGAGTAAAAACGTACGACACCTTCGACAGTCTCATGTCTGTAGCCCCTGATCTTGTTGTTATTGCCGTACCTGATGAGTTACATGAAAAATATTTAAACTTAGTTTTGCCCTACAAGCCAAAGATAGTGATTTGCGAAAAGCCGCTAACTCTAAATTATGAATCTTCAAGAGTAATTGTTCAGCGATACAATGATTCAGGTATTCCTCTGGTGGTAAACTTCCAGCGAAGGTTTGATAGTGCAGTATTGAGTTTGAAAAAACGGCTCGAAGATAATGATTTAGGTCGACCTTTAGGTGGCGCACTATGGTATTCAAAAGGGATAATTCACAATGGTTCTCATGCGATAGATTTATTTTCATTTTTATTTGGCGATGTATATGAGTATTCGGTGCGAGACAGAGTTTTTGATTATCATCCGTCAGATCCAACAGTGGGTGGTACGATTAAATTTAGAGATATTGCTATCGAACTTATTCCTGGAGACGAAAGACTTTTTAGTTTATTTGAAATTGACCTTCTCTTTGAAAAAGGCCGCTTTAGGTTTCGGCATTCAGGATTAAAATATGAAATTTTCAAAGTCGAGCCTGATCCTGTTTTTGAGGGGTACTCCGAACTTATTAGCTCAGGCATAAAGGATACGGGTCTCAAAAATGCGATGAGCCTGCTTTATTCTCAAGTATTTGATTTTCTCAATAGTAATAGGGAGTTTCCGTATGAAGCGGTAGGCTCTTTGAAAACACAACATGTGGCTGAACAGATGGCTAAGACCAGTTGCGGGGGCGTGTATATTTATGAACAGACCAAAGGTTAACATATGCGCGTTATAGGAGTTGTTACGGCGAGAATGGGCTCAACTCGGGTGCCAGGAAAATCAATGTTGCCAATAAATAATGTGCCGCTAATTATTCATGTGCTTAATCTAGTCAAGAAAATTGGTGGGATCGACCAAATTTGTTTAGCCACATCAAACCTAACTATAGACAATGTTTTAGAAGAGGCCGCAGTTTCTATTGGTGTCCCAGTGTTTAGAGGCAGCCCTGATAATGTCTTGGATCGTATATATGAATGTGCTAAAACGTACAATGCGGATATTGTTGTAGATGTCGGTGGTGACTGTCCTCTTTTAGATCCAGCAGTTATAGAGCAAGCTTTGAGCGAATATTTGTTAAGCCCATGTGATTACATGTGTAATTATGATCCACCGACATTTCCAGAAGGTCTTGATATTAATATATGTTCTATGGAAGCTCTTCGCCTTGCTTATGAAAGAGCTGTTGCACCATCCCAAAGAATCCATCCTTTTAGTTATATTACGGTTCATAAAGAAGATTTTAATATAAAAAATTATGTAATGAGCCCAGATTTATCAGAGTTACATTGGTCGCTTGACTTCCCAGACGACGTTGAATTCGTTACGCAGGTTTACTCTAGGCTAAGTGACGAAGGTCGCGAGGTGAGCATTAAAAATATTTTAGATTTGATTATGGTAGATAATGCAATTCGAACTCTTAATGAGGGTTTGAAGAGGCCTAAAGTGACGCATGCTTTTTGGAACTCACCGGGAATTATAGATGATATGAACAATGATATAGCCGCAATGTGTGAGAGTGCGAAGCAGGCTATAAAAGATAAGGAATACACTGTGGCGTCAAAATTTTACAAGGAAATATCGTACATTGCACGGGAACTGTGGAATGGATCGAAGTAATAAAATCGTTTTCTTTTGTAGCAATGAGCTACATTTGAGGTTGTATGGTCATTTATTTGTTGAGGGCATTAAGAATATTTCAGTGATATATTCACTCCCTAAATTATACGCCGATGGATGCGATGATTTAATAAAGCCAGATGATGGGTTTAGTTATAAGACGCTCCAATTGTATGGGTATTTTTCAGGCAGGCTGCTCAATCAGCTTCATATGTTTTATGCTGCACGAAAAGCCTTTTTAAATATGCTTACGTTTGAGGAACCGCGCGTATTAGTCTTAGCCAATGATACTGGAGCGCCAGAGCGAATGGCTATTCGCTTAGCTAGGAGTCTTTCGATAAAAACACTTTTAATCCAAGATGGCTTTATTGTACCTACGGAAAATTCCAACTCTAAATTCTCGTCACTATGTGACAAACTAAAGCTTGCTTATGCTCAGACTTTTGGTCAGTATTTTGGCCTTATCTCTTATGGTAGTGGAGGCTGCGACGTTGTTGCGGTTACTAGTGAGTATTGGAAACTGGAATTTGAAAAGCGTCAAGTTGCTGATACTAAAAAAATTGCAATCGTTGGTAGCCCATCGATGGAATTTTTTCTGGAGACAGCTTATGCCGAGCCATTCAATTGTGATCATATGATCGTCGGCCATGTTACCTTTTTTACCACTAATTTCATTAGTGGATATCGTGATTTCATAGAGCATGAAGCTCAGATTAATAATATAAAAAATATTAGAAAATTGTTGCCAATTGAAGTTAACTTGATCGTAAGCCTTCACCCTGCTGATGATTCGGAAGATTATATAAAGTTATCTTTGATACCTGGAATTTACTTAAAATATAATGAAAATGTCGAAAAAATAATTGAAAACTCTTGGTTATGTATTACGAATTTTTCATCTGTATATTTAACCTGTGTAGCACTTGGAAGGGTTTGTATACTTTTGGGACATGGTTTGAGAGATTCTAAATATATCAACATGCTTAAAAAACTACCAGGAGATAAAGTTTGGTCAAGTAATTATTTAGAGCAATTGTTAGTTACGTTAACATGTTTAAAAGATTATAACTCTGCTCTTGACGATAGTAGGGATGTATTGTTTTCTCAGTATATTCAATATGATGAGAGCGCGACAGCAGTAGCGAAAACAGTTAGCTTGCTAATGGAAGACATGTAAAAGTATTATAAATAAACATATGCTAAACATATGATATACATGTTTTTATTAGTATAAGGTGAAATAAAAACCTTGAGAAATTACAAATTATCTGTGGTAATGTAGCCTTTAATAAAGCGACTAGGCGGCGCCCACTAAATGACTCGTTTGCTAGATATTTTATTTTCAATAGCCGGTCTTGTTGCGCTGTCCCCGCTACTCCCTCTGCTGATGGTCTTGGCGTATAAAAGCAAAGAATCAATACTGTTTCGTCAAGTTCGAGTGGGGCGATTGCAACAGCCATTTGTGCTAATTAAGCTTCGTACCATGCAATCAGATACGGCGATGCTTCCGTCTCACCTTGTTGATTCGTCAGCAATAACATCATTTGGTAGATATTTACGTAAAACTAAGTTGGATGAATTACCACAGCTTTGGAATGTTTTAAGGGGGGAAATGAGCTTAGTTGGTCCTCGGCCATGCTTGTTTAGTCAAGAAATATTGATTAGTGAGAGAAAAACTCGTGGCGTATATGCTTCCCGGCCAGGTATTACTGGATTAGCTCAAATCGAAGGTATCGATATGTCGACCCCAAAATTGCTAGCAGAGACCGATGAGAAAATGCTGGCGACTCTAAATCTTAGTAGATACTTTTGGTATATCTTTTTAACAATTTTTGGTGAGGGATCAGGGGACAGTGCGAGCGTAAAAAATGAACATTAAGAATATCGTGGTATATAGGCTGCGAGAGCTATTTAGACTTATGCTGAAGTTCCCACGTTACGCTAAAATAGGCATCATATTGTTAGTGGATACCAGTTTGTGCTACATGGCTACATGGCTGGCATATTATCTTGCCACGAGCGAACTAGTTGCATTTTATGGCTCTGTATTATGGGCAGCAGCTATTTCGGTGGCTTTGGCTATACCATTGTTCTATTTATCAGGATTGTATCGTGCAATATTTCGTTACTACGGTTTTCTCGCAATTTTTTCTGTATCTTACCCTGTAGCTATGTATGGTTTGATGTTTGCCTCTATTGTTACAGTTGTCGGTATTCCAGGCATTCCAAGGATGATTGGTCTAATTCAACCATTGCTGTTGTTATTTTTTATTAGCAGCTCAAGAGTGATAGCTGGTTATTTTCTCAGCGGAGCTTATCGCAATGAAATTAAAACCAACACCATACCAAGAGCTCTAGTTTATGGAGCAGGCTTTGCTGGCAGTCAACTTGTCTCTGGATTAAGAAATAGTCATGAGATGCGTGTGGTTGGTTTTCTGGATGATGATGATAGCTTACATGGGCGTATTTTAATTGATCAGCCAGTTTTCTCTCCCAGCAATCTAGAGAATCTGATTTTATCTAGGGGTGTTACTCATGTGCTTTTAGCTGTCCCCTCAGCTAGCCGCTATCTGCGCAATCAAATGTTGAAAAGAATAGGGGGGCACAGTAATATTTCTGTACGCACACTTCCTAGTCTCATCGATCTAGCCGAAGGTAGAGTGACGACCTCAGATCTACGGGAGCTAGATATCGATGATCTCCTCGGGCGTGAAACTATAACACCTAGCAATAACCTGCTTACAAAAAATATTGATTCTAAGGTGGTCTTGGTTACAGGCGCCGGCGGGACAATCGGAAGTGAGCTTTGTCGACAGATTATCAACCTTAATCCCAAAGTGATTCTGTTATTAGATAATAGTGAGTATGCCCTCTATTCGATCCTTGCTAAGCTAGAAAGGATGAAGGAAGTCGGTGGCTCGAATAACAATGAAATTGTACCCCTGATTGCATCAGTGCAAGATGAAAATAGAATATTAGAAATTATGGATACCTGGAGGCCTGATACAGTTTATCATGCCGCCGCCTATAAGCATGTGTCATTGGTAGAAGAGAATATAATTGAGGGTATTAAAAATAATGTGATTGGTACGTTAGTTACTGCTCAGGCTGCGTTGAAAAACAATGTATCTGATTTTGTTCTGATCTCAACAGATAAGGCTGTCCGCCCCACCAGTGTAATGGGTGCAAGTAAGCGTTTAGCTGAACTTTGCTTGCAGGGGTTATTTGCACTTGACGCCAAAGGTAGCGCAACAAGATTTACAATGGTGCGATTTGGAAATGTATTGGGCTCATCGGGGTCTGTCATTCCAAGATTTAGACGACAAATTATAGATGGCGGTCCTATTACGCTTACTCATCTTGAGGTTACTCGTTACTTTATGACAATTGCAGAAGCAGCCCAGCTTGTTATCCAGGCAGGGGCTATGGCTAAAGGTGGGGATGTATATTTGCTAAATATGGGTAAACCGGTAAAAATTCTGGATCTAGCTCATAGCATGGTTGAGCTCTCCGGCCGCACTGTATGCGACGAAAAAAATCCCTATGGCGATATAAAAATCAAGGTGACAGGATTGCGATACGGTGAAAAACTTCATGAAGAGCTCCAGCTGGGAGATGATCCACTGCCCACAGCTCACCCAAAAATTCAGCGCGCACAAGATCCATTTGTCCCTTGGGGTGATTTAAAGGTGGGCCTTGATGTCCTCAAAACAGCACTTAGTAAGAATGATGCTAAAGAGACAGTCTATTTACTTCAAAAGCTTGTAGTCGGCTTTCAACCTAGCGAAAAAATTACTGACTGGGTTTATGTCGAACAGGAGAAATTAATAGAGAATAAAAAAATTCAGGAGTTTGAAGCAAAACACTAGATTCAACTTGCCTCCTATAGCGACTGATCTGCCCGCTAACTATAGGTCTGAATTAGCTATTACTCTTTGATAGGTCAAGTGTCTCTGCTGTTCATAGCCTTAGGTTGGACGAATCTTTATCTAACAAATATTTCAAGTCGTAAATAACATGGACGTTTGAGGCGAAGCTGCTAATTTTATTTGCACCTAATGTTTTAAATTTATCATGTGCAACAGCAATGACAATAGCATCATATGTATTCTGTTGGGGATCTGTAGTCATTGTGAGGCGATATTCCATCTGGGCCACATTTTCGTCTACCCAAGGATCATAAATATCTATTTTGACGCCATG